>Ga0209128_1001105_pt1 | contig 18895 bp, 21 predicted proteins | sample ETNvirnome_6_100_FD_184072 | JGI IMG/M metagenome (GOLD analysis project Ga0209128, IMG submission 184072) | Marine viral communities from the Pacific Ocean - ETNP_6_100 (SPAdes) (version 2) | ecosystem: Environmental > Aquatic > Marine > Oceanic | place: Pacific Ocean | collected 2013-06-19 | reverse complement strand
ATTTCGACCAAATCTCCTAGATTTTGCGAAACATAAGATAAACTGCGGGATTGTTCTCGACTAAACCAAATAAGCACTCCATTAATAATCAATGATAAGATTAATGCCAATGCTAACCAAATTTTAAGTGTCATCATAATAACTCCTTTTTGCTTCTTTTTTCGCATCTTCTAGAAGGGCTCTGTTAGCCTCTATAGCAGCTTTTGTTTCGTTGCCTACCTTACCACCCTTTGGTTCAACAGAACGCTTCAGAAAGGGCATTTGCGGCACTCTATGAAAGTCTTCAGACTCACACTGAGGGCAACAGGTTTCGTCCTCGGTCATTCCATGATAAATCTCAAAATAGCCGGGACAAATTCCGCATTTATAAACATATTTAGGCATTATTTTCCAATGTTTCCACATCTTGTTCAGGAGACGCCTCTACCACTGGAGGGTTTATAACTATTAGTTGTCCTGTATCATCAATTTGAACCTCAAAATTTGTAAGTACCGGAACTATGTCGCTTTGTTCCATCAGTGATTTTTGAAGCGCCATCATAATTGCTCCTACGGCTTGGTGTGAGAATGTGTATTTCATTTTTTACTCCTTTTAGTTTGGTTTAAATAAAATTTTATATCTTCTCTGTAAATCCCCTCCACTACTTTTCTAACTTTGGGGTATTTATTCAAAAAATTTATATATTCTTCTTTTTGTTCAATTCTTTTAAAATTGTGTTGGCCTACCTCTTGGGAGCCAAATTGTTTTTGGATATGTTCTTTAACGTTTTCCATCTCCCAGAATTCATCAACTTTTACTACTTCCTTATTTAGATCAGTAATATAAAACAGTTGAGGCTCAATGTGTGCATCGTAAAAACCCCTGGTTGTTTCTTTAATAAATTCTAAAAACCGATGAGGTTCATCTCGGAGATGATAAAAATCTTTTTCTAGAGTCTTAGGGCAATCATGGGTTCTTATCAAAATTTCTAGATAAGCACTGCAAAATCTATCAATTGGTTCTCGAATCACAGCTATTACTTTATTATTCTCGAGAATATCAGGGTTTTTTATAAAATTATCTGTTGCATCATCAACATTGTTGTTGAACACTTCTCTTCGGATCGTTGTGCTAGCATTCTTAGGAATAGGAATAAAACATATACCAGGATCCTTTAGGACATAGCACATTCCTTTTTCGTGGTTATAAGCCATGAGTCTCCTTTAATATCTTTAAATCTTCTTCTAACATCATTGCAGCTAATTTTTTAAATTTTACCTGCGGGATCCAATTAAGTTGTTTCTCTGCCTTAGATGGATCACCCAACAACAATGGAACCTCATGAGGACGAAATAGTCTCTCATCAATCTCCACGTATTTTTCCACATCTAGTCCCGCGTGGTCGAATACAACTTGCAGGAATTCCCTTACGGTGTGAGTTTCACCAGTTGCAATAACATAATCATCTGGTTTGTCTTGTTGCAACATCAACCACATTGCCTCCACATAGTCACCAGCGAAACCCCAATCTCTTTTGGCATCTAGGTTTCCAAGATATAACTTTTCCTGGAATCCTAATTTTATTTTTGCTGCCGCCATTGTGATTTTTCGAGTAACAAATGTTTCACCCCTACGAGGAGATTCATGATTAAATAAAATCCCGGAGGATATATGCATTCCATATCCTTCACGATAGTTTCTGCATATATTATGCGCAAAGACTTTTGCACAGGCATAAGGAGACGCTGGCATCAATCTCGTGGTTTCGCTTTGTGGATTTTCAGGGTTATCACCGAACATCTCTGATGAAGATGCCTGATAGATGCGAGCGTTAGGACATACATTCCTAGCCGCCTCTAATAGTCTTAGGGTTCCCATTGCCACAATTTCCGCAGTTTCTTCCGGAGTTTCGAAAGACACCCTCACATGAGATTGGGCAGCTAGATTATAGATTTCATCTGGTTGGTGTTCCAACAAGACTCGATGGAGACATCCTGAATCGTTCATATTTCCATATTGTAAATAAAAATTTAAAATCTTATTTTCATCATCAAAAATGTGATCAATACGATCAGTGGAGATTAAAGAAGTTCGCCTCTTGAGGCCAACCACCTTATATCCTTTATCTAATAGGAGATCTGCGAGATAAGAACCATCTTGCCCTGTCACTCCTGTTATTAACGCTGTTTTCATTTAACACCTCTTACATTTGGGTAGGTTTTCAGAAACCAGTCGCAAGTTTTTGCGAGGGCTTCGTCAAAATTCATATAACTTTCTGGCTTCCAGCCTAACGAAAGAAGCTTTGAGTTGTCGGATGGTTTACGATATTGACCGTCTGGTTTCAAATCATCCCAGATTATTCGACCTTCAAAATTTAAAATTTCAGCTAATTTTTCAGCCAAGTAGCGAATAGAAATCTCTTCCGTGTTTCCTATGTTGATGGGTTCGGGTTCATCATATGTCCGGAGTAAAAATACTAAAATTTTCGCCAGATCTTGAGAATATGTAAATTCTCTCAGTGGTGATCCTGTTCCCCACATAACCACATCGTTTCCGGTTGCATTCGCTTCATGAATTTTCCTTATCATTGCTGGGATTACATGAGAATCTTGGTAATGAAAATTATCATGTTCACCAAAAAGATTATTGGGAACAACCGTTATAAAATTGCAACCAAACTGGTCGCGATAGGCACGGGACTGGACATCCAACATTCGTTTTGCAAACGCATATGCATAATTGGAAGGGTGTGGTTCTCCCAAGTGCAATTGATTTTCGGTCAGAGGGTAAGTGCAATCATTGGGATAAATGCAAGTACTTAAAAGTGACACCACCTTGGAAACTTTACACTGTCGACTGGCTTCTAAAACATTTGTATTTATCAAAATGTTTTCTCTATAGAAATCCCCCAACTGATTCTGATTGGCCATTATTCCTCCAACTTTAGCTGCCAAATGAATGACTTGGGTTGGTTTATTTTTTTTAAATGTTTCCAAAGTTTGATCATAATTTCTTAGATCGCACTCCTTGGAAGATAGAAAAACACCTTCGGGTAGCTCTTGTTGCAAGGCTTTTCCGACCATTCCAGATCCGCCTGTTATTAAAGTTGTCATTTTGTCTCCTCTTTAGGCATATAAGCTATTAACACATCTCTCCACAAATCGTGGTACCGCCCTTCTTTTTTGGGATATTGAACACTTTGGGCAATACCCTCTCCCAAACCAAACTTATAATCACTATTGATTCGCCTGATCTGTTCGACAATTGTACGAATTTTTATATTAGAATGAGAAGCCCAAGTGTTTTTTTGATATGCAAACATTCTTAAATCATCAACGAGAATGGTATGTTCTTTTATGTGATGTGCCCCTATAGTTTTAAGCTCTTCAAGAATAGGGCAGCCGTCCTCTATAGAAAAATCCTGATTATTGGTGTGGCCCTCATAATTTATACCATGAGCATCTAGGAAGAAAATGGCTGGTTCATTTAAATTCTCAAGAATTTCTTTAAGAGCATCTGTACTTTTTTGAAGATATAAAAATAATCTATTTTGTTCAATTTGTTTCTGAAACTTCTTAGTTCCTTTTGTAATAAATAGAGGATTAATATCACAACTGTGGACTTCTCTGAATCCCAAATCCAATGCTGATTGGGTGGACGCTCCTTCATAAAAACCGGTCTCTATATAAACTTCATAGTTATTATGATATGGTGTCAAATCAAAATTAATTGGCATCTTTTATCTCCTTAAAAAATCTTTCAAAATTAATGTTTTTATTCATCGAGCTTCCACCATTTTAAGGTACGATTGAGGCCGTCCTGGAATTCCACTGATGCGACAAATCCAACTTTATTCGCGATTTTATAGACAGCAGCAAGGGTGTGCTTCACATCACCTTTTCTTTCTGGAGTATTAATGACTTTCATCTCGGGAAAATGCATGCGGAGACTGGCGAGAATTTCATTATTAGTTAAAGAAATTTCGGTCGCGACATTGTACACTTCAAACCCGAATTGTTCTTCATAATTGGCACACGTAATCATAGCCGTGGCAACGTCTTCTACATAAACCATATCGCGACTTTGCTCACCATCTCCATCACATCGCAGTGGCTCATTGTTTTTTAATTTGTCGCACCAAGAAGCAATTGCTGTAGAATAAGGAGAACTGCCAAGCTGCCCGGGGCCATAAACGTTGAAAAATCTTAATGCAACAAAATCCATATTGTATAAGCTATTATATAATTCACCAAATTGTTCAACCACAAGCTTTTGTAAAGCATAGGGCGATCGAGGGGACGTTGGAGTCGTTTCTTTTATTGGTAATTCTTCCACATTGCCATAAACTGCGGATGAAGAGGCAAAAATAAAACGATCAATTTTTCCAATTGCAGCCGTCATCAAATCAATCGTTTTTTGAACATTGGTCAGTGTGGTAGAGGAAGGGTTTTTAACAGAATATTCTACTCTGGGGTTGGCAGCGAGATGAAAAATAACATCATATTTTCCAGAGGCAATGCGTAATAGAATCGGGCCTGCTGCAAAGTCTGACGTTACGACTAGCAACTTGCCGGGTGATTCGAACACTGCCGAGCCCTGGTTGTTTTGATCGTATAAATGTAAGAGATGTCCAGTACCTGTTCGGAACTCAAGACCATCTAATGCAGTAATATTTCCATTCGAAAGGTCATCAACGCCCTCTACTTGCCATCCTGCCTCAACAAGTTGGCGTGTAACATGGCTTCCAATGAAACCACAACATCCTGTGACTAATGCTTTACGTGTGAGCACAAAAATCCTCCGCTTTTCAAATCTTTTTTAATTCCTAAGAATATTTTAATCTTTTCTATCTGTTTGTTCAAATCCATATCATCTCATTCCTAATAAGTCATTTTCTTGTTTAGCAACATATCGTTTATAGGGATTTCTGAAAGAATATCTGTAATTCTTTCAGAAGCAGAACTCGTGCCGTACGGATTTATCGTCCCCGCTATCTTTTGCTTAAATTCTTCCGACAATCCGAGCTTAATTGCTCGTTTAATCATATTTTCTCTGTAGTCCTCAACATGAATAACATTTTGTGCAGCAACTCGATTCTTTTGTCTACGGCCAATATTGACAACCGGTTTAGAAAAAGTTGGTGCCTCCATTATACCACTAGAAGAATTCCCAACCATAATATCACAATCTTTTAAAAACCCAACGTAATCATTCCGTGGCAGATTAAAAAACATATGAATAGACTCATCACGTTGCTGATGTAAAGCTCTTCTCGTAGCTAAACTTCCAGCATCAGAGTTGGGACAGATGATCACTTTCTCTCCATTGAAGTCTCTCATCACAGACAGAAGCTTATTCATTTGATCAGCAGCCTGATTTTGTTCTTCAGTAACTGGGTGATTGACAATAAGAAAAAGAGGGGCTTCTGTAGATATACCATATTTTTCTCTAATTTTTGGAGTAGGAAAAGTGTCATCTAGTAATTCATCAATAAGAGGGGCGCCGGTTTGGAACACTCTAAATTCTTGTTCTCCTAGTGATAAAACACGATTTTTAGCATCTTCGTTTGAAGCAAAGTGAATGTGTGATAACTTTGTAATAGCATGTCGAACAACCCCATCAACATTTCCAGATAACTCTCCGGCTTGCACATGTGCAACTGGAATATTCATGTGAATTGCCGCTATAGCCGCCATAAGCTGTTCACCTCTGTCGCCTGATATCAAAACTATATCTGGAGCTATTCTGGATAATGTTTCTGGAAGTTGCAAAAGCAAAATTCCTAACGATTTGGGCATTGTCAAATGGTTATATCCGTCGAGTGTATTGTAGATTTCACTTGAAACCTTTATCCCATCTTTCGCAAACTCATCAATGGATTTACCAAATTTTGGTAATAAATGCATATTTGTTGCTAACACGTCATAATCAATATCAGAGCGCTTTTTAATCTCCTGGATGATTGGGCGGATATATCCATATTCACCTCTTGATCCCGCAATAAATAAAATTTTTCTCATTATTTGCTCACCCGTTCTACCATCGAAAAATCAGCATAATTTAATAAGCTATCTTTCGAAATATCGTTTGTTGCAATCGATCCCACAATCTCAAATATTTCTTTAGATGGGATACCAGTTCCAGGACGTTTGCACCAAATATTATCGTAACTTAAGATATCGCCCTGTTTAATATCTTTAATCGTAACGATGCTTCTCCTGGCCCACTGCATAATCGGTTTTTCTAAATCATGAATCTGTTTTTCACTGCCCATCGCCTTCTCAATTTTTCTAATACCCACGACCAGATCACACAAGCCAACTGGATCAATTGAAACATTCTGGTCCGGGCCGGGCATTGCTAAGTCTAAAATAATATGCTTTTCAATGATCGTGGCACCGGCTGCTACAGCCGCAAAGCACGTATAGTTGTCGGGTGTGTGGTCCGAATGACCTACAATAATCGAAAATTTATCTTGCATTTTTTTAATAAGACCAACGTTGATATGAGAATAATCCGGCGGATATTCTGAAGTGCAGTTCATTATCATGATATTTTTGTTTACCACGCGAACCGACCTTAGTGTTTCCTCAATTTCTTCTAGTGTTGTCATACCCGTAGAAATAATCATTGGCTTATTTTTTCTTGCTATTGCTAAAAGAGTGGGAATATCAGTGGCTTCTCCTGATCCTATCTTGAAAATCGATACCAGATCGTCAATTTCATCAGCAGCCTTTTTAGAAAATGGAGTACACATATAAATGATCCCCACAGAATCGCAATATGCTTTGAGTTTTCGGTGGTCATCCAACGTCAAAGAATATTTTTGTAATATCTCATACAAGGGCTCAGAGAAATTGTCCGACATCGGAACATCTTTTAACATTTCTTCATCTGGTAAATGATGTTGAAATTTTATTGCATCTGCTCCCGCATCCAGCGCTACATCAACCATGGCTACTGCATTTTTCATTTTCCCCAAATGATTATCACACGCTTCAGCTATGATAAAGCAGGGCTTGTCTAAGCCTATAGATCTCTTGGTCGTAACCGCAATAGATTTTATCTTCTGGCGTTTACAGGCTTCTTCTGTATATTCTGCATATGCAAAGTCCTCGGCTGTGTCAATGTCTACCAGTTCATTTCCGCTTATTTCATACGCCAAAAAATTCTCTTTAAAAAATTTACCATCCTCTATTACGCTTGAATCCATGACATAGGTATTCCCACTTTCTTGATACTCATCGTCTATATCTTGTGAACGCATTCCAAACTTATAATTCACGGGTATATAAACACCATCGCGTATTGCTCCACGTCTGGGGTTTGAAATTTTCTTTACTGTTACAACTGATTCGTTTTTTTCATTAAAAACTTCCAGCATTTTAGAAATAGTTTGCGGAACCCTAAACGGTGATGAAGGTTGTAGTAGTACAATGGTGGTATTTTGAAGATTATATTCATTCACAAGATGCTTTAAAACATCTAGTGTGGAAGCTTCATCGCTTGATAAAATCTTCGAGCGTTTATCAAGCACAACATTATAATCATCACATATTTTCCACACACGGGAGTCATCAGACGAAACAATAACACGAGATATTTTTGCATGATTTTTAGCAAACAATATCGTTCTCTCTACCAGGCTCATTCTTCCGAGAACCCTTACATTCTTGTCTGGTAGCCTCTTTGATCCTTTCCTTGCTGGGATTATAGCAATGATTTCTTTTTCAACTCCTTCTGTCATTTATAATTTCCTTAATTTTGTTAATATAACATATCTTAAAGTTCTTGTCAAGAACATTATGCCAATATTTTTGGCAACTTATTAATATGGTGCGATAAATTTTCAATTTTAATTCCCCTGTCATGTGCTATTGAACAAAAATATTTCAAATCTTTTATGATTTGTTGTCTCTCCGAATGATCATCAAAAGCGAACCGTCCCGATTTAGAATGATTATTCGTTATCTTTTCATCTGTAAAACCGGCGTGTGTCGCCCCTTTTACTTTCAATGCCTGATTATACGATAAATCGAAACCAGTAATAGTAATTGACCGGCAACCCAACCATAAACCAAGAGCGATCATGTGGTTTGTGATTGTATTACACAAAGAATAGGTCACTTTAAGATTATATTTATTCGCCAACATACGTTGAAATATTTGTTCTTCCCACATCCAGCCTAAAAACAAATCCATTTTGTTTGTCTCTTCTCCAATTTTTACTAACTCATAAAATTCTTCTTTTCGAGGGATTGTTACAAAAACACGGATATCTTGTTCCAAACAAAACTTTACCGGATAACCCAACATATTAATTGAATTCGCGCCGCACCAATAGTCCGGACTGAAATCTTTATCAAAAAAATCTGGGACTTTATAAAAATGGTTACAGACTAATTTTACATGATTTTTATATTCTTGTTTGTCAAGATCCAACAAACTAGGGCCAAGGCCCATAATTAGTGCATCTTTGTTATTTAAAGAATCCTCTATTTTCTTTATCTTTTCAACTCCAGCTAACATTTCTCTTTTAAATATTTCAGCGTCATCCCGATTTTGAATTTGGGCGTTTGGTAACCTTGTCGTGTTAAATCTTTCTTCTATAATTTTTTTTATTGATTCCATCTTTTACCAAATAAATTTATTTTTGTAGTAGTCTACAATTTCTTGTATTTCATCAACGAACTGTTTTTTGGGAGACCACCCAAGCGACCTAAGTTTGTCATCATTAAGAGCATATCTCAGATCTTGTCCTTGACGAGAGTAAGAAAAGTCCACATATTGTTCCCACTTAACATCAGTGCCCACATAAGATCTAATAATTTGTCGAATGGTTTCGCGATTGGTTTGTTCAAACCCTCCAGCAATATTATAAATCTCATTGGTGTAGCCTGATTCAATAATCGTTATAACACCATCAGCAGTGTCTGCTGCATGGAGCCAATTTCTAATCGGTATTCCATCATTATGCAATCGTATCGGGTGACCCCGGGTCAATAATTTCACAGCTAGAGGTACAAGTTTTTCTGGATATTGCCCAATGCCGTAGTTGTTAGTTGGTCTGAGAATTATAAATTCTAAGCCGTAAGTTCTCGACCAAGCAAACACCAACATATCAGCAGCAGCTTTAGCTGCAGAATAGGGGTTACTAGGCCGGAGGATGTCGTTTTCTACGTGTTCTCCATCATTTATGTCTCCATACACCTCATCGGTGCTAAAGTGGAAAAAAACAGGCCTCTTGGACGTGTTAGTGGGCTTATTTCTAATAAGATCTAAAAGATTTTTAACACCAACCACATTGCTGTCTATAAAAGCTTGACTGTCAATAATGCTATTTCCAACATGAGATTCTGCTGCTGTGTTGATTATATAATCACAATCATAAAGCCGGGTGAGATCTTTGATGTCAATTTTTTCAAATTTAAAAGTCTCATAAGAACAAAATTCTTCGAGAAGCGATTCGTTGGAAACATAGGTACACTTGTCCACCCCGTAAACCATCCAACCTTTTTCAAGACATTTCCGAGTTACATAAGATCCAATAAATCCCAAACAGCCAGTAACATAAACTACTTTCATTTCATTCTCTCAAAAAACTTATTCACCACTTCTTCGATATAATTCATCTTTTCTTCTGTTATTCCAATAAATGTTCCCAAGAAAAAACTATTGGTGGTGATTAATTTAGCTACTGGAAATTCATCATTCAGATTATCATATTTACTAGCTAGCTCAGCATAACCAGGATGATAAAGAATGTTCCCTGCAAAATAAGAACGTGTCTGGATGCGGTTTTCTTCAATCCAATTTACAATTTGTTGCTTAGTAAACGGAGCATCTTCTTTTACCGTCATTAAAAATCCAAACCAACAAGGATCAGCTTTTGGAGTTGGTTCTGGTAAGTAAAAGAATTCTTTATAAGGTTCAAAAATCTCTTTCAATCGTTTAAAATTATCTCTTCTGGCTTTCTCGAAATCTGGTAGTTTTTTTAATTGTTCTAATCCGATGGCTGCTTGTAAATCTAAGGGGCGGATATTATATCCTATCTCATCATATACATAACGATGGTCATAGGTAGCATCGGGAAGAGCTTTGAGCCAATTTTTAAATCGGTTTCCACACGCTGTGCTAGCCACTGAACATCCGGGCTTTCCTTGGTTACAATAACACGCTCTACCCCAATCGCGAAGGCTTGAAACTGTTTTTCTTATTTTTCCATTGTTTGTTGCAACAAAGCCGCCCTCTCCCAAGGTCATGTGATGAGCCGGGTAAAAAGAGCAAGTAGAGATTTCACCAAAAGACCCAAGTTTCTTTCCATCGTAAAAGCCGCCCAAAGAATCACAAGCATCTTCAATAAAGATTAAATCATATTTCTCTACTAACTCCATAAAACGATCCATATTAGGAGGATTGCCCATTGCCGGAGCTATAATGACCCCTTTAATGGTAGGATCTTCTTGTAGAGCTTTTTCCATTTGGTCTAGGTCTAAATTGGCATCCGGCAGAGTCACATCTACAAAAACCGGTTTAAAACCATTCTGTAATAGAGGATTCAAAGTGGTGGGAAAACACACTACCGGAGTAATAAATTTGCTTCCTTCTGGGAGGCTGTAAGTGTTTTTTGATCTCAAAGAGGACACAGCCAATAAGTTAGCAGAACTGCCGGAATTGGTGAGGCACCCCATTCTCTTTCCTAAATAAGATGGAAATTTTAATTCGAATTTTCTTCCGTTTTTTCCAAAGACCAACCACTCATCCAACAAGACTCTTATAGCCGCTTCATACTCATCTGACGAGAAAACATTTCCGGAATAAGAAACCCAATCTTTAGAGGGATCCCACGTGTTATCCTTTTCTTGAACATATTCTCTCACTAAATCGAGGATAGCTTCTAGTTTGCTCATTTCAGATAATCCCACTCATAAGTGTTTCGTCCGGCTGTGTGGCCTACGTTGGTTCCGGAAAATTTTTCTTTAATCTCTTCAATCTTTTCCTCAGACATTACTTCACGTGGATCGAAACCCCACTTTTCGATAAATAAAGCACTAGCTTGATCCATGAATCTTAAATCGGTTCCGGGCTTCCGAAGATAATTATAATTTGGATTTGGGTGTTGATAGAAAATATTCGGTACCCAAACATTATATAATCCCTCTTTCAAAGAGGCTAGATTCCAATCATCATCAATAAAAATAGTATAGTCTGTCCATTCAGAACATTTCCCGATTTTTTTCATCGACTTGGTGCTCACTAAAACTAAATGAGTGTAGGGCCCATAGGCTTTAACCGGAGCAAGAGGATAATCCAATAATTCTTTAGTCTGTTCGGTTACTCTCTGTTTCATTGTGAATTTATGACACTCAAATAAACAAGGCTGTTTAAAGCGATCTTTCGCAAACGGATCCTTAAAGGAATTGGCAATAGGTTTGTGGTTTATCTTTTGATATTTGGTGTTAGTGAAGCTAATCCATCCTATGGGGTCTTTTTTATTTCTTAACTGTTCCAAGGTGGTCGTAATAAAATTTGGAGTCTCTACCAAAATATCGTCATGAGAAATTAATATATATTCAGCTTTGTCCTGATATTGAGACAAAAAATCATTATAACATTTCGCCCAATTATCTTGTGAATACACCACTTCCAAAAGCGCATCTTGATTTATTACCGCGCTGAAGCGTTGGTTTTTAAATAAACCATTAGTAAAACTTTCCAAACGACGATCACTCACAACAATATAAAATTTGTAACTTATGTCTCCAATATTTTTAGATAGTGAAGATAAAGTAGCTACCAAATTCTTCCAATAATTAGGGTCTTTAACATTTGGTCCACAACTAGTAATATAAACTATAAGGTCAGTCAATTTTTATCCTTTTTAAAAACCTATCCACACCTTCTTCTAGTCCGCACAAGTCTATTCCAAGATTTGTTAAACTAGAAGAGTTTCCTGTATAAGAAAAAACTTTTCTTTTATTATCTAATATAACATTATTTGATGCACCTGTCAAGCCTTTTATTAAAAAAACCATATCTTGAAGAGTTTTTTTATTTTTGTAACACATATTCAAATCTCTAGGTAGTCCGTCTGTCCAGTGTTCTACATAAAATTTCATCACTCTATAGACATCTTCCACATAAAAATAATCCATTAACTTATTTTGATGAATATATAGTGGCTTATTATTTTGAATGTTATTGTAGACTGCTTTGAATAAACGCTGGTCTTCCTCCAAAGGGCCAAAACAACCAAAAAGACGCAAATTAATAACATTAGGTATTTGTGATATCTGTCTGGTTATTAAATTCTTAGAAAGACCATAATAATCAACTGGGTTTCTATCCCAAATTAAAGACTCGGGCGCTTGACTAATATCATAGCGTCTATCAAATTCTGCTCCAGAGCCAAAGTTGAACATAAGCTTGAATTTATCTGAATGATCTACGATGTTTTGGAACATTTTTAAATTTAAAAACAAATCATTTACATTTTCTTTATGATTTCTTTTCCCTCCACAAACAGCAGTATGAACAACCATGTCTATCGAATGAGTTTTAAAAAATTCTGAAACCTGGACTGAATCGCTCACATCGAGAATTTGTCTGTTTGTTACAACAACATCACAGCCATCTCGCTCAAGAAAATAAGTCAATTCTCTAGCAAGAAAACCATTTCCTCCCGTTATCAAAAATTTCAAAACTGATGTTCTTCCACAAGAATTGTTGAGATACCATCAGTTCGATTGTAGGCTCGCAAATAAGCAGGAACAATTTGTTCTGCTGAAGTTAACTTTACCACTTCAATGGTTCTTAGGATTTTTTTAAATCCCTCAGAAAAATCGCCCAAATGTTGTTCTTGAGGGTTAACTGGTTTTTCAGCCCCGACAGCTACTCTAATAATTACCTTGGGCTTGTATTGTCCCTCCGTCATTAAGCTTATTTTATCCAAATGATTTACAAGTTGATCTGCTGCTAATAATAAAAAATTCCACCGAGGATAGACAGAAATGGGTACAAAACCCGCAATGGCCAAGCCTGTACAAACTCCCAACTGTAAATTTTCAGCCACTGGCATTTCAAATTTTTTATTAGAAGAAATTTTTTCAAATGTTTGGGCCATAGCTATGCCGCCGTATTCCAAACTTTGCCCTAGGAAAATTGTGTCTTCTTTTGTTGCCAGGAGCAACATTGCTTTTTCTAGCTCATCTCTATAATTTAACATCTTAAAATAATACCTTTTCTCCAATTCCTGCATGGGGAAATACATTAATATATGAATAATAAATGCACTTTGGAGATTTTTCTGCCAAAGCCTTTATTTCGGTGCCCCAACAAGTTGCAGTTGGGGTTGTAACACTAAGACCATTGTCGGCTACTACAAAAGTAATCGGAAGGTCATTAACTTCTGCATAGCGAATGCTCTCTTGGATCGTTCCAGTGTAAAAAGACATATCACCCACAAAGCACCATACACGCCGATTTTCTTTTTTTAATTTAATTCCCTGTGCTATTCCTACTGCTATGGGGCCATTTCCTCCAACAATCGCAGAAGAAATAATATTATAATCTTTGAAAGCCAGACATATAGATTTGTTTCGCAAAACAGAAGCCTCAAGAACTTTTCTTGGAACCCCCTTAAGCATACACTCTAAATGACTAGCCCAAGTACAAATACAATAATCTTCTTCATTGATATTTTTAAAAATTTCTATCAATTGCTCTTCGTTCCCACCGCGCAAGTGAACTGGTGATGCTATTTTGCTATCCTTAAATAATTGAAAAATTTTTAATTCAAAATCTCTTAAATCGCCTATACTTAACTTTATTTCCATTTGTTCTTCCAAAATTCTTTTACAACTTCATCATAGTTTATTGTTTCCCGATGCATTCCCCACGTAGCCTGTTCTTCATGCCATCGATAATGATATCCAACCCACGACGGATAGGGATAAATAAAACAGTTGTGATGAGCTAAATTAAAATATAAATCATAATCAACCGCTCCTAAATAATTTTGTGAATCCCAACGTACAATCCCCTTATCATGTAACACTTTACTATAGACTACAGAAGGGGTGTTAACTGGGCATCCATTAAATAAGAGAGTTTTAAATTCCTTCAAGCTCCTATAGGAATGCTTAATCAAGCCGGTTTGTTTTCCTGTTCCACTGCGGATACCCATGATGGGAGTTTGTAATAATTTAATCTTATCAGGATTAGTTGAAATAATTTTTACAATTTTTTCCACATAATCACTTGCAAGATAATCGTCAGCCCCTAGGATGGTAAAATACTCTCCGCTACTCAGACTTAGAGCTTTTTCAACTGGTTCTTCCCAAGAATACTTATATAAATTAGGTGCGGAATTCACGATTAACTCGGGATGTTTTTTTTGAATTTCTTTAGCTATCTCAAAGCTATTATCCGTGCTTTCATTATCTACAAAAATCACCTCAGTGTTTTCATATGATTGCTTTAACGCCGACAACAGACATTGTTCGATCCACTTTTCGGCGTTAAAGCAAGGAATAATTATAGAAAACTTGAAATTCATAAAGCTAACAATCCCTCCACACGTTTAATATAAGTGTGATTCTCTAAAATATGGTGTTTGTTTTTATTCTTAATAACTTTTAATTCTGTCTCGGATAAAGACAGGATTTCCTTAACTTTTTTCACCATCTGTTGAGGACTAGAGGCTACAGGCACATCAGGGAATAGTCGAGTAATTTGATTGGTTTCTTTGCCGACTCCAATTTGATCGGAAACAAGACAACCATTAAGTCCCAAAGTTTTAAAAGTTCGTTCATTGGTGTCAAACCCGTTAGTTAAATGATGAGCGTCATGAATATTAATACACACTTTACTATTACACAAAAGATTGTTCTCTTGTACGTGCGTAAGGTTTTTATTAACAAAAAAGCCACACCTAAGGCCGCTATCTTTAAATTCTTTAAAAAATTTATACATAATTTGTCGCTTTTCGTCAAAACCGTTATGCGCCCAGCCGCCGACATAACACACATCATAAGAAGGAGATTTTTCCAAATTTTTATAAGAAATTGAATCAAATGCCAAAGGAACCGTGTAGACTTTGTTCCATTGAGTATGAAAACTCAAATTATCCACCCAAGACCACATAAAACAATTTTCCATTTTATTAATTTCTTTAGTAACAACAGGCGGACACATACTAATAAAATTGGGGTGTGTCCCCCAAGGCAAAGGGAATGTTTTGGGTTGCCCAAAAATATAAGCCCGGTCACACCTACTTAGTGTTTTGAGATCTTGTTGTCTGATTGTTCCGTCTGTTGTCATGACTTGAAAATTATTCTTATCAGAAATATCATCTAGATTAGTAAAAAACTCTACCTCATAGTCCAAAGCTTTCCAAGCCTCGTAATAGCCTTGATAAATCCACTTTCCAGCATTTGTTTTATGTTCTTTAATATAAATCTTCATTTCAATTCCTTTATTTTATCTAACAGTTGACTCAAGCGAATTGAGGAATCGTGTTCTGATTTAAATCTTTCGTGTCCTTTAGCTGCTATAGCTTTAATTAATTTAGGTCTTTGAAGCAAAAATTTGCTTTTTTCTACCAATTCAGAAAAAGTAGAAAAAGTTATAATTTCTTTATCTACTTCAAAACATTCCTTAAGTCCCACTGCTTCTTGTGTAAGCAACAAAGATCCCACTGCTGTTATTTCAAAAGGGCGAGCTTTTAAAATTAACTTACCACTTTTATCATTACTGTTAGTGCTTAGATTCAAACCAATTAAAGAACGAGAATAATTCCAAATCATATCTTCAAAAGAAACATTACTAAAATGATTAATCCTGATATTATGTTTTTTTAAAAGATTAAAAATAACCTCACGATCTCCGGACAAGTTTCCCACAAAAGCAATATCAGAATCCCTTAAACTGTTCAGTCTCGAATAAGCTTGGGAATTAGCATGCCAGGTGGCATAAAAAGCATTATCATAGCCAATTTCTTTATATTTGTTCACATCCAAAGGGTCATCCGTAGTCACCACGCTGTGGAAAGAGTGACACTTTTTGCTGGAGAAATTATCGAATCTCCAGGCATCATCACAAAACCAATTAAAAGTAAAAGTTCTTCCCGACTCTGTTTCTGTTTGAATAGTTGCCCAAGGTTCTTGGGGACAATAATTTATATCACCCGTCATAACACAAAATAAAAGGTCTGGTTTTATTTTCTCAATAAGAGCTGATAATTCTTTGTCGCCGTCTATGGAAGTATCACAGAAATGAACTTGATGCCCTAAAGCCTGTAGGGGCAAATAGAAATTCCAATAAGTATAATCAAAACGAAAAGCAGTAGTAGTGTGTTTGTGCCTAGTAATAGATTTGGGAGCAACTAAAATAATTTTCATTTTTTAAAGACTCCAATCACTATCTCAGGAATTGAATCGCGCATCTTCTCTACATAATCTATCAAAGGCAACCCCTTAAGTTTGTACCACTCTTCTTGTGTCGCACCAACGTTTTTATTAGTAATAATCGATAAACCCATCATTCGTGCTTCGACTATGACACGAGATAAAGTTTCCGGAGTCTTAGGGAAAAAAACAAATTTATTACAGGAACCCAATAAGGACAAAAATTCTTCGTAAGAGCGGGAGGCAATTAAAAGATAGGGAATTTTTTTAAATTCACAATAACGAAGGGCTTCTCTAGTGTTTTTGTGATCTATGGGAGAATTCATGACAGCCGCTTGTTCTTGTTTACTCTTAGCCGCTAAAACTCGCAAAATTCGAAGACTCCCTAGAGACCACAAATTACCACCCACGCTTACAATGTTATCTAAATGTAAATTGGACTTAACCATATCGGCATGAAAAGTGCTTTGACATAAAACTGCTTTAGCTTTTTTATAAAATTCATAATTAATTATTTCACCTGGAGGTGCAATAAAATTTTTATAACTAGCTGGGTTTCGAGTCTTTAAATATTTATGATCATGTTCGTAAATAATATAATTTAGTTTCATAATTTCTTCTTTTATTTCTTCCAATAGATTAATGAAATTAGAAATTATAAAACAACTTGCGTGATTAACTTTTAAAAAACCTAATGTAACTTGGTGGCTCTGAATTTTATTTACTTCAAAACCTTTCTGTTCCAAAATGCTTATAAGTTGATGGTTATTTAATTCACCACCTCCCAAAATTTGTTCAACAAAGTAATCCGCGATAACAACAAACTTCACTCATATTCCTCAATATTCAAGTCCTCTAACCAATTATCTACATCAAACTCTTCTTCCTTGTAAATGGCATCACAAAAACCCTGATACAAAATTTCATCTGCAAATTTTTCAAGTATAATGGGCTGTAATTTTTTGGCTATGCTTTTTGCCTTTTTCCAATTTTTTCGGGTGTTTCTCAGTTGCATCTTATAAGAGCCTTGATCTGGAAATGCCCACTCTGATTCTTTCTCGATTACTCCCTCCCAATGTGCTTGAGGTTGAATTTTATTTAAAGAAAATTTAACTTTCTGATAATAATCAACGCCATCATGATGCAAAAAATCGGTAGGGCCCGACCAGCCAGTCGTTATTATAGGAAGAGCGTCACGGGCGGCTTCGAATAAAGGTAACCCAAATCCTTCCCCATGAGCAAGATTAATCAAGGCTTTGATTTTAGAATGAAGGTATAGGAATCGCATTTGTCCGCTCGTAAGATCACCATGTAATAGATAAACTTTGCATTTACGATTTGGATATTCGGATAACACAGCACTCAAATGTTCTTCGGTAGCTTTAGAGTCCATAGTTGAATTGTTGCGAATATTAGTTTTAATAACAAGGCCCACTTTCTGATCAATGAATTCTTCTACCCAACCGCGAATAGCATTTTCAAAATTTTTACGTGGTCCAATTTGTGACACCATTAAAAAATTAAAACGAGTAGTGAGTTTAAAACCAGGAATTTCTTCAGGATCGGGTCGAGGAGTAGATTCCCAAACCACCTCCACAGGTGTTTCTAATTTATAGCTTATCTGCTCGCCAGTTTGAGGGTGCTTCGCATGCAAAACTGTTTTTTCATAAGAATCCTTAGCATGATTAGAAACTACTAAAATTTTATCCACAGCTTCGTTGCCCTTTTGGAGCCACACGGGAGCTACTTTAGTAGTCTCTATCCCGGCTGTATATCCAATGTTGGTAGGACAAATTTTCTCAAATTCATTAGGGATAGTAATCTGAAGGCTTAAGTCTGGTACTAATTGCTGTTGCTGTAGCAAAATTTGAGTTTGAGTAATCCGCGAGTCTAGCCAGATACGGAATTCCGTATCTTCCCAAATCCAACCGGTTTGACCCCAAGGAATTGGTTGCACATAAATATCAAAGAGATCTTCTCGTGATCTCAGTGCTCGTAATGCAAAACGAGATTGTTCACCATATCCTGATTGGCTCAGACACGGTGCTCTTACAAATATTTTCTTTCTCACGCTACCTCCTTAAAAGTAATTCCATTGTAATTGCGAGTGGCCCAAGAGCCGTGTTCTTCGTAAAATTTAGTCATTAGTTCGACCCACTTAGAGCCATAATTATTAAAATTATAATTTTCAAGAACGTGAACTCTTCCTTTCAGTCCCATTTCTCTACGGGCTTCATCACCCATATCATACATATTGCTTAAAGCTGACAGTACCTGGTCTCTATTTAAGCGATCTTCATAAATGTAAGGAACATCTTGAGAACCAATGATTGCTTTTGAGGAGGGGAACAAAGGAATGCCAAACTGTGCGTCCGGTGTCATCACTTGCTCTTGCAATCCCCCAGTTACAGTTGCTATTATGGGTGTGCCGCAAGAAAGCGATTCTAATGTAGCCAGACCGAACCCTTCTGCATCGGCTACATTAATGGTCACATCAGCCATATTATAA
>Ga0209128_1001104_pt1 | contig 18903 bp, 21 predicted proteins | sample ETNvirnome_6_100_FD_184072 | JGI IMG/M metagenome (GOLD analysis project Ga0209128, IMG submission 184072) | Marine viral communities from the Pacific Ocean - ETNP_6_100 (SPAdes) (version 2) | ecosystem: Environmental > Aquatic > Marine > Oceanic | place: Pacific Ocean | collected 2013-06-19 | reverse complement strand
ATCCAACGAAAGTAAAAAAATTATTTCAAGTTATTGAATTTAAAAAAGGTAAAGTAGATGAACAAGAAAATTTAATGAAATTAAAAGAAAGTTATTTTAGAATACTGATATCGAGTAAGAAAAAACGCACACCTATGACAACCAAAAGATTTTATGGCAGTGTTATTACTTCTGATGACGTGTTTAAAAATTCATATCGTAGCTATAAGGTGGGTAAATTATCATCATTAAAGATTGCAAATATTTATTTAGATTTGGTTGGAATTAGTGAAGATTAGTTATTCCATATTAACTCATAATGAAACTAAGTCATTGGAAAAATTATTAAGGTTTTTGGTGAAGTGGAAAGATGAAGGAGATGAAATAGTTATCCTTGATGATTTTTCCGATAATCAAAAAACAGAAGAGTTATTGGATTTTTATGTTTCTGCTCATGATATTGTGTTTGAACAGAGAAATTTATTGGGGGATTATAGTGGCCAAAAGAATTATTTAAAATCTATGTGTTCTGGTGATTATTCATTCAATTTAGATGCCGATGAGATGATAACTAGATGGTTTATAAAAAATGTACATAGTATATTAGAAGAAAATCCTATAGATTTATTTTTTCTACCAAGAATTAATACGGTAGAAGGATTGACTCAAGAACATGTGCGGTATTGGGGGTGGAGTGTGAACGATGATGGTTGGGTTAATTTCCCTGACTGGCAAGGTCGTTTGTTCAAAAATAGACCAAATATAAAATGGGAAAAACCAGTTCATGAAATGATAGCTGGGTTTCAGACATATGCACACTTGCCGACGGAGAAACCGTTTTGTATTAGACATAATAAAACCATTGAAAAACAAGAACAGCAAAATAAATTTTACAGTAAAATAAAATTATGAAGAATGTATTAGTTTATAATATAGTCGAGGAAAAAAGAAGATATGATGATGATGTTTTGTTTAATTATTTTAAGTCTCAGGTAGAAAATTCTTTGCGTTTTGGTTGGCAGAAAGATGATATAATTATTGGTACTAATTTTGAATTTGAATATGAAGATGTAAAAAATATTTTATTAAAAAATATTTGTGAGTATAATGTGTTTAACAATAAATGGTATGGTTTATTGGAATTGATGGTTGGTGGATATTTAAATGATGATATTTGGTTTCATGATCAAGATGCTTGGCAAATTAATGAATTTGATTTTCCTAATTTTGATGGAGAAATAGCAGGAACTACATATGTTTATACTAACGAGTGGAATACATGTTCTTTGTTTTTTAAAAAAACATCTAAAAATATTATCAAGTATATTGTTGATTTTATGGAGATGAATGTGGATTTGAGAAAAATGATGTATAGTGATGAGAATTATATAGCTGCTTTGAGAAATGGTAGTGATATAAGTTCACATTTAACTACTATAAATAATAAGTACAATGTTGGTTTGACTCATATGGAAATGCGATATGAATCGGCAGAAAAACCAATTTGTTCAATAGGATTTCAACCTCATGTTCAAAAATCCTGGGACACATTTGTAGAAGGGAAAAATCAGTTAGGTGTGAAATTAGTTGATAATGATTTGATATCTATATTCAAAAACCATGATTTAATTCCGATGTAATATTATGAATTTTATTTTTACAATGGTAGGGGAGTTTGGTTATGAGTTGTTAAATTGGCAAGGTGTTGTGCGAAAGTGGGCTTCTTATAATAAAAATGAAAAAGATACAATCACAATTTGTAGTAGGAATGGTTTAGAATTGTTTTATGATTTTGCTGATAATTATGTTAATTTATCCAAATTTGATTCATATAACAATACTATTGCTGATGTTTACGAAGCGTTTGTTGTGACTAATGGAAATGTAAATGAATTATCAAGAAGTGAATGGAATATACAAAGAAAGGGTGAACATATTGAAAAAATAAAACAAGATGTGATTAACTATGTTGATACATTTATAACTGGTGATCGTAAATTTATATGGAGTTGTGATTATACAGAATTAAATGATTTTCATTTTGGGAAAGATCCCACAAATACATTTGGTGGAATATATGATGGCACTTTGAGAGTTCATGAAAATGACTATCGTAAAATTAATTTGGATAACTATTTTTATGATATCAAAGAAAAGATTCAAAATAAAGTTGATATAAATTTAGATAATCCATTTATATTATGTCAAACAGCATTTCGTACTGGTTATGAACATAGGTCGGGGGTTAAGATAGACCATAAAATTTTATTTGAAAAAATTAAAGATAAATATGATATATTGTTTTTAGATTTTAGTTCTGGTAGAACATTAGATAGTTTTTCTCAGTTTCATGGCTATCAATCTTATACTACAAATGTTTTAGTAGAACAATTAACTTTGATGAAGTTGGCTAAATACTGTATTTTGACATCAGAAGGTGACTATAGAAGTCATTTTTATTTACCATGTATGGTTGGAAAAGATTCTCATGTTGTTGCTTCCAGAGATATAATGGAAAGATTATCTGCAACAAGTTGTGATTTTTACAATGATAATGTTTTTACTTTTGGAGGTAAGATGATAAATTATGTTTATGAGGACGTTTTAGAAAATATAAATAAATTTAATAATAGGTTTTGATATGGAAAGAGATTTTAATGAATATAAATCGTCAGATTCAGATTTACAGTCATCTATAAAACAACAAGGCACATATGTAACTCAAATATTTCATTTTGTCGGTGGTGAAAAAAGAACATATGATGGTATTGATGTTTCTACTATAAGACAAGGACAATTTACAAAATTTATGTGTAGAAATGGTGCTTTAGTTTTGATAAATGATAAGAATGTTTTAATGATAGAAGTTTTTAAAGATAAAGCGGATGTACACAAATAGATATGATATTCCTGGTTGTAGGAATACCGCTAGAGAATCAAATATACAGTATTATCCCAATTTTCACGAAAATTATGAGTCTTTTAAATCTTTCTTGTTAAGTTTAATAAGTAAAAATACTCCCATCACATTTTATAAATTTAGTGATGGGGAATATTTGTTTGTAAAAGGTATATCGGATGGTAGCACAAGTAAAGGTAGAAGAGATACTAACATCGGTGTTGATGTTATGGATTTAAGTTTGTTTAGAGATGGTATATATAAAAATGATTATTATATGGTTGAATGTTATGAACAAGCACATAAAGAATTTAAAGAGTGTTTTCCAGATACAACACCTATTCCAGCAGAATACCCATATGGATTAATTGCCAACAAATGGTTGTTCAAGACTTTTAGAGGTCAGATAGGTGTAGTGGGAGCAAAAGAAAAATTAGAATTAATTCAAGAACTTTTAGAGTATCAAGAGTATAGGGATTATTTAGGTATAGATAAATTTGAAGATTATATTAGTGTACCCCAAAGGTATGCATGTGATGATATAAATGCTACAGATGAAATGATTAAAGAACAACTAAAAAACGCTACTTCAAAGATATTCATAGAGGGAATTGGTCATGCTAAACAGGCACTATTGTGTAAAATGAAAGAATATCATCCAGCAGTTTATCTGTCAGTTGGTTCTGGAGTATGTGCTGTAGCTGGTGTACAGGATTGTATAGGTAGACCATATTTTGCTGATTGGAAAAATTACAGAATCAAAGATTATGATTACTCTAAGATTGACATATGGAAAGATACTGGACTTGAAGATGTAATTTGGTTGGAGAAATAATTGTGAAGTTGTATATATTATCTTTTGATAGATTAATAAATGAAACTATGCAAATGGTCGATTTCTTTTTTAGAAAATACTGGTGGAGTGTTGATATAACAGTTTTGGGATACAAAACACCTACTTATGTATCGGATTTTGTTAAATTTGAATCTATTGGGGTAGATGTTGGACCAGAGATGGTATGTAAACAACTTTATGATTTTTTCTCAAAAGTGGATGATGGCCATTTCATGTTAGGTCAACCAGATCAACCTTTAGTGGATTATGTCGATATTGAGTTAGTAGAATTTCTTCAGGGTGCCGTTACGTTGAACAACGATGTGGGTAGATGTAGTTTAACTTTATGTAATTCAACTAGACCGCATAATGTCATAGATATCGTAGAAGATAGAATAAAGGTAATAGAGAATGTTGAGGGTGCTGAATATAAATTGTCAGCTGTTTATTCTATTTGGAATAAAAAATATTTTTTGAAGTATTTAGATGAGTCAACTGACTTGTGGGATTGGGAAGTTAATGCTTCTAAAAAATCAATAAATGATGGATGGAGAATAATGGGTAGTATACCAAGTCCTATTGATTACACTCATTTATTTAAGAGAAATGAATTAAGAAAAGATTGGTATTACTCAACCGAACCTGGCTCATCAAATGTATTAAGTACTGAAGAACAACTTAAACTTAAATCAATTTATAACATAAAGTTAATATAATGGAAAACGTAAATAAGATAATAGGATTACATTCTGGTCATGATTGTTCTTATTGTGTTTTGGAAGGTGGTATTCCTGTAATTCACAATGAACTTGAAAGGTTTACTAGAAAGAAAGAACACTTAGGTGATGCTTTTGAGTTTTTAACACAAACATACGATAATTTTAAAGATGTAAAGTATTATGGTCAAGTGGTAGATAGATGGAAAGGTGGTTATAGTCACAGGTATCCTGAGTCAAATAACGCTTTAAATGATATTATTAAAGGTAATAATGGAGAAACTTTTTTCTTTGGACACCACTATATTCATTCTGCTAATGCTTTTTATTCAAGTAATTTTGATGATGCATTGATAGTTACCTTAGATGCCGGTGGTTGGGATTTTTCTGATGATACTCTTTTCACTAATGAAAATCCAAAAGAAGATGTAATGGTTACTACATTTACTGTTTCTTATGGTGCCGGTAATTCTATAGAAAGATTACGAATAATGGATATAGATGATTTTTCTATCGGTGGTACTTGGAATAAGTTTTTAGAAGATGTATTTAACTTATCTACTGGATATCCATATGGAAACCAAGCTGGTACTGTTATGGCTATGGCTTGTATGGGTGATGGTTCTAAGTATTTAGATTATTTGGGTGACATAGCACATTTACCAAAAAGAATTAACACGAGTAGGTTTAGAGATATAGTTAATAAGGGTGATGAAACAGATAAATTTGAAATATCATCTGCTGTACAAGTATCAACTGAACAGAAAGTTAGAGAATATTTACAACCTTATATAGATGAGTACAAACCTAAAAACTTGTGTTTGGCTGGTGGAGTAGCTTTAAATTCAGTTATGATTGGTAAGATGTATGAGTGGTATGATGGTATAGTTGAGAATATTTACATACCACCAGTTCCTTATGATGCAGGTCTTGCTATAGGTTCTTGTCAGATTATTTGGCATCATGAAGAATTTATGAATCAACCAAGAGTAACTTGGAAAGATAGTAGTCCTACTTATTTGGGTTATACATACCACGAAGATTCTATTTTTGAAGAACTTGAGAAGAGTAAAGATAAGGTATCATTCGAAGAGGTTGATGATTATAAAGTTGTTGATTTATTATGTAAGGATGACAATGTGATATCAGTTTATGGAGGTGGTTCAGAGTCAGGTCGTAGAGCTCTTGGTAATAGAAGTATACTAGCAGATCCAAGAAGTCCTGATATGAAAGATATTATAAATGAGAAGGTAAAACACAGACAATGGTTTAGACCATTTGCCCCATCTGTTTTAAGAGACGATGTTGATGAGTGGTTTGAAATAGATGTAGATAGTCCTTATATGACAACTGTTATAAAGTTTAAAGAAGACAAGAGAGATAAAGTTCCTGCTGTTGTCCATTTTGATGGATCAGCTAGACTACAGACTGTGACTGAAGATGACAATGAGTGGTATTATAACTTTATAAAAAAGTTTAAAGAAAAAACAGGAGTTCCAATAGTATTGAATACAAGTTTTAATGACAGAGAACCTATCGTGGAAACACCATCTCATGCTATAGATTGTTTTTTAAGAACAAATATAGATTATTTATACTTTAGAGATTATGGGATATTGGTAAGTAAAAAATGAAATTTACATTTAGCATAATAACTTCGGATAATTCTATAGATACTCATGTAGAACAAACAATAGATTCAATTTTTAAAAATAATATACCAAGTGAAAGTTATGAAATCATAGTTATTGGTGGTAATGGTGAGTGGTATGATTATGAAAAACACAATGGTAATGTTAGATGGGTAACAATAGATGAATCTTTAGATGAGAATTGGTATGCCAAAAAGAAAAATATGGTAGTTGAACTTGCTAAATTTGATAATATAGTTTATTCACATGATTATTTTTTATATGATGTAAATTGGTATGATGGATTTTTAAAATTTGGAGATAAATGGGATATCTGTATGTGTGTTTTGGTAAATACAAATGGACATAGATATAGAGATTGGTTTGCTTGGGATGATATTGAATTGTGTAATGCACCAAAGATAGGTGACAATTGGAATCCAAATCATGAAATAGCACTAGTGCCCTATGGTTATAATAAAACTGAAAACATGGCAATATCAGGTGGATGGTGGATTGCTAAAAAACATGTTATGATAGAAGAACCAATTGATAAAGATTTGAGATGGGGAGAGGGAGAAGATACTGAGTGGTCTATGAGAGTTAGAGAAAAGTATAAGTATGCAATGAATACTAATTCAATAGTTAGACTGTTGAGAGAAAAAAGATTATCATCTTATTATGTAGAGGGTGATGAAAAATATACAACATCTGGTTGGGAGAATAAAATAAATGATTAAGTTAATTATATTTGATTTAGATGGAGTATTAGTTGATGCTCGTGAGTTACATTATGAAGCTTTAAACAAAGCTCTTTTGTCAATAGATAAAAAATATATTATTGATAGGGATGAACATCTTTCAACCTATGATGGGTTAACAACTACGAGAAAACTTAAAATGTTGTCTAAAAACAAAGATTTGTCGGAGAAACTACACGATACTATACATGATATGAAACAGGATATGACTTTGAAAATAATCGATGGGTTTTCAATTGATGATAGAATACAAAGTATATTGAGAAGTTTAAAGTCAGAGGGTTATACAATAGCTTGTGCTACAAATTCAATTAGAAAAACTGCTAAATTGCAACTTATAAGAAAGGGTTTCTTTGAACACATTGATTTTTTATACACGAATCAAGATGTAAAAAATCCAAAACCTAATTCGGAAATATATTTAAGATGTATGATTAAAGCCGAAGTTAATCCAAATGAAACTGTTATAATTGAGGATTCACATATAGGTAGAAAGGGAGCTTTAAGTAGCGGCGCTTATTTATGTGGTGTTGAGGATTCCGATGATATGTCTTATGAGAAGATTAAAAGAGTTATTGATTTAGCTAATGAAAAAGAAGAAGTCAAACCAAAATGGCAAGGTGGTAATATGAATGTCTTAATTCCGATGGCTGGAGCTGGTTCTAGATTTGAACAAGCTGGTTATACATTTCCAAAACCTTTGATAGAGGTTAATGGAAAACCAATGATACAAGTTGTGGTTGAGAATTTAAATATAGATGCTAAACATATATTCATTGTTCAGAAGAGTCATTATGAAAAATATAATTTAAAGTATCTGTTGAATTTAATCACCAATGATAATTGTGAGATTGTACAAGTGGATGGAATAACAGAAGGAGCTGCTTGTACAACTTTATTGGCAAAAGAACTAATAGATAATGATGAACCATTAGTGATGGCTAATTCAGATCAATTTTTAGAATGGGATAGTAATGAGTTTATGTACTCTATGGTTGCTGATGATGTTGATGGTGGAATAGTTTCATTTGAAGCAACTCATCCTAAGTGGTCATTTGCTAAGTTGGGTGAAGATGGATTTGTAACTGAAGTTGCTGAAAAGAAACCTATCTCTAATATTGCTACTGTTGGTGTTTACTATTGGTCAAGGGGTTCTGATTATGTAAAGTATGCTGAACAAATGATTGAAAAAGATATACGAACTAATAATGAATTTTATGTTTGTCCTGTTTATAACGAGGCTATTGGTGATGAAAAGAAAGTTAAAGTATTTCCAATAAATAAAATGTGGGGATTGGGAACTCCTGAGGATTTGGGTGAATATGTTAGAAATCACGAATAGAAAAGATAGGTGTTTTATAGTTGGTACTGGCGAATCATTGAATGATATTGATTTGTCTTTACTAAAAGATGAGACAACTATTAGTATAAATTTAATATTAAAACATCCTACTTTTGTGCCAGATTATTTATGTGTGGCTGATACTACTGTTATGGAAAATAATTATGATACAATTTTTAATGATAAAATGTCAGATGGAACTTATGTTATAGGTAATGGGTGTTTAATGACAGGAAAAGGAAGTTGCACAGATGGTAATGGTTCAACTTGTAGAGGAATTAGATTAGACCCGAAATATAAAAATGTTTATACATTAAACCATTGGGAAAAATCAGGAATATTCGATGACCACATAACTAAGAATAGATTAGAACTATTAAAAACAAATGAGTATTATATAGACAAAGATGACTTTTCAACTTTTACAAGTTATGGTGGTAGCACAGTCGATAATTTAGCAATACCACTTGCTGTATATCTTGGGTTTAAAGAAATATATTTATTGGGATGTGATGGTGGTTGGAATCATTTTTATGATGATGTACAAAAACAAGGAAAAAGAGATTGGATTAATTATAAACACGTGATAAAAGAACTTGACTTGTATGGTGTAAAGTTATTAAATTGTGACTATACAAATTATTTTAAGGAATTAGATTATGTTAAATTGGAGGACGTGTTAAATGAATTTTGATGATATAAAAAATTATAAAGACATTCAAGTTGCAGAAGATATTGTCATGGATATTAATAATAATATAACTGGTAGAGTCGCTATAAATAAGATGTTAGGGGTAACTCATGTTTTATATATAATAAAAAATTTACTTGGAGATAGTTGTAAAACTGTATTGGAGATTGGTACTCTGTGGGGTGGTGCTCTGTTGACAATGATGCAAAGTGAATATACATCAAAGTTTGTTTCGATAGATATGTTTGAAGGATTTTATCCAAATCTTATTGGTGAAGGCAGTCATGATGGATATGGTATTAATACGAAAGAATTAGTTACTGAAAATATTTTAAATAACAATCCTTTTGGACATGAATTTGAATTGTTGAAAGGTTCATCTCATGATGAAAAAATTGTTAAATATGTAAATAAAAATTATTCAGAAATTGATTTATTTTTTATTGATGGTGATCATACTAAAAAAGGGGTGTTACAGGATTGGAATGATTATTCTAGCTTAGTTACTAAAGGTGGTTTAGTTGTGTTTGATGATCATTGGGATGATAAAAGACTAGAAGATTCAAATTCTCCATATACACCAAGAAAGAACTTTCAAAGATATGGGTGGAAAACAGTAGATGAGGAAACAGGAGAAAAGTGGATGGATGTTGTAGGGGCGGTTGAGGATATAATAAACCATAAAGATTTTTATAACAATTGGAAAGAGGTAGGACTATATGGAGATAAATTTATTTTGGAGAGAATCTAATGAAAAAAATAATTAAAATAAAAACAGATAAACTTTTTACAATTATTACTTCAGAGGTTTCTGAGTTTGCTAAAGATTGGGGTAAAAGTGGTATTGTAAATGTTTATACAAAACATACTACGACTTCTCTGAGAGTTTTGGAGAATGAGTTATTACATCATGCTGATATAAGATTTTGGTTGGATAAGTATTTGCCAAAAGAGAAACCTGAAAATAGAAGATACCTCCACGATATAATATCTTTAAGAAATGATGTTCCACAGGAGGAACGGATAAATGGTTATGCTCATATGAGAACTTTATTTTTTAATACATCAGAAATCATTCCAGTAGAGAATGGAGAACTGATGTTAGGTAAGTGGCAAGATATTCATTTTATAGAATTAGATCCTGGTGACCAGATTAGTCCTTTACAAGAAAGAATTATAGTTTGTACCTTCATAGAAGAATGAAATTTTTTATAATCATAAAAGAAAAATCAGAAAGACTTCCAAATAAGAATTTTTTGGAGTTAGGTAAAAAGCCACTTTACAGGCATCTGCTAAATAAATTGGAAGGTGAAGATATATATGTGGACACAGATAGTGATTTTATATATACTGAATTATGGAATAGTCCAGTCACTTGTTATAAAAGAGATAAAAAATTTATAGATTTGGAAACCGATTTAGATTACAAGGTGAGTCCTGTTTTACTTATGATTGATAATTTTTTAGATACTTTTGTGACTGATGATGATGAAATAATAGTTACACCACATATCACATCCCCATTCATCAAATTATCTACGATAATTAATGCGAGTAAATATTTAGATAGAGGATATGATACAGTACAGGCTTGTACAGAACATAAAGAATTCACTTACTTTGATGGAAAACCTGTAAATTTTGATGATAATGTTGTACAGAAAACCCAAGATTTAAAACCAGTATTGATGGGTAATGGGGCATTTTTTATTTTTACCAAGAAAACATTTAAAGAAAACAATAATAGAACGGGTAAGAATCCGTATTTTTATCCAATCAGTATACCTGAAAGTATTGAAATTGATGATGCTGATGATTGGTACTTAGCTAAGAGGGTTTATGAATATAATTGATGTGACATTAAGAGATGGTGGTTTTACTTGTGATTTCGATTGGCCAATTGAGTTTGCACAAGAATATTATCAATTGTTATCCAAACTAAATGTCGATTTGATGGAACTTGGTTATTGGAAACAAACTGTTAAAAGTAGAAATAGATTTTTTAATTTAAACATGGATACTATTAAAGAGGTAACACAAGATAGAGGAAATAAAAATGTATCCGTCATGATTGATTATTCTTATTGTAGTAAAGATTTAAATGACTATCCTACGGATAATCAAAATGAGATTAAATTGATTAGGATGACTTGTAGAAAAGACATGATTGATGATGGTTATCAATTTGCAGTTAACTTAAAAAAACATACTGGTTTAGATATAGGTTTTAATCTTTTTAACACCACTAATTATACAGATGATGAACTTGATTCAGCACTTGATATCGTTCTTGAATCTGATTTTGACATTATAGGTTTTGCTGACACACATGGCCATTTAGATTTAAATATTGATATAGATAGGTATGAGAAGAAATTTAAGAGAATAAAGGAAGCTGGTAAAAAAACAGCTTTTCATTTACATAATCATACTGGAAAAGCTTACATAAATTATGTAAAATGTGTTGATAGTCCTTATATAGATATATGTGATACATCAATTATGTCACTTGGAAAAGGTGCTGGTAATTTAAAATTAGAAAATGTATTAGGTGATGATGATGCTTTTTTGTTAAATGACTTTATCTTAAAATATTATGATTCGTTATTCAAAAAGATAGTAAGTCCTTATTACTTGGTAACAGGTAGGTATGGTATAACTGATCATTATGCTACACAAGCCAGAAAAAATAAATTAACAATGGAAGAATTCTCTTTCTTTTGTAAAACTGTTTCTGGATTGGACAGAGATAATTTTGATAAAAAGTTATTAGAGGAATTTTTAATATGAATATTTTAATCACAGGTGTTAGTTTTGGTTTGGGTAGATCATTGAAAGATGAGTATTTAAAACTTGGTCACAATGTGTATGGTTTAAGTAGGACAAGAGTTACGGATTGTAATCATATACTTCTTGATTTAAATATGTTATCATTTGAACACTATGGTAGAAGATTGACAAATTTATTAAATGGAGAAACTAATTTTGATTTGGTGATATTAAATGCGGGTATCTTAGGTAAGATAAAAACTTTTGATAATTTTAGTATGACTGAATTAGATAAGATTATGAATATAAATGTGTTTTCAAATAAGTTGATATTAGATAATTTATTTCAGATGGGGGTAAATGTTAAACAAGTCGTATGTATGTCATCTGGTGCAAGTGAAAAAACTTATAAAGGTTGGGGTGGTTATTCAATTAGCAAAGCTGCTTTGAGAATGATGATGCAAGTTTACTCTAAAGATGTACCTCAGACACACTTTATGTCTGTAGCACCTGGTTTAGTCGGTACAGGAATGCAAGATTATTTATGTAGTGAAGTTGATGTCAATGACTTTCCAGAAACAAAAAAATTTATAGAAAGTAGTACTAATGGGACTACACGACAACCAGCTGATGTTGCTGTGGATATTATCAGATTGGTTTCTGATTTACCCAAGATGGAGTCAGGTGGTTATATTGATTTAAGGGATTCAAAATGATTTTGATATCACATAGGGGTAACATTGATGGTAAGAATCCACAATTTGAAAATGGCCAAAAGTATTGTCAAGAAGCAATTGATGCTGGTTATGATGTAGAAATAGATGTTTGGTATACTGATACTTGGTGGACTGGACATGATAGACCACAATATAGAGTTGATCCAGATTTCTTTTTAAAAGAAGATGTGTGGTGTCATGCAAAAAATATCCAAGCATTGTACAGATTGCATGAAATGGGTGCTCATTGTTTTTGGCATCAAAGAGATGCGGTAACTATGACAACAGAAGGATATTTTTGGACTTATCCATTGGAAGAATTAACACCTAATTCAATATGTGTGTTACCGGAATTACAAAAAGATGTAGAATTAAATTGTGCGGGAATTTGTAGTGATTATATAAACAGATATAAGGAGTAGAAATGAAAATATTAGTAACAGGTGGAACTGGACTTGTAGGTTCAACGATAAATGCGGATGTTAAATTATCAACAAAAGACGTTGATTTAAAAGATTGGAAATCTACGTTAAGTTTATTTAAAAAATTAAATCCAGATAAGGTTATTCATTGTGCAGCCAGAGTCGGGGGGTTGGGTGGCAATATGAATTACAAAGGGGAGTATTTTTATGATAATATGATGATGAATGTAAATGTATTGGAGGCATCTCGAAGAGTTGGCGTTGAGAAAGTTGTTTCATTTTTATCTACTTGTGTTTTTCCAGACGATGTGGAGTATCCACTTACTGAAGATAAAATACATTTAGGTGAACCTCATAATTCTAATTATCCTTATGCATATGCAAAAAGAATGATAGATATTCAGAGTAGAGCGTATAAGGAACAATATGGTGTTAATTATGTGTCGGTAATACCAACAAATATTTATGGACCTAATGATAATTTTGATTTACATCAGGGTCATGTCATGCCAATGTTAATTCATAAGTGTTATCTCGCTAAACTTAAAGGTACAGATTTGAATGTATGGGGTACTGGAAACGCATTGAGGGAGTTTATTTATTCGGAAGATATTGGTAGATTGACTGAGTGGGCATTGAATAATTACGATGAAGTAGAACCGATTATTTTTAGCCCGTCTACTGAAATAAGCATTGGAGACATGGTTGGTTTGATTGTGAAGAATTTAAATTTTAAAGGTAAAGTTGTTTTTGATAAAGACAAACCAGAAGGGCAGTTTAGGAAACCATCTGATAATTCAAAGCTAAGAAAATATTTGCCAGATTTTGAATTTACTCCAATAGGGGTTGGTATGAAGAAAACAGTAGAGTGGTTTGTGGAGAATTATGAAAGAGTAAGAAAATGAGAAAGGCACTAATTACCGGTATCAATGGACAAGATGGTTCTTATTTAACGGAGTTATTACTTGAAGGGGGGTATGAAGTACATGGAATCTTAAAAAGGAATTCAGTTGCTGAGAATCAGACTGCTAGGTTGGATGATGTCTATCGGACAATAAAAGATAATTTATATTATGCGGATATGACGGATATGGCGTCATTGGTTAGGGTTTTGCAAGGAGTACAACCCGATGAGATTTATAATTTAGCAGCTCAATCTCACGTAAGGATATCATTTGACCAACCAATTTATACCACACAGACTGTTGCAGTTGGGACTATGAATTTATTGGAAGCTATAAGATTGATGTGCCCAAATGTCAGAATGTATCAGGCATCATCATCTGAGATGTTTGGTAATTCGTTTGATGAAGATGGATTTCAAAGAGAAACCACGCCGATGTATCCAACAAGTCCTTATGGATGTGCTAAGGTATTTGGTTATAATTTAGTTAGGAATTATAGACATGCTTATAATTTATTTTTAAGTAATGGAATTTTATTTAATCATGAATCACCAAGACGAGGTACTAATTTTGTTACTAATAAAGTGGTAAAGGAGGCGGTTAAGATAAAACATGGAATTACTGATAAATTAATGTTAGGAAATTTAGAAGCAACTCGTGATTGGGGACATGCTAAAGATTATGTAAGAGCTATGCATTTGATATTACAACAAGATGAACCGAGCGATTATGTTTGTTCTACAGGTATTTCACATACTGTGAAAGAGTTATGTGATTATACTTTTTCTAAATTAGATTTAGATTATAAAGATTATGTTGGGGTAGATGAAAAATATTATAGACCAGAAGAATTAACTGATTTGAAGGGAGATTCTTCTAAATTAAAATCTATTGGATTTGAGGCGGAATACACATTTGAAACTATGTTAGATGAAATGATTAATTTTTGGGTTGACTTTCACATTAAATTTTAGTATATTTATGAGCATGAAATCAATAAAAGTATATAGTTCTCAATTTAATTATCAGTATGGCAGTTCTATACATTTTCCATATAGTATTGCTTCTCTGTTTGCATATGCTAAGACAGATGATGTGATTAAAGATAATTTTCAATTTGAGAAGACTTTTATATTTAGAAATAAATTAGATGAGTATATAGATAGTGTTGAGAATCCAGATATATTACTTTGTTCATGTTATGTTTGGAATTGGGAGATAACTAATGTCTTAGCTCGTAGAGTTAAAGAGAAGTGCCCCAATTGTACTGTTATATTTGGTGGACCAAATGTACCATTAAGATATGAAGGTGATGTTCCATTGGGGTGGGTTGAAAATTCAACTAATAATTTTTTTAAAGATTATCCGTGGGTTGATATATTAGTTCATCAAGAGGGTGAATATACTATTAAAGAGATTTTTGAACAGTATATTGGTGATAAAGATTATTCTAAAATTAATGGACTTGAGACTATAAATCATAGAACGCCACCACAGCCGAGGATTACAAATCTTGATGAAATACCATCACCGTATTTAACTGATTTAATTTGGGATTTAGTAGAACCCGCTGATGGCGTTGATTATATTTCTGCTTGGGAAACAAATAGAGGCTGCCCATTCCAATGTACATTTTGCGACTGGGGGAGTGCTACAAAAACTAAGGTTAGAAAATGGGAGATGGACAGACTTTTTAAAGAGATAGAGTGGTTTGCTGACAATAAAATACCTTATATAGATTGTTGTGATGCAAATTTTGGTATATTTGTAGAAAGAGATTTAAAACTAGCCAAGAAACTAAAATCAGAAAAAATGAAAAAGGGTTTTCCTGGAAGGATAAGGCCTGCTTGGGCGAAGATTGCTTCTGAAAAAATAGTTCCTATTGCTAAAGAATTACTTGATGCTGACTTATTAAGAGCAGTTACATTGGCGGTTCAATCATTAGATCCTAACACTTTAAATATTATTAAAAGGAAGAATATTAAATTTGATAAGTTTGGTGAATTAGTAAAAATGTTCAGAGGAGAGAAAATAGAAAATTATACTGAAATTATCATGGGTATGCCTGGCGAAACAGTTGAAACTTATAAAGGTGGTCTTGAACAATTAATGGAATTATTTCCAAGACCAGTTGTTTATGTTTATAATTGTGGTGTGTTTGTAAATGCACCTATGAATGATTCTCATTATGTGAAAGAATATGATATAAAGACAATTCGTTCACCAATCTATTTATGGCATTCTTCTATCCATAACAGGGGGGATATTCAAGAAACTGAAGATATTGTTATTGGGACAAATTCATTTGACTTAGATGGTTTAAAGGAAATGTATTTATATGGATGGGTAACTCAGGCATTTCATAGTATGGGAATTTTTGAATATGTTTCTAAATTTTACAATCAAACTTACGACTTAAAATTTATGAATTTTTACGAAACTTTTGTACAGTATTGTAAAACAAATCCAGATACTATATTTGGAAAGGAATATCAAATATTATTAGAATATATGGATAAAGGATATTCTGGCGGTGGTTGGGACCATCATGATCCTGAATTAGCAAGTATTCTTTGGCCTATTGAAGAAGCTACTTGGTTAAGATGCCTTCGAGATTCACAGAAATTGGAATCGGAAATGATAAAATTTATTGATTTTCATGAGTCGGTGAGTGGATTATCTACTGATAAGGGAGTTTTATATGACTTGATTTCTTTTCAAGTATTTTTATTGATGGGTATGGATAGGAATGAGAAAGTTAAAAGTCATAAAGCACAATGGGATTGGAAAGATTATTTTGGTAATGATGTAAAGGGTGTTGATAAGTTAAGACATTATAGAGATTACTATTTTTATGAAAATAAAATTCAAGAAGATGATATCGAACAATGGTGTTTTCAAGCAGCTTGGATAGGTAGATCACAAGGTAATTATAAGTGTCATCCTGAATTTTTATATGAGAGAACACAAACTATCGAGAATGATAAAGATATTGTTTATGAATACATAAAAGAGATAACTGCTAAAATGGGGATATCATCTGGTGTTTAAATTAAAAGAGGTTACAAATGATTTCGATTTTTTCTAATTCATTAGGTCAAGAAGAATTGTCTGCAGTAGAAAAGGTTTTTGATTCAAAGTGGATTGGAGCTTCAAAGGTGACTTTGGAGTTCGAAAAACAGTTCAGGCAACTACTTAATTCGAAATATTCTCTTTCTTATAATTGTGCAACTGCAGCTATCTATGATTCCATGAGATTAGTTGGTATCCAAGATGGGGACGAAGTTTTAATACCTTCTATTAATTTCATCGGTTGTGTAAATGCTATTATTGACAGCGGTGGAATTCCAATATTTTGTGATGTTGATAAAAACACTTTGAATATTTTACCAGAAGAAATTTCGAGAAAGAGAACGAATAAAACAAAAGCTGTTTTGTTGTTACATTATGGGGGACATCCATGTGACATGGATAAGCTTTATGATGTAAGTGATGGGTTAGCAATAATAGAAGATAGTGCTAATTCTGTATATTCATCATATAAAGGTAAATATTGTGGTACATTGGGTGATATTGGATGTTTTAGTTTTGATGCTATGAAAATATTAGTAGTAGGTGATGGGGGAATGATGACATTTCAAAATGATGAATATTATGATAAAGCTCTTTCATATCGTTATTTGGGTTTAACTAATAAAGATAAGTCTGGTGTAGATTCCATGAAAGAGGGTAAGGATATCTGGTGGGAGATAACTTTGGCTAAGACTTCTGGTAGATATATTTCAAATGATATAGTTTCTGCTATTGGTTTAGAACAACTTAAAAAATTAAGTGGTTTCATACAAAGACGAAAAGATATTTGGAATATCTATAAGTCGGAACTTAGTGATGTTGATTGGATTACTTTACCTCCAGAACCACTTGATGATTGTACAAGTAGTTATTATTTATTTTGGTTACAGATGAACGACAGAAATAATTTTGCTAAGTATATGGTAAAAAATGAGATATATGTCACATTTAGATACTATCCACTACATTTGATTAAATATTATGGTTCTTGGCACAACCAACTGCCAAATACCGAATGGGTAAATGATAGGACGATTAATATACCACTACATCAAAATCTAACTGATGGTGAAGTTGAATATATAATTGAAATGATTAAAAAATATAAATAGGTAAATAATATGAAAAAGAAATTCGCAGTTGTTGTTAGTGGTTGGCATTTTCCATTGAAATTTTATGAACAAGTAGTTCAACAAAAAGTACCTGACGGTTGGGACATAGAATATTTCTGTGTGTCACATAGAGATCCATCATATGTTATTTCTGAAAAATTAAATATTATTTCTCAACTTGAAGACAGTCGTTTGTGTGATTTAGATAGAATTTTATATGAAAAGATAGCAACTGTTGATGACTTGAAACAACTTGGATGGAAATATTATTTAGAACCAAATACATGTGGGGATTGGGTTGTAACAAATCAATGGTTAGATAGATATCCTAATTACAGGGATTATAAGACATTATTATTAACACATGATGATAATTTTTTAATTGGTGATGAGTTATTTTTAGATGTTTTAGATAACAGACTTGATATATTAATTAGAAATGATTATTCAGTAAATCATATGCCAGAATTTTTAGATAAGAATTATGGCCCCAATGATTATTCGCAATTGCCTATGGATGATTGGAATGTATTATCTAATGGGATAGTCAATAATACAGGTGGTTTGAGAGGTTCTTTTGATTTTTTTAAAACATCTTTGATAGAACGTATGGGTGGAAAATTTAGTCTTGACGGAGTTGAATTAGACAGAACGGGAGAAACTGATAATATGGATATGGAGTATTATGGCGCACGGATACCATCATCGGGCTTAAGTATGAAAGATTGGGAAAAACCTCTTAATAAATTTTTTGGATTTATGTATGATAACGAATTATTAAATACTATTAGGTATTTATCGCCGGTTTATAGAGTTAGTAACTATTGTATAGAGGGGGAGAGAGGGTTACTATCTAACATGGCAACACCACAAGGTGTTTATTATAATAATATGGTTAATCAATTGAATTTGGAGAGTATTCTTGAATAAAAAAAATGTAGTCTGGTGGCCTGCGGTTAAGAATCCAGACCACGATGAAAAATTTGGAGGCTATGAATATTTTCAATATTCAAGAAACACTTGGGAGTATTGGTGTAGAAAAAATGATGTTTT
>Ga0209128_1001095_pt1 | contig 18992 bp, 26 predicted proteins | sample ETNvirnome_6_100_FD_184072 | JGI IMG/M metagenome (GOLD analysis project Ga0209128, IMG submission 184072) | Marine viral communities from the Pacific Ocean - ETNP_6_100 (SPAdes) (version 2) | ecosystem: Environmental > Aquatic > Marine > Oceanic | place: Pacific Ocean | collected 2013-06-19 | reverse complement strand
GGCATATTTTTATCGAGCAATCGCTCCAATCTTTTAGAAGCGGCTTTTCTTCGGCAAAAACACTTTCTACATTATCGCGGTTCAATGGGGTCGTTTCCTGGATATGTTTCAACTATTTCAGAATCAAACCAGAATATATCGCCGCCACCACAGCAAGAAAGTTGTGTGGTATTAAAGTTCCCCGAGGGAACAAAGCTAAAGATGTAGTTTTGCAGCATGTGATTGACACAGAATCTTCATTTATTTTAGAATACACAAAACATGGAAATCCAAAGCCTGATACATATGACCGCGCGGATTCTTTAATTATAGCAAAAGCAGGATTTGCATTGACAACTGCTGCTAAATAAGCTAAACTGTATAAATGCAAGAAAAGCTTCAAATTTTAATTGATGTTCTCGGACGATCTAAAAAATCAAACGACGAACATCTTTTTCGTTGTCCGTATTGCGAACATTCAAAATACAAATTTTCTATCAATGTTAATAAAAATGTTTACAAATGTTGGATTTGTGATACGAGAGGTCGCAATTTAAAGCGCGTCGTTCGACGCTTTGGAACGTTTAAGCAGCGCCAAGCTTGGGATCAACTAACTGATGAGGTTGATTTAACTTCGTTTGATTCTATTTTTGAATCTACAGTAGAAACAAAAGTTGAGCAAACTATCGACTTACCAAAAGAATTTATATCTTTAGCAAACGATGTTTTGCCGATCACAGCCAGACCCGCGCTAAAATATCTTAGAGAAAGAGGAATAGCAAAAGCTGATATTCTTAAGTGGAAAATTGGATACTGTTCATCCGGAGAATACGAAAACCGAGTTATATTTCCATCATTTAACAAAGATGGTTATGTAAATTATTTTGTAGCTAGAACATATACTGACAATTGGAAGCGCTATTTAAATCCTCCAGTGAGCAACAATATATTGTTTAACGAATTATACGTTGACTGGAACAATGATCTTTGCATTGTTGAGGGCGTTTTCGATGCTGTGGTTGCCGGAAATGCGATTCCGCTTTTAGGTTCGTCTTTGCGGGATAGTTCGACATTGTTACAAAAGATCATAAAACACGATACGCCAATTTATTTGGCCATGGACCCCGATGCAAAAGAAAAAGAACAAAAGATTGCAAAGCTGTTAATGCAATATGACATAGAGTTGTATAAGATTGATGTTTCTGGCTTTGATGACATCGGAGAGATGACAAGAGAGCAATTCGACATTCGTAAAGAAAATGCTGAGTTTATACATTTAGACAACTATTTATTGTACGAGGCGCTTAATGCCGTTTGAAAGGAAAAACAAAAATGAAAATTACAAAATCTAGATTACGTGAAATTATCCTAGAAGAGCTTCAAAATGAAGTTGATCTTGAAGAAGGCGCCGAAGGTAGCCGTCTTGGTGGCGACCGAGCGCGCAAGCAGTGTGAATCACAAGGTGGCAAATGGGCTGCTGGAAGATGTATCCCCGCTGGAGAAGAGTTGGAAGAAGGGGCAGAAGGCAGTCGTCTTGGTGGCGATCGTGCTAGAAAGCAGTGTGAATCACAAGGTGGCAAATGGGCTGCTGGAAGATGTATCCCCGCCGGCGAAGAACTTGAGGAAGGATCAGGTGACCGCAATGATGCAGATCGCGAACAAGGTCGTGGACCCTCTCGCCAAAAAACCGGTTCTGCCGGCAACTCAGGCGAACTTGAGGAGCTTAGGGCTCTAATTGCACAAGAACTAAAGAATTTGCTATGAAAGACGAATTGGTTGCCCTTCTTAGGGAGGAGATTAATCTTGCTAGAAGGCAATTAAACGAGTTTCGAGGCGCCGATGATACAGGCTCTACGTCTGAACCCCCGATAACCCCCGAAGAACCGGGCATATCGGGCGTTGGAGCTATGACGGCTGAACTCGTCGATGCGATAGCCCAAGAAGGACAAGAAGCCCTAGAAATGGCTGTGGGGATGTTTGATGAGGCTGGCATGCTCGATGCCATGTGTGCCACAACCCAAGGCACGATCGGATTCAGAGAAGACTTACAAAAAGAAATTGCGAATGTCTTAAAAGAATTAGATGATGCTGAGTTCGGATTTGGTCCTGACAATCCAGAAAGAATAGACTATCCAAAAAGACGTTTAGATGTAGAGGATGAAGCAGGGGTTGCCGAAGTTATGAGCAATGCAGTTCATCGAGCCAAAATGATGGGCATGTCAAAAGAAGATTTAGCAGACTTGTTTACTGATGCAGTTTATGATTCATATGAAGAAAACACTTGACATTGCATAGATAACGGGTTATATTAATAAGGTACGCTTACGTTTTAAGGGGGATGTGTGCCTAAATTTGCTCATATTGCAGATACTCATATTAAAAATTTAAAGTATCATTACGAATATCGAATTGTTTTTGAACAGCTATACGAAAAGCTCAAAGAAGAAAAGGTCGATTATATTATTCACTGTGGGGATATTGCCCACACAAAGACGCAGATCTCGCCAGAGTTTGTGGAGATGTGCTCTGACTTCTTCCGCAATTTAGCGACAATAGCGCCCACGTATGTCATTTTAGGCAATCACGATGGTAACCTAAAGAACAGTAGTCGTCAAGATGCGCTCACGCCGATTGTGGATGCGCTAGACTTGCAGCAGCTTTATTTGCTAAAAGATTCCGGAGAAGTCAAACTGGATGATAATTACTGTTTGAATGTCTTATCAGTCTTTGATGAAGATAACTGGATCACGCCCAGCGACCCAGAAGCAATTAATATTGCACTTTATCATGGATCGATCTCTGGAGTAAAAACTGACACCGGCTGGGTAATGGAGAATGGCGAACATGATATCAGCATTTTTAATAATCATGATTTTGGTTTTCTTGGGGATATTCACAAAACCAACCAAACCTTAGATCCGAAGGGGCGAATTCGATACCCAGGAAGTACGATTCAGCAGAATCATGGCGAGACAAACGATAAGGGAATCCTTATTTGGAATATCCGCGATCGATGGGATTGGGATGTAAAGCATGTTGCTTTTAAGAATCCGAAGCCCTTTATTACAATCGAACTGACGCCCAAGGGCAGAATACCCAAAAAGACGGCAATTCCGACTGGTGCACGCCTACGCCTTGTTAGCAACAACAATCTACCGCTAGATGTTATGAAAAAAGCAGTGAACACTGCAAAATATCGTTTCAAGCCAGAAAGTATTGCGTTTCTGAATCGAGCCGCCGGCGAAAGGGGGAGCGTCGAGGAATTGACAGTAAGCCTGTTTCAAGAAGATTTGCGTGATCTTGTCGTACAACAGGAATTTATTGAAGAGTATCTTAAAGATTATGAAGTTGAAAGCAGCTTACTTGAAAGAGTGATTAGGCTTAATGAAAAGTATAACAAGATTGCTGAGGAAAACGAAGAAGTATCGAGAAACATCAACTGGAAGCTAAAGAGTTTTGAGTGGGACAATCTATTCAACTACGGAGAAGGAAATAAAATTGATTTCTCCAGGCTCAATGGCATTGTTGGTATATTTGGAAAGAATTATTCTGGTAAGAGCAGCGTTATTGATGCGATTCTTTACACCATGTTTAACTCAACATCCAAGAAGGAGCGAAAGAATCTTAATGTTATAAATCAAAATCAAGAATCTGCAACTGGAAAAGTTGAGATAGAGGTCAACAATAAAGTTTATGCCATTGAAAGAACTTCCGAGAAATACGTTAAGCGATTGAAGGGCGAGGAGACGCTTGAGGCCAAAACTGATCTTGATTTTTATGCCAACGATCGAGTTATGGACGAAAATATTAGCCATAACGGGCTCACAAGAAATGATACAGACAAAAACATTCGCAAGAAGTTTGGGACGCTTGACGATTTCTTGTTAACAGCAATGTCTTCCCAACTTGACTCATTGTCTTTTGTAAAGGAGGGCTCGACAAAGCGAAAGGAGATTCTCGCAAAGTTTCTAGATTTAGATATTTTTGATCAAAAGTTCAAACTAGCAAAAGAGGATAGTACCGATCTTAAGGGCGCCCTACGGAGATTAGAGGGAAAAGAATACGATGAAGATATTGCGTCTGCAAGAGAGCAACTTCAAGAAAACAAAGAGATTCTTAATGTTCAAAAACAAAAGTGCGAAAACATTCAGTCTGAGATTGCTGTTCTGAATCAAGAGCTAGCTAACACAACAAATAAGATCGAATCGATTCCCGCTGAAATTATTAATGTCATAAATGTGCAAGGCAATATTCGCTCAAAGAAAAATCAAATTGTTTCATTGTTGGCGCAAAACAGTGACTACAAATCTGACAGAAAAGAACAAGAAGCCTTGTATCAGAAGATCTCTGAATTTGTTGATATTTTTGATCTTGACTCTGTAAATTCCAAGAAAGAAAAGATCGACCACTTAATCGAAACAGTTGCGCAGCTAGAAAGCGCTCTGTCTTCCAAGCAAGAAGAATACGGGCGAAATAAGAAAAAGTGCCAACTTCTTGATGGGATTCCTTGTGGTAGTTCGTTTCCTTCTTGTAAGTTTATCAAAGATGCACATGTTGCAACAGCAATGTTGCCAGTGAATGAGGATGAGATATCCACTATTGAGGAGAAGAAGGTAATATTCCAAGAGGAGTTGATTCACCTTAACCCAGAAAAAGTTAACGAGCATTTACAAAAATACCAACAACTGCTAACAAGAAAGACGGAGCTTAGCAGCAATATAGCTGACTTGAATCTAAAGATTGAGCGAAACTCGTCTGTTGTTGAACGAACAAAAGTCGATCTTGAAAAGCTTCAAGAAAAGTTGTCCGAATATGAGCAGAACAAAGAAGCGATCGAAAATCTAGAAGAGCTAACACGGCAGCAACAATTGTTGGCAAAAAATATTAAGCGCGAAACTCAAGCCTTTAAGAGATGTGAAAATAAGATCATGGAGCTTTATAAGGATCATGGATCTTTGGAGCAGAGACTTGAGTACCTTATCGAACAAAAAAATGAGAGAAACAATCTTAGAGAAGAATATTCGGCTTACGATCTTTACATGCGCTGTATGCACTCTAATGGAATCGCATATGATATCATTAAGAAGAAATTGCCAGTAATCAATGAAGAGATTGCAAAGGTTCTCGCAAACATTGTTGAATTTGAAGTGTTTTTTGATGATGACGGCAAGCGCTTGAATATCTTTATTAAACATCCGAATCATGATGCTCGACCGCTTGAAATGGGATCGGGAGCAGAAAAGACAATCGCTGCTATGGCCATTCGACTATCATTGCTTTCTGTTTCTAATCTTCCAAAAGGCGATATATTCATCCTTGATGAGCCTGGAACAGCACTAGATCCAGAAAACCTCCAAGGCTTTGTTAGTATTTTGGATATTATTAAATCGTATTTCAATACAGTCTTGTTGATCTCGCATATGGATGCGCTCAAAGACATTGTTGACATGACTATTGATATTGAGAGAAAAAACGGGTATGCTTTTGTAAATCAATAAACTATTTATATGCAGGAGGATTTAACATGTCCGAACTGCAGCGAAGTTTATTAGATAGATTATTACAAAAGGCGATATCCCGAAAGTTATTGGTGTTCTTAACAGCCACCGGATTGATGACTTTTTCGACCCTCGATTCTGAAACATGGGGCTTAATTGCCGTTGTGTATATCGGTGGTCAATCAGTTGTTGATATGATGAAGGCGTATCGTCACGGAGGTTGAAATGAAAATTACAGAAACAGAACTTAAACAGATTATCAAGGAAGAACTTGAGAAGGCTCTTGACGAAAGTCAGTGGCAGGATAATATGGATGCTCACGATAAGTGCAAGCACTTAGAAGGAGCCGATAGTAAAGATCCTGAAGCTCCCTATAACAAATGCCTTACGAAGCACGGCATCCCTTTGGAAGAATATGCAACAGCGGAAGAGCCACCAATGGACGAGCCAGCTGTTGGGCCCTTCGACAAGCTTTTTGAAAAAGGCGCGCCCGGTGATGTTTTTGCCGAAGCGATCGCCACGCAGCTATGGCTCGATGACGAGGCCGATTTTAAAGCCGTAGTAAAAGCCATCAAAGACGGATTGGAAAGGTGGAAGGAATATCGATGAAGCCAGATTTGTGGAAAATATTTACAATCGCATTAGGGGCAATTATCATGCCTCTTGCTGGTTGGGTATGGTCCGTGAACGTAGAGGTTTCTCAACTGCGAAATGACGTTGGCGATTTAGAGCGACAGGTTGCAGATCTTGAAGAACAAGTTGATGAGCAAGAAGAGGCAACTAGAACGTTAATCAGAGTCGAGAGCGATCTTGCCCATGTCAGAAGCATACTTGATAGAATCGAAGATATAGTGACAAGATGAAGGCTGTAGTTCTATTTCTTGGGATTCTCTTTTCCACCTTGTCGGATAAGGCTAACCAGATACAAGTAGACTTATCCGAGATGGAGCGAGATGCTAGAGCATTAGAATTATATTTACAAGATCAGAAAGATCATGAAACTTATTGTCCACAAATCGAGTGGAATCAGCCGTCGCTGAATATTTATAAGGAAACATTAACATCACATCTGCCAGATGGGTGCAAATAACACGGAGGTTTTATAATGTTACAGTCAGTTTTAGAATTAGTTGGAGGTCTATTGAGTTGGGCTCATGGCTTGGTTGCCTTGGTTGCAACATTTTGCTGGGAGATTCTCTATCATTTGCACGTAGAAGCACCTAGATTAGAAGGATTGTTGGTAGGAGTGTTGCTAGCGTGGCTACTGCTTCGTAGAGAAAAGCACCCGCTCTTGCGTGTTTTGAGTGCTCCACTTAAATTAGTTTTGGACATCTTAGATTTGGCTTGGGATCAGCTAAGCGAAATGGTTTCGGATCTTTGGAACACAGCCAGAGACTGGATCTTAGGGGGCGCTTCTTGGTGCAGAGACCGCCTTCGTGGTGGTTATAATAAAGTGATGGATTCACTGGGCAAATTAAAAGAAAGATTGGATAGAAAATGAAGATTACAAAATCACAACTTAGACAAATTATCAAAGAAGAACTTAAGGTTGTCTTGAGCGAGGGCGCCCGTGCAGATGCAGCTTACGAAAGATTGAGCCCTGAAGCTAAAGAGTTGTGGCAGCGGCTAGAAGCCATTGCAACTGAACAAGGGTACGCTCGCACTGTTGGCGCTCCTCATAGATATGTACGAACAATGTCTGATCTTGGGGTTCCACCGGAACTTAGGTCGGAAATAATGAGATATCTAGAGGCTATGTACGGTCTTGATGAGGGTCTTTTTGGACTTGGAAGTAAGGCTAAAAGAACAAAAGAGCTTGAAGGATTTGTTGAGCAATATGATGTAAGAGGATTTTTGACTCAGTTAATGCGTGCTGTTACTAGCGGCGACCGAGTACCTGACGAGCTAGAAGGTTTAGCTGATTTAGCAAGTCAAGACTCTGCCACACAGAGACAACAACTTAAAACCATGATTCGTCAAGGGGGCGCCCTGCAATCTTTCGCAGATTCTTTGCCTGGAGATTGGGATGACGCTGTTGGCGTCATCGAGAATATCGTACAAGAAGACCCGCAAATGTTTAATAAGCTAATGAGAGATGCTGCAGCTAAAATTGGACCAATGGCATCTCCGGAACAGAGATTGAGGGGATCCCACAGATGAAAATCACAAAATCACAACTTAAACAGATTATTAAAGAAGAATTGAAGAGCGTGTTAGAAGTAAAATACGATGATGAGGGAAACCCTCTTTACGCCACGTCTCAGGACGACAGTGCCACTCCCGATGATGCAGAAGTTTTGGTTCGTGGGTATGGCGGATTAGAAATTGGTCAGATCAAAAGGCGCTTGATTAATCAGTTATCCGAAGCCGCTCAAGCCGCAGCTGCTGGGGAATTTCGTAGAATTGGATCCTCGCAGTTAAAATTATTGGCACTCTTTCTAGAAACACTGGAGGAGCACAATGCTGTTGACGATGGCGAACAACTTGAAGAAATCAAGGCTAGCATGATGGGCACGGACTGGGCTTCCTTTCCTCCTCATGATTTTGAGAGTCATGGCGAAGGCTCAATGGCAATCAACCAGCTGTACCGAACTGAAGAATTGGCTAAGAACCTGCAGGGCATGATATCGAAAGATAGCAATCTTGAAGAGTGGGTAGAGTCCAAGATCACAAAGGCTCAAGATTATTTATCTTCTGTGATGAATTATATGAGCGGCAAAAAAAGGCAAATAGCCGAAGCGGAAGAGGGCGATTACGATCCAGACGCGCCAATTAATCAGCTTGGAGCAGACTCAGATGAAGAAAGCGCTGAAGTCAGAGCGGCCGAATTAAATGCTGCAACAGTAGACTTGGAAGAGTTGAGAAACGAAATCTCCAGACTACTGGAAGATCCGGACGAATCAGACCTTCAAGCGGCTCAAGATAGGTTGTCCGATATGGAATTGCCAGAGGAAGAGTAATATGTCCTGGCGACTTATCAAACTGCAGCTGTCAAAAGCTTGGCTTTGGATAAAGAAAAACTGGCAGATTGCCAGTATTGTTGTATTGTCCTTGCTTGTTGCTCTTTTATTAAGAAGAGACAAGAAAGTGGTTGGCGAATCATTAAAGATCGCACAAGAAAGCTATAAGAATCAGATTGACGCTTTGAGCGAAAGTTACGAGAAAGAAGAGCTACGACGCGCAGAAGCAGACGAAAACTACAGAAATACTGTCGAGAAGATAGAAAAAGACCACTTGAAAGAAAAAAGAAAACTAAATAGTAAAGAGAAGAAAAGATTAAAAGAACTTCTGGATTCTTCTCCGGACGATTTGGATAAATTGATTGAAGATGAATTTGGTTTTGAAAAGGTGTAAAAAATGCTAAGAAAACTTTCACGATATCTTTTTAAGAAAGGCATAAGCGATTTAGAGCTTTTGAAGATATTAGGAATTCTTGGCATGAGTGCATTTATTATGGGAATGATGTTATACGGAGCAATTGGAGCACTATTCCTATAAAAACAGTATGATTAATGTTATAATATTGTTGAGGCATAAATGAAAAAACTAGCAATTCTTATTGGTCTATACATACCAATTACTGCTAACGCTGATCCGCAATTTACGGATTTACAAGAAGGCGACCCTGCGCCCTTTGATGGTAAGCTTTTTAATTACGAGGCTGTATCCGAGCTAATCGTAAACAGAGAAACTGCCGAAGAAGAGTGCGAACTACAAACACAGTATCAGCTAGATCTTCAGGCAGCACAACACCAGCTTGACTTAGATCGTTTTCAAATTCGGTACGATGGTTTACAAGAGAGGTATGATGCAATGAACTTGTTAAAGGATGACGAAATTACACGTCTTCAAGATTTGATTGGCAAGCATCCAAATCGCCGTACCGCTTGGATGTTTGCCGGCGGTGTCGTCGCCGGAATTGCAACATCTATCGGAATAATGTATGCAACGGCTGAGCTAACAGATTAGGAGTACTCATGACTTTCGCAGTTCCAGTTCCAGAAGAAACCCCACAAACGTTGTTCAAGAGGCAAATTGACTTGGGTGCAAGACTGATGCTTACGATTCCTTTTGGATCTTCGGTTGAAGACATGGAAGGTTTTGTCTCTGTGATGGGCTCTACAGACAGTCACGAACCAGTGATTACTTTTTGTGTTGGAAAGCCAACTGGCGGTTGTGTCGTCTCGACTATAGTTTTTGATAGTACAAAAACATACTCTGATTTTATTGAAAAACTACACAATGATAGATATATAAGTTTTGATTTTATAGTTGATCCTTCCATGGTAAATTGAGATGAGCGACAAAGAGTTAAATAAACTAGCCGCAGTTGAAAAGGCAATTGCCAAGAAGTATGGAAAAGAAACAATCCAAAATCCCAGAGGCAACTGGGACGAGGAAAAAGAGAAAGATTATATCGAACAAGTAAGAAAGTTTCAAGAAAAACTTCAAAAAGCCGAATCATCTGCAGAGAAAATCGAACATAATGGTTTTTTTGTTTCTAAAAAACTAATTAATAAAGAATCAAATAAACCTTGCTCTAGTTGCAATAAATATACACTTAACGTTAAAGACGATGTTTGTATCTCAAAATTCGAATGTTGTTATGAATGTTTTGTAAAATATGTTGATGGCAGAGAGGAAAGGTGGCTATCAGGGTGGCGCCCCAACAAGCCAGAAAAAGGAGAAAAATAATGCCAACAACTTTAGAAATCGTTAGAGGAATCGCACAAGCAGCTGCAAATGGTTATGATGGCGCGCACCTAGAATCATTTTCCGCCGATGGCGATATTAGAAAAATAGGACTCAAGAGAGAAGAAGGCAACCCGATCATCGATCAGCGTGTAGTTGATGGCTTTGGTATTAAATTTCATGGAAACATTCTTTGTATAACATATTCGTCTGAAATGAAGCTGAAAGATATCTATAGTCAGAATTTGGAAAACGAAATGTCTAAAATGATTGGAGATGTCGCCAAGTTTTTGAAAAAAGAGTATAAAAAAATTACGAAAAATACGTTATCATTAACATCACATGACGAGACCTACGTGCGAGTGGAGCACATTTCTAGAGTAAGGGTACAAGTTATGGCAATCGGATATTATAAGATTGGCGGAATGGATGATGTAGCGAACACTTATGGTGGTTCCTCGAAACAGGATAGCCCACCCGGTTCAAGCCCAGAAGGATGGAGAAAATTTATTGAACAGGGTGGATGGGACGGCTCCGGTGCAGGCTGGCGCGCCCCCAAGAAAGAAAAATAAAATGATATGTCGTATCAACTGTCTAAAAAACAAACAGTTAAGGAAATTGTGGCTTGTGGAAGAGACCCAACATATTTCCTAAACAATTATGCAAGAATTTCCCATCCGATGCATGGAAGCATAGCCTTTAAGACATACGACTTTCAGACACAATTGCTTAAAGATTTTAATGATTATCGCTTCAATGTGATTTTAAAAGCTCGCCAGCTTGGTATTTCTACCATTACTGCGGGCTATATTGTTTGGATGATGTTATTTCACAAAGATAAGAACATTCTTGTCATGGCAACAAAATTCAGCACTGCTGGAAACTTGGTTAAAAAGGTTAAGAATATTATGAAGAATCTGCCGCCATGGTTAAAAATAGCAGAGATAAAGATTGACAACAGAACGTCATTTGAATTAACAAACGGTTCGCAAATAAAGGCATCTTCGACCTCTGGAGATGCCGGTCGTTCCGAGGCTCTATCTTTGTTGGTTCTCGATGAGGCCGCGCACATCGAGGGTTTAGATGACCTGTGGACCGGTCTATATCCCACGCTATCAACTGGTGGTCGATGTATCGCATTATCGACTCCCAACGGTGTGGGAAACTGGTTTCACAAGACATACGTCGAATCTGAGCAAAGCAATAATGATTTTTATCCAACACGCCTTTCATGGGATGTGCATCCGGATCGTGATCAAGAGTGGTTTGAAAAAGAAACTCGCAACATGTCTCGCCGGCAAATAGCGCAAGAGCTGGAATGTAACTTTAATACGTCAGGCGACACAGTGGTCCATCCTGATGATTTAAAAAGAATGCTGGAGACTACACACGAACCTCGTCATAAAACGGGGTTTGATCGCAACTTTTGGATTTGGGAAGAGTATAAGCCTGAAAACTCTTATTTGATGGTGGCTGACGTTGCCCGCGGCGATGGAAAAGATTATTCTGTTTTTCACATCTTGAAGCTTGAGACAATGGAGACAGTTGCAGAATATCAGGGAAAATTATCTCCGGACGTGTTTGCTAACATGTTAAATGAAGTTGGAAGAGAGTACGGGAATTGCTTATTGGTTGTTGAAAACAATAGTATCGGACACACTGTTTTAACAAAGTTGACAGAGATGGAATATGAGAATATTTATTATTCAATTAAGTCAACACATGAATATGTAGATCAATATCAGGCAGAAGGCATGAACAGTGCCGTAGCGGGATTTACAAACTCATCAAAGACAAGACCTTTAATAATTGCAAAATTAGAAGAATTCATAAGAAATAAACTAATTACTGTGTATTCATCAAGGTTAGTAAATGAGTTAAAGACATTTATCTGGCATAACGGGAAACCACAAGCAATGCGAAGTTATAACGATGATTTAGTGATGGCTTTGGCAATTGGATGCTGGATCCGCGACACAGCTCTTCAAATCAGCCAAAGAGACCTTGAGTACAATAAGGCATTTTTAGGATCAATGATATACACAAACAAGAGTTTTGATACTACAATTCCCGGTATGAAAAATTATAATAAAAGTAATGCGCTAAAAGACAAGGCAGCTGCCAAACAAAGAGAGAACAAAGAGTTTCTTTGGCTACTAAAAGGATAAATAATGGCTAACAAGAAGAATCCCAGAAACCAAGAATCAGAGCTTTTTAAGAGGCTCACTCGATTATTTTCTGGACCGATCATTAATTATAAAACGCAATCTGGGCGTAGGATAAGGAAGAAACACTTAGACAAATACTCCAGCACCTTTAAGAGTGCTAGTGGTCAACAATTTAAAAGAAGCCAATATGACCCATTAAGCGTAATTGCGACAAATGCGATTGCAAACCAGAGAAGAATGGAGAGATATGTTGACTTTGATCAAATGGAGTACACACCAGAGATAGCGTCCACGCTTGATATCTATGCTGATGAAATGACCACTTCATCTGACTTATCTGAATTGTTGAGAATACGTTGCTCAAACGAAGAGATTAAGACTGTGTTACACACGTTGTTCTACAAAGTGATTAATATTGAGACAAATCTTTTTGGATGGTGCAGGACTATGTGCAAGTATGGAGACTTCTTCTTGTATCTCGATATTGACGAGAGTTTTGGTATTAAGTCGGCGATATCCTTGCCGGTCAGCGAGATCGAGCGTCTAGAAGGCGAGGATAAGACAAATCCAAATTATGTCCAATATCAATGGAATTCCGCTGGAATGACTTTTGAAAATTGGCAAATTGGCCATTTTCGAGTTTTAGGAAACGATAAATATATTCCATATGGCAGTTCAGTTTTGGAGCCCGCCCGTAGAATCTGGCGCCAGTTGATTCTGATGGAAGATGCAATGATGGCTTATCGTGTTATTAGATCTCCGGAACGCAGAGTCTTCTATATTGATGTTGGCTCTGTTTCTCCTAATGATGTAGAGCAATATATGCAAAAGATTGTGACACAGATGAAGCGTAATCAAGTTCTTGATCCTGATACGGGTCGCGTTGACTTGCGCTACAATCCGCTGTCGGTCGAAGAGGATTACTTTATTCCTGTCCGAGCAGGACAAAATTCTAGAATTGAAAATCTTGGCGGCGGAACAAACAATACGGAAATAGACGATATTAAATATCTTCGAGATAAATTATTTTCTGCTCTGAAAGTGCCGCAGTCTTATTTGTCACGCGGCGAAGGCGCCGACGAAGACAAGACGACGCTCGCACAAAAAGACATTCGTTTTGCCAGAACAATTCAGAGGCTACAGAGAGTTGTAATTGCCGAGTTGGAAAAGATGGCTATCATTCACCTTTATACGATTGGGTATCGCGGCGATGACTTATTAAGCTTCAAGCTGTCTCTCAACAATCCATCAAAGATTTCAGAGATGCAGGATCTTGAGCACTGGAAAGCGAAATTTGATATTGCCACCGGCGCCACTGAAGGGTTTTTTAGTCGTCGGTGGATCGCACAAAATTTGCTTCATCTCTCCGAAGAAGAGTTCCTCCGCAATCAGCGTGAAATGTTTTATGATAAGCGTCACGACGCAGCGTTGGAAGCTGCAGCAGCAGAGGGCGCCGGCGCGGAAGCCGGCGGCTTAGGTGGTGACTTAGGTGGTGACTTAGGTGGCGACTTAGGCGATCTTGGTGGTGATCTAGAAGGAGATCTCGGCGGCGAAGAGTTGGGTGGTGAAGAATTGGGAGGCGAAGAAGCCCCCGTCGAAGACGACACAATGTTGCTAGCCGAACCGCCGGGAAATCGCGATCCCAAGCCGGGTGAAACGTATACTCGCCCGGGCTGGAAAGGCAAAACACAGACCAAGCCGGTTAGCTATAGCAAGGGCGGAAGACTTAAAAATATGAAGAGAGCCGCCTCGCCAGAGGTGTCCTCAAGAACTATTTGGGGCGCCGCCCCCCAAGAATTTAAAGGACTGGCAAAAGCAAGTAGGATTTACGAGAGCAAGCAATCTAATTATTCTATAAATGATAGCTTTGCAGAAGAGAGATTATTTGAAATAAACCAAGAGATGCGGGCTTTGATTAAAAACTTAGAAGTAAAAAACAATATGGAGTCAAAAGATGAAAAGAAAGAGGCATAATAAGAAAAGAAATACAGCATTTTTATATGAAACTTTGATCAATGAGATGACAAAAGCTGTTGTTGCGAGCGATAAAGACGGTATTGCAAAAATTTCAAATATTATGAAACAATACTTTGGCGAAGGCAATGTGCTAAAAGAAGAGGTCGATTTGTACAAGGTTCTTGTCGAAACAAGAGGCTTAGACACCGGAACCGCAGAAAAGATGTTGAATGAAGTTAAGAGAGTTTATTTGTCTTTGGATCATCAAGACATTTTTGATCAACAGTCTAAAGTTATAAACGACATGAATAAAACGCTAACTAAAAATGTTTTTTCTAATTTTGTTCCAAATTACAAAAATCTAGCCACAATCTCACAAATGTTTTCAGACAAAACACCGGTGAAGGATAGAGTGCTCCTCGAAAAGAAAATTCTAGACAACCTTAGCAAAGAGACCGTTGCAGACTCAAGCAAGCTACAGCCAATTGATAATCTCGTATATAAAACCTTTGTTGAGAAGTTCAATAAAAAATACTCAGGGTACTTGATATCCGAACAAAAGGAGTTGCTAAATAAATATATTACCTCATTTATGGACAATGGCTTAGAATTGAAAATATTTATGAATGAAGAGTTGGGTCGTCTTAAGCAGATTATTTCAGACTCGCTCGATAGCGATGACATTAAGAGCGATAGTGATATGTCTGGCAAAACCAAGAATGTACTTTCGCTATTGGAAGGATTTAGGGAGAGGCAAATCGACGATCAAATGTTAATTAAAATGTTAAAAATTCAAGATCTTGTCAGGGAAGTTCAGTCAGATGCCAGTTAGAGTTACAATACGAGATCAACAGGTCGAAGTCGAAGGCGCCGAAGGCGGCAAGCCCGTCGTCCTTAATATGAACGCCAGAAAAAGTTTAAATGGTGACATTATGATTTTTGATCACAACAATATTGATATTGTTTTAATGCCCGGGGCCAAAAAGGTTGTTGCTTTTGCAAAGAATCTTGTTAGCGACGAAGTTTATGGCGCCCAGAATAGACTCTTTGACCATTTGCGTACAAAGGGGATTGTAGATACTGCAACTATTAGAGGTGGTAATATATATGGATCACTAGAAGCAGTTATTTATGAGAATGATGAATTAGACGCATACAAACTAGCCATAATAAATATTTCTGATTTTATTGATGAAGAGCGCGTCAATTTTGACTTTACAGATGCATATGCCGACATGAACAAAGACAACCTATTGCACCCAAGTTCTAAGGAATCAACAGAGCTTGGCGAGGTTCCACAAGAAGCAGAAAAGGGATCGCTAAAACCCGGGTATGTCCGAGATGTTTATGGACTTTCTTCATTATATTCTTACTAATGGTGTAACATGGAATTAATTTGGTTTATTTTAGCCGCGTATGGTTTAACACAGATCATAGTTTACGGCACAATTTTTAACAAAATCAGACCACCTAAAGATTGGCTCAACGGTTTCGGAGAGCTTTTTCATTGTCCGATGTGTATGGGCTTTTGGGTTGGCGTGTTTTTGTGTGGCATAAATGGTTTTACAGAACTATTTACATTTGACTATAGTCTCGCAAATTTTTTGATTTGCGGCTGGCTATCTTCAGGAACATCATACATTTTTAATGTTTTGTTCTGCGATAACGGATTTCAAATAGGAGTACATAATGGACAACCACTGGACAAGTAAATGGCGTCTTCAGCCCGTTCGTCGTTGCTGCAAGGGCTCTTAGCTCATGCGGGTAGCGCCCGCTTTAAGGAACAATAAAATGAAAATTACAAAAACACAATTAAGAGATATTATCAAAGAAGAGTTGGAAGCAGCTTTAAAAGAGATTAAAGATGAGCCACTCGAAGAGTATGCAACAGGCCCACACGATCAGCCCGCCGGCGGCGCTGATTCTCTTGCGCAGAAAAAAGCGAAGTGCAAAGGCAAGTGGATGGAGCACGGCATGGAGGGCTTTGACGGGTCTCGTGGGTGGCATGGCTATTGTGATGAGAAGAAGGACAAATAATGGCAAAGAAGCTTTTACGAGAATATTATGAGCTATGCGAAGGCGGCGTTTGTCAAGATCTTTTAACCGAAGAGGAAAAGAGGTTTGTGGTAAACGGCGGCATGATTTTGTCCGGAAAGCTCCAAGAGGCTGAAAAGGAGAACGGAAATAAAAGAGTTTATCCTATGGCTATCTTAGAGCGAGAGATGAAGAATTATTCAAAACTCGTAAAAGAAAGAAGAGCCCTTGGCGAACTAGACCATCCCGACGATTCTGTAATTAATTTAAAGAATGCCTCCCACATGGTAACGGACGTATGGTGGGATGGTCCCAATGTTATGGGAAAAGTGCAAGTTCTCAATACACCATCAGGAAAAATCTTACAAGAACTTGTGAATGATGGTGTCAAATTGGGAATCTCTTCCAGAGGTCTCGGATCTGTTAGCGAGAGTCAGGGGCGTACAATCGTTGAAGATGACTTTCAGTTAATCTGTTTTGATTTTGTATCTGAGCCTTCAACCCCAAACGCTTTTATGATTAAAGAAGCAAAAGAAAATAAGGTTTTTACTAAAGCCGACCGTATTAATCGCGCTTTAAATTCGATATTGGATGATAAATGAAGAAAACAGAATTAAAACAAATTTTAAAACCCTTGATCAAAGAGTGTATCAAGGAGGTTATTTTAGAGGAAGGTGTTTTATCTAGTGTTGTGTCTGAGGTGGTCAGAGGAATGGGATCAGCTACGATTGTTGAACAAAAGACAGAACCAACCAAGCAAGAGCGCCTGTTTAATATAACCAATGATACGACTAGTTCAAGAATTAGTGAATCAAGAAAACAGTTAATGGACTCTATTGGCAAAGGCGCCTACAATGGTGTGAATCTTTTTGAAGACGTACAGCCAATGGCAGACGCCGGAACGACTTCGGGTCGATCGCCCGCGCCACACAGCCCATTATCAGACACAGACCCGCGAGACCCGGGTGTAAATATAAATGGCATCATGAATTTAGCCGCAGGTAAATGGAACAAATTTCTATAGAAGGTAAAGATGAAAAGTATTAATTTCTCGGTTAAGTCTAGACCGAGAGAACCAGCAGAAAGATTAATTAGACGTTTTATTAAAAAAGCAAAAAAAGAAAAAATTGTTGAGAAATTCCGTGATCGTCAGAGATATGAGAAACCATCTGTCCGCAGAAAGCTGAAAAGTGAAAAAGCTCAGCGACAGCGTGAGAGGGATGCCGCTAAATTAAAAAAGAGGCAAAAGAGAAATAATAGGAATTGATGACTAATTATTATTAGTTTTTTGTGAAAGGAGAACAGTATGGCAATCGGAGACGGAATGGGCGACAAAAGTCGCTATCGAAATATGTGGCAGAGCGAGGCCAGCGGATCAAAAGCTGGACATTTTGATAGTTGGGGTAGAACCCGGCGACCAAAAGAGCTAAAAGACCCTGGTCCAATCACTGAGAAGTATGGGTGGGGAAACGGATCTGTACAGTACGGAGGTGACCAGGGCAAAAATGTCAAGATGACAGCCATCACTGTTACGGCTGTCGCCGCCGGCGATCTAGACGACAACTTAGCCACAACTGCAGCTGGCGTCAATGGGTACATCACCGAGAATCAACACTACCTTCACCTCCAGATTGAAAATGATGGAACGGATGACACAGTGACCATTTATGCGTATAATTATGCTTTTGGTGCTTGGTCAAAACTTTATTTGCCATACGGACGCCTCGCGGGTAACGGTTCGTCTGCAGCAACAACCAACGACATGTGGGTTGAGGCCAAGTGGACAACAGTTAATGGCAAGTTCATGGTGGTTGTGCCAATTCACGGAATTGATAGGATCGCTTTCGCTCATGACGGGTCTCTTAACGACATGGTTATCAGAGCAGCATGTACTTCTTTCTAAATATCAATTCAAAGGGTGTTTAAATGGCTGATTTTTCGTGGGCTTATATCGATTGTGACAATATTGTTGTAACTTCTTATGGAAGCCCGACTGGTTCGGTATTATATAGCGCTGGTCACAAGTCCGTCACGGGTAGTCAGCGTCTTATGTGGGACACTGGCACCGGCGATGCAGACACTCATGTATTAAGAGTAACTGGTACTTTAGATGTCAGTGGCACAATCCGTTCTTATAAGCTTGAGACGATTACCTATGAGAGTACAAACTATCTAGGCTCAAATACTTTTGGCAACTCTTCGGGAGATACCCATAAGTTTACCGGAGAACTTTCAGGGTCCGGACCACTAAATATTGTTGGCGCTGCAACATTAGAGAGTACATTACATGTTTCTGGAGCAGTTTCTGGCGCGGTTGGAATTACCGGATCTTCATTAACAATCAATGACACTATAGAATTAAATGCTAATGGAAAAATTACTAAAGTTCATTCAATCTCTGGGTCCAATGATGTTAACTTTCTCAACTTGTATGCCAACAATGGCGGCACAAACTCAGCAAGACTCTTGGGAACAGGAGAAATTTCTGGTTCCGGTCCTTTAAACATCGTTGGCGCTGCCACGCTTGAAAGCACATTGCATGTTACCGGCGCAATCACAACCGCCGCCGGCTTAACAGCTTCTGTCGGAATTAGCTCATCTTACGGTCTTCTAAATCGCTTGCAAATTAATGGCGGCGGCACAAGAGGGATCAAGCTTAAAGGAA
>Ga0209128_1001081_pt1 | contig 19108 bp, 38 predicted proteins | sample ETNvirnome_6_100_FD_184072 | JGI IMG/M metagenome (GOLD analysis project Ga0209128, IMG submission 184072) | Marine viral communities from the Pacific Ocean - ETNP_6_100 (SPAdes) (version 2) | ecosystem: Environmental > Aquatic > Marine > Oceanic | place: Pacific Ocean | collected 2013-06-19 | reverse complement strand
TTTTTTTGCCTCCGCCATATATGAAAACATCTGAATATCCAAATGAGTAAAAACTAAATCAGGCTTGAATCCTTCAATCCACTGTGGAAAAGATTTTTCTCCGAATTTTTCCTTACCCGGATGCATCAGAGGTAATAATTCAAATTTCACCTTTTCTTCTTCTTGACCTAGGGGCCAAGGAGTTTCCCAAGCTGGGTCGTGCTTTTGATTTTGACATCCGGCATATCCTACTGTATGCCCTTCTTTAGCAAAAATACTAGCTATACATCTAGTGTTCGTTCCAAAGCCCGTAGGAGCCCAAGGCGAATCACTTACTGGCATTATCTTCATTATTTTCCTCTTCGCTTCGTTGATTTACTGGTACCATTTTTCCCTCACTCTGGCCTTTAATTACCACGAGTTCTTCTTTGTTCAATACTAGTGAACCTTTCTGACCTTTGAGATATATAAATTGGTGGTCGTCATTCACTATACGTCCTCTTCCTAATTTGCTCTTTCCGTCTTCCAGCCATATTACTTTTACATCTTGTCCTTTGTAAAAGGCTGTGACAGACCCTACATTTTCTTCATTCATTTCATCACCACAGCTTTAATCGCTGCAAGCTATTTAAATAACATTTACATTTATATATAAAGGTTATGTGATTCGCTCAAACTGATGAACGGGAATAAAAGCGTAGTGATTTAATTCTACCGCACCTCGGTTAGTACGGGCGTTGAACCCAAAACGGATGATAGCATTCTCTAAATCTACATAGTAGATACCATCAGTGAACTGGATGGCTAGGACAGCTTTATGTCCTAGATTGATCAATTCCAAAGCTTTGCGTACTTTATTGGAGGGGATAATTGTTTCCTCATAGGCATCGTGCGTGTTGCGTCTGGATTTAATTTCTACAAAACAACAACAGTCCTTTGTCCACGAGCAAAAATCAAAGTGGTCGTATTTTCCTAGTTTTTTGAATGGAGGCCAATTAGGAAAAATGGTTTCCAAGGCTCTCATTACTTTGGGTTCTTCTTTTAAGCCCCACTTCAAATCTGTAGAAATATCTACGTTCTTACTTGGTGTTCCTAATTTCTTTTTCCGCTTCATATATCCTCTTTCTCAGGTCAGTCGCTGACCAGTTGTGTGTTCGCTGATGAAAGTAATGGGGTATCTCCAAATCATATCCTGTAAATTTCTTCCCCTCCCAATCTGAACCATTAATTCTTATATCTGGCTTTCTATCTTTTAGTAATTTATATAAATCTTCTTCGGTATGATAAATCATTATATCATCTATATATTTTATTGAACTAAGTATTATAAATCTTTCTTCTAAACTTTGAATCGGTTTACATTTTTCGGGTCTATCTATTGAAGGGTCACTTTGCAATCCTACTCGAAGAAAATCGCATTTACTTTTAGCATCTTTGAACAACTCTATATAGCCCGGATGTAAAATATCAAATGCTCCACAAGTAAAACCTATCTTTTTCATAAAAGCCCCCATTCTTTAAGCTTCATTTTTCCTTTCTTTTTGAATATTAACAGTGTGCTATAATTGTTATATGGATTAAGTTGCCTACTATGAGGTTGGGGTCTAGGAGCTCTCAGTAAATGAAACTCAGCAATCTTTCTAGCTTTTTCGGCATTGGAATATGAACATCCACCTAACACTTGAGTAACTATATCTGTCTGAAAATGTGTACGCCCAGATGCGACTTGATTTTGTACCTTTACCGCTAGATAACCGCTTAGTTTTACTACTCGCAGACACTCTAAAGCTCCGTCAATGATAAGAGAAAGTCTTTCTTTAACAGAAGCCTCTCTGTGCACACCGTAGCGTATATCTTGCTTAATAACAGAACTTCCATTCAATTTATAAGGTGGGTCGAAAACCACACAGTCAAATTTATTCTCCCAATCCTCAGGGAAATTAGTAAAATCGTAAGAATAATCAGCTCCTACATATTTATCATTGGTAATTAAATTTTCAGGTTCACCTCTGCTCCAAAATTTACCTAACCCAAATGTAGCATCTAAAACATTTCCGTATATAAATCCTAATTTCATCACATCTACCATCATTGCCGCATTGTTAGGCCATTTGGTTATTGACATTATGCTCATTCTATACCCCATATTGCTAATAATATAAAAATACATAACCATCCAAGAACAAACTCTTCATAACTCATTTTATCTCATCCCATTTTGTAGTATGACATTTAGGGCACGACCATCCTTCTAACATCTGTCCGTAATCTACATCAATACCTCTACGAAACATAATCTTTCCACAATCTTCACATACTCTTTTTCCTACTACTTTTTTCATTCTTCCTCCTAGATGAAATCCAACAACTGTCTTTGCTTAGTATCCATTACGGTAATTGGTGGTTTTCTTTTCATATAATCGCTCAAGCTAAATTTCTGCAAGAGTGAACTAACCATATCCCAGTGGTATTTAATATCTATGTCATCTAGATGTTTTACTTGCTCTACTAGTTTATATCCTTCATTGGTTTTATAGAAACTAAATTGCGTGCCGGGCGCTAGTTTCATATTTATTTTTTGAGCTTCACGGGCTAATTGTACTATGAGGTCGTTCTCTGTTTTATAATCAGCAATTTCTTTATTCATAGTGCGCATCTGTACAAAATCTTCTAATTCATAATTCTCAAACTTATAGAGACTATCTATAAATTCAGTAGTAATAACATTATCCAAGCGGGCGTCTATAAGTTTATCTAGTACTTTAGTATAAAAGGTACATCTGCTTTTGGATTTGAAAGTTGAACCGTGTTTGATCAATGTATTATCCTCCTTGCGAAGCACATAATTACCTATTTGTATCCAAAAGCCTTCTTTAAATGTGTCCTTTTCAACTTCTATCCAGCGCTTCTCGCTGAAAGGAAATACAGTTTGCATAGCTTTCTGTAATTCTGTATTAAGCCAACCAACGTCTACATCAGCTGAGGTATTCACACCATCAGTGTGGATGTAAACAACTATATCTCCATTATTGAGAGTTATTAACTTGCGAGCTCCCATAATTAACCATCGAGCAACTCCTGTTATGGCTATCCCTACTGATAAATCTCCATAAGTCATATAGGGATTTGTATTAGAACCATAAAAAGTGTTAACCATTATCTTCAATGCATTAGAACGGCTTTTGGCTTCTTGAGTATTCAGTCGTTTAAATGGTTCTCTCATTTCTTTAAACTGTTTACTCATTGTATACAAGCTTGATTTTCTATCCTGTTCTACTCTTATAATAATATTCTTATTAATGATATTATCGGGAATAGTGAGAACAGCGTAATCATTTGACACCACACTTCCAAACTTTGTGATATCATATTCTTCGGTCCCAATGATTTGTGTAGTATCAGGACCTAAATTAAGAGCCATTGCTATGCTCGGATACATTGATTTAAAATCTACCTTATAGTTTTCTTTATGAAAGCCCGGCTTATATAAATCGATATGAGCTGCTTGAAAGCTTTCAATCTCGGGATGACGGTCTTTATTCTTGTTTATAGTAAGAATGTCCTGTTTATACAAAGAGCGACCCTGTAAAATTTTGGTGATAAAGGAATCTGCTCCATTAAGATACATTTCTAGAGGAACTTTTAGAACCTCAGCAACGAACAGATGCTGTTGAAAGTAATGATTGAACAGAAATTCAGTGACTTTGCAATCACTTATTACATACTCTTCTACTATTTCCATATCATAGTCAAGAATATTTTTTGTTCTGAAGTCAAGTTCTTTAGGGTCTTGACCATAGAATTGAGCTACATTTTTGAGACCTTTAGGGATACCTGATAAAGCATAATCCCGCCTAGTGAAGTTAAGTACATCCACTATAATACGACCCCAACAACGCACTATATTCTTTTTCAACCCCATCTCAGGTTTAAGTTTATTGGTGCGCTCTTCTCTATTGAAGTATTTAGCCATATTTAATTTATGAAAGTTAGCTCTAAATTCTACTTGAGGTATATCATAACCTATGACATTATATCCATAGATAATATCTGGGTCATACTCTTTGATAAAATTAAAAAAGTCTTGAAGGCATTGTTTATCGCTCTCTCCATCCCAAGTAAAGGCCTTAGCCGTTCCATCATTAGTAGCTACTCCAATAGTAACTATGGGGTATTTTTCCCCAAAGGGAAAAGTACTATCTGGAGTGTAGGTTTCGATATCAAATCCTAATGTGCGTGGTCCCTCTGAATCAGAAAACTTACCAAAAAAATCGGGATGCTCAATACAGATACGCTCATTTTCGTTTTTAGATACTCCGTCTAAATAAGACAAAGAACCCATTTCAAATTCATTCAGCCCAGCGCAATTTTTTACTTCTATTTTATCAAGCTTTTTTTTATTGAGTGAGCCTAGTATCTCATATTCTTTTCCATTTTTTGATTCTTTATAATAGTAATGCGTGCGAGGGGAGGGAACTACCACTTTTTCTCCACGACTCCACACTATAACTTGTTGCTTTCCTGTGTTCCTATTGACGGTATTTGGACCTGCTACTGCAATTAGAGGTACTTTCATAATTTTTCGTTTATCTCCTTTAGTTCTTTCAGTATCTTTCTAAGTAATACTGCACTACCGTCGTGTTTGGTGGCTCTGGTTCCACTTCTTTCTATTGTCATTGTACACCTTCAAGTATTTCTGGTATTAAACCTTTCCGTTGTAAAAAGTTTACTTCTGACTTTGTATACCTATAAATTAGGTCTGCTTTTTGATCAGATTGAACAGTCCATTTTTTGATAATGATATAATCATAGGGACGTACCCACATTTTCTTTTTTAATTTACCGCGTATTCTAACCATTCTTCTTTTACCATCAGAGCACATTGCTTTGAGCCTAGAACCTCCAGACATCTCCATAACAATAGCCATCAATTCCTCTTTTGGTTTGTAGGGAGTTTTTACTTTAGTAATTGGGGTTACATCATTCGAGCCACGACCCATAATCATCACCTCCCTTAGCTTCTGTAGGTTCAATAGTATCTGCTCCTAGAATAGTTTTTTCTAGAGTAAAGGGGTTTATTACTTCCACATCATTGCAGAAACGACTTATGTATTCGTTAGCTATATCTGTAGGCCACGCTTCACTCATACTTTTTTTGGTATCTGCCAACAGAGTATTCCAATCAATCTTAGTACTAGGTTCCCTAACTAATGGAGACTTGAAGAACAGTTGTTTGTTACCCTCTTCTTCTACTTCCAAGAAGCCTAACATTACCAAAGAACCAAGTAAAGGATTGATATTCTTTTGAGCAAAAGGTAAACCTGCACTTCGTGCTGCTTGTTGAATTTCCCTTTTATTCATTTTTATTGTCTCTGTGGTCACTAACCCAAATTGGTCTATTTCACTATTGGGGATAAGTTGTAATATATCAGTACCGTGTGCAGGCATCTGCAAGCATTCTGTAACAAAGGAATCTATATATATTTGAATAGCTAACCAATTATGTTTGGGTGTTACTAGTCCATATGTATTACCATTTCTTTTAGCAGTTAGAATATCATTAGGGAAGAAACGAGCTACTCCATTAATTAATTGTAGAAGATAGTGTATTTTACTACGTGCTATCGGAAATATATTAGGTATCAAATCAAATAAAAAGGGAGCACACGGGTTTCTTATTTTAATAGCTCGTGTATCATCTCTTCGGATGATGCAATCTCGGAAATGATTGCGAAGGTCCTGAATTTCTTCTTCGCTCATATCCTCCAAATCCTCTAGTGGCTGAGAAGCTTGTTGTAATTTATATTTTATTACTTGTTTAGTTTGCTTCACTGTAGGATTAGTATGAGTAATCATATATCTACGCTCAAGTTCAGCGTCAAGATAGGCTTCACCGCGTTTATTTTCTACGGCTTTACACATAAAAACAAACTTAGGGTAAAGCTGCTGGAGACGAATATCATTTATTGTTACATCTGTACGTCTACGCTCGGCCGGGCGGTCATCTGCCCAAGTCTTTAAAATTTCAATAATGCTTTCAGGAGCTTTCTGAGCTTCTGGAATAGCAACAAAACGACACTCATTTATTCTATCGGTATCATACCACATAGCAGTTTCGGACATCTGCTCAATAACTTCATACTGTATACCAGTATCTTTTAAGAGCCCAAAGACAGCGTTCATTATAACGGTTTTACCCGTTCCACTGTAAGCATTAATTAAGAAATTAGTGTCTTCTAATAAGTAAGCAATAGCCGCTGTTACAGCGAGCTTATCTTCTCCAATGATAGGGACCAATTCACCCTTATCATTACGGACATTGTGGAAGTATCTTACTAAATCAGTAAGTTCAAAAGCGCTCATTCTCTAAATATCCTCGCTTTACGCAAATCAACAATACCGTTAGCTATCAATGCTACTGCATATTTTTTAGCAGTCTTATCTTTTAATTTTGGCATCTTGTTTTTGATTGCCAAAAAGAAATCTATTAATGTGAGTGGTTGTCCTTCTAAATCTGCGAGCTGTCGTACTACTTCTTCTGGGACAAGCCACTTAAAATTCTTTACTTGATTTTGAAATGTACTATCGAGCGATGGGCGAAATACCTCAGCTACTAATACATCTTTGTTTGTTTGTTCTAGAGCATACCCCATAGCTTGATTTCCTGTCGGGGTGGTGATCTTTTTTCGCTCAAATATGAATACGATATCACAAGGATTACTACTACTATCCAAGTGTTTCGAAAAAACACGCTGAAAGTAAGAATGAGTAGAGAGATTAGTGCTAAGATAGAATACGTTTTCATTGCCCGGTTCTATAAATATGCCATAAGTGAAGTCGTGTTGTTGTTTCAGACCATTCTTACAATAAATACATTCCTTTCTCTTTTGTTGCCAGCACATTTTTCTTGTTCGCTTAGAGCTTATCCAGTGCTGTAATCTATGCAATGGGCTGATAAATGCGAATTGGGCCTCGGCGGTCATTGAGTCTTCTAACCAGACTCTCGCGCTCCGTTGAGACCGAATCCATTCACTATGTTTGGTGTTCACTTCACTAGTCTTCCTTTGCTGATATACGCTTCATCAAGCGGAAGTAGGGTTTGTTGTCTCCCTCCTCATAGTAAGTGTTTTTGAACATCACAAATTCTTCTCCCGTATTAGGGTGCTTTCCATTGTAATAAACACTACCGCTTTTTGCTTCGTTGCGGAATAATCCGCACATCAGTTCTAATTCACTGTTTTCTTTCTTAGGCATAGTTGTACCTCCTTAGTTAAGCTATGTGGCTTTGATATATAAAACCTGCTCACTTCTTTTTAATCTCCACTAATTTGCCACTTTTTGGGTCCAATATATAACCAAGAGCTTTAGCTCTTTCGGCTGCTCCACTGTCAGCTCCTTTTTTGGCATTCATCACTGAGTCTTCCATTCCAAGTAAACAGTTTCCACATATCCATCGACCATAAGTTATCTTAGCGTAGTGAGAGGGAAATTTTTCCTCGTCCTCGCGCACAGTATATTTACAAAAGGTGCAACGACCTAAAACTGAGTTCTTATTAAGACCGCGCATTAACCGAACATCTCCGGTGAGATTTCATCGTGCTGTTCCATTCCTGTTTGTTGCACAAAAGTAGCTTTTAAATGCTCATTTCCGTGCAATTGATGTAACTTTTCAGCAAATTTGGTAAATTCATCAAATAATGCTTTACTGTTCATACCCCCGACAGGAAGTATTTCCAGGCATACTACCCCCACACGCAATATATGCTTATTTTCTGCGCGCAGTCGGTTGTTCTCCGTGTTTACATCTAGAACTTGTCTAGTAAGTTCGCCAATAGCTGACGCGGCTTGCTCAGTTTCAATTTCAGTCATCATCTCTTTCTTTTTCTGCATCTTCCAACACTCCATTCATTAATTTCACTGATTTCCATATAAGGCGTAAGTCCTTATCATAAAATCCCAGTTTGTGCAAGGATTTTGATATAGTTCTGCCCAATCCATATGCTTCTCCAATACGATTATCAAAAGCATCTATCTTCGCTTCAAGTTCATCCATTCTTGCTAATATATCATTAACGTTCTGGACAAAGGGCCACCAGTTACTGCTTAAATCTTCGCTTCTTCTGTCTATTACGTGTCGAAACTCCGAATGAAGCATCATTTCTGGTTCCTTTTCTTTTCGTTTTGCCATATTTTCCTCTTTGATTTAATCGTCGGATATGTTTCCAATCTGTTTTGGTATTTAAATGTATTGTTTTCCCATCGTATTCTGCAAATGGTTTAAATCTCCCTATCCAATAATCTCTAGCGTTCTCATAGGTATTCTCAATTTTTCGTATGGTAAGCCAATCAAGAATTTTCCGTTTCATTCTGGTATCCTTTTTCCAGATATTCTCAAACTGATGTAGTTTATCGTTCATTCTAAAAATCCACGCACCATCTCAATAGAGGCTTTTAGCGATTCATTGTCTGTTACAACTGCTATCTCAAACGCCATATCATTAAGCATTTTTAGTGCTACTTCTTTGTCTAAATATCTCAATACTATTTGCATTAAGTGTATTCCTTCCGTTTTACTTGTTACCATTATTTTCCTTCCCCAAAAAAATCTTTCATCATTCGGTCTAATAAATTATCAATAGAGGTCTCTACTGCTACGCTGCTCATTCCTCCATTTTTAATCCACATAATCACTACATTTAGAGTGTGAACCAGCTCAGGGGTAACTGCTGTTTCTCTCTCTTTTAATACCTCTATTACCGTCTGTAGATTGTCAAGTAATTGTCCTATGCTAAACTCTTTATTAGTTTCATTAAGCAAACATTCCACCGCCCTTATCTCCACTCTCGAATTTTTCAGTACGCGAATCAATATCTCCCTTTAACTCCATAAGTCTACGCTCAAAGAATTTGATATAAGAGAGTAACATAATCTGTTCCTCATTAGTTAAGTCGTGTGCTTGCGTAATCTTCCTAAGGCCTTCCTTAATTGTGAACGGTGTGATACTAAAATAAATCTTTACCCATTTCTCGTAAAGCTCTTTTTCTTTCTCATCATTAAAGCAATCGAGGATGTTGAGAGTCTCAATCTCATCATTATCTAAGTCGTCAATAATTTTCTGAAGTATCTCTGTCATTTTCTTTACCTCCTAAGAAGGAAAAACCTCCTTGATTTATAAAGGTTGTCTAAGTTTAAAAAGTTTTTCCAAGTCCCATCTCACAGGGGCAGAAAGTCGTTTCACCTCGAAAGAGTGAGGGCTCTTATCTATTTCTTCCCACGTTACGGACTTTTTGGTAGCCTTTTTGTGTAACTGTATTATCCCCTCTGGACTTACGGCCCATACTCTTTTTTTTCTCGGCTTATCTCTTCTCAGCAGAAAGAACCCGGTACCACCGTTCCGTTCTATTTTCACAGCAGCTTGGATTTGATGCTTAGGAATGCTCGGTGTATTTCCGTAATAAAGTGGAAATGATTTAAGGCGACGGCTCGTTTTACATTCTATTAGAATAGGCTTTCCTTTATAGACAGCCATAAAGTCAGCGGGTTGTTTTTCAGCTATTGCTTTGTTAACAAACCTGCTTACATCATTAGTATCTTGTATGCGAAACCAAAAACAATTAACGCTCTTTAAAGACGCTCTGATTTCCGCTTCAAATTTTTTCCCAGTATCCATAAACACACCTGCCAATAAGCATATAGTGTTATAAAGATACAGAGATATTTAACGTCTTCGGTGATGTCCATAAGGGTTTTTCTCTCTTGTTCTTTTCTCACTCTCGGAATAAAGCCAACGCTTGCATTTTTTGCATTGCACAGCATAACCCTTTCTTCGCCCATAAACGATATTACAGTTCAAACATTCAACCCTCATCATTTTCTCCAATTAGCGAGCCACGAGGGAGGCATACGTTGTGTATCTCCTTTATCGCATCCTATTTCGTTGAACTCGCTCACATACCATTCTACTATCCACTCTTCTATTTGTTCTTCTGTACGAGCACGCCACGTGATAGCGTGTGGTGGCCCCATCTTACTATGTATATATTCACTGAGTTTCATATTTACCTCCCTTTCCATCACAGGTACAGTTATAATGACCGTATTTACAGTTACAAATCCGAAAGTTATCCCAAGACGGTTTGCTCTTCTTCATAGTAATTCTTACCGTCAGTGGTTTTCCGTTCTTATCTTCTATTCTCTCAGCAACGTATCTATATCTATTCATTTTAGCGCCCCCCAACGTGGTAAATGTCTAAATATATGAGCTATAACGTCTATGGTCCATCCATTGCCAAGCATTTTATAACGCTGAGTATTGCTCACACCTTCTGTATAGCTATCAGGCACTGTCTGTAGACGCTCACATTCGGTCGGTGTTAGTTTTCTATAGGTGGGGTGTTCATACCGCATATAGTCATAATTAGCTGCAGTTAAACAGTTAGATTTATCTTTCATATTACGACCACGCCTTGTCTTGGAAGTGGGGAAAGTAGCATCAAAACAGTCACCGTTCTGAATCTCGGTGTAGCCCTTTTTGGTTGCTTCTGGAACGATCAAAACCTTAGGCTCTCTATTTCCTCCGGTGCAAGCGTTTAATGTGGGCCCTTTCCCACTCTCAGCGTACACTCTCTTTAAGCTGTCGTGTCCATTAATATCTGTTGCATTGGCAACGTGGTGACAATCAGCATTAGAATCGAAATCTCTCAGCTCACAGGGCCTATCCTCAAATACTAGTTGTCTGCGACGTTTTCCAAAGTATGACTTGAGGTTTCCACCCTTGAAATAATTTGCATCTATACAGTATGATTTTTCTCGGTCTACCACACCTTTCTCAAGGATATCTCTCAGCATTATCTTTTTATCTTCCGGTTGTACAATATCAGGTATGTTAGTCCAGTATAATCTTACCCTATTCTGAGCAGATACCAATGCAGAATTAATCTTTATTGGTTCTACCCCTAAATATTCATTCACAACGTCTTGATGCTCCTGTTTCATTTGCACATTCTCAAGTAGGAAATACTCAGGTCGGACCTCATTTAGTATTCTCACGTATTCAAAGAACAACGCACTACGGGGGTCCTCAAAATTGAGCCCTTTACCTGCTCTAGAAAAGCCCTGACAGGGAGAACCTCCTATCACTAAGTCAATGCTCGGTAGATGTAATTTCTCATTTATATCTCTAACATCCCCTAATTGTGTAATCTCAGGGTAATTCTTTTGAGCAATCTGTATAGCATACTTATCAATCTCAGCTGCAAAGTAATTCTCAACAGGAATACCAGCTCTTTCGAGCGCTATGCGACCACAAGACATTCCATCAAATAAACTCAGCACATTCATTCTATCACCAACCACATACAGAACATAATAAACGCAGCTATAAAAAACCACCATTCGGGCTCGGTTGGAACTGGTACCGTTATGGTTATATCTTTCACATTCTCACCTCCACTAGCATCCTTCTTCATCCCCTATACTACAGTGGGGGCAATTGTATTTATTGGCTTTCTTCATACCCACATAATTCATTCCACAATCTAAGCATTTCATTTTTTTCTCACATCCTTCTTTTTTTCTATTTGGTTATTCTCATAACAGTCATCACAAACATACTCTCTGAAGTGGATAGATACTACATTCACTCTTTTACAGAATAGACAGGTATTTACCTTAGCTTTAGTCATTTTATAAATCCTCCTCAGGCCACATATCAGCTGGATTTTCATCTATAATATCTTCTCTTATTCGATATATCATATCGTCTAATTTAGTTTCAAATAAGTATTTAATATACTCTTTACATTTCACACATATTGTAGACTGTGTTCCGTTAATCCAACACGCGTTATGGATATTACATTTCGTGCACTTAATACGTTCCATTATTCTCCATACCTCTTAGCCACCGGCAATTTAATCTTATTGCAGCAGGGTCCTTCCTTTGTTTTGGTGTGAGCTGTTGTGCATCAGCTCGTGATATATAAGCTCTACATTTACCGCACACTGGCGACTGTCCTTGCCACTCACTCTCAGACAAATTCAACGCTTCATCCCCACATCTCCAACACTTCATATTTCGTCCACATCCTCCAGATAGACTGATAATGATGAGCCTATGTTTGGTATTTTTTCTAACGCTGTTCCATTAACAAATTGGTGTATGTTATATTTACGACATTTCCTACATATAGGTTTCATATATTTGAACGGTTTTTTTACCTTTGTTTTCATTTCTTCATCACATTGTTCACACTTCATCTTATCTCCCGTTTGCTATAAACTGATGTATCAGGTATTTACGACATTTTAAGCACGTATCGTTACTACGGTCTACATTTTCACTGCACAGTCCTTCACCTGCTTCATTTACATTACATTGTTTACACTTCATTAATCCATCCCTGAGCCTGTCGGTGCTCTATCCATCATAGGGTGGTCGCTACATAACTTACACTTACACCTGCTGTTCCTATGTCTAGTATATTTATAACACTGAGAGCAGATGTTTTGGACTTTGAGCGCTGCACCTACATTGGGACCATACGCTTCATTTATACCACATTTATCACAAAGGGTCATTCTTCATCTCCTCTTTAAGAGCACACTCTAAGTGCAAAGTTCTCGATGCTAGGTAATCATACTCAGTTTCATATGTGGACTTATCACAAGCTGTGCATATCCACATACTTTTATCTTCTTCCTTCAAAGCATTGAGTTCTTCGTCGCTTTTAGTGGGAGGCACCCACTCTAACGGAGAGGAAACCGCCCTGCTATTTCGAGGCTTGTCAACCATACGTTCAAGCTGGTGGGCTAACTTTACATTCAATTCTCCACGCTCTTTAGCTAACTTTTTGTAAGTGTCAAGCTCATCTTTGAGGTCTGTCACCCACTCTTTCCAAAACTCCTCTGCGTCTTTATCCATTTTTTTTCTCCGGGCTTTTACAATCAATGTCAGCGCCCACACAAACATCTTTCGGTCTGTTACAATAATAACAGCTATCATAGTTCACAAACTCCCAATTTTTTAAATCAGTTAGTTTATAAATTTTATCACAACTGCATAAGAAATAGTCTATTTTTGTGGTATGAATGTGATCAAATCCTTTATGCTCACAGTCGCAAGTAAAATGCTTACCATCACGCAAGTGTCGGAAGGCTCCCTTACTACGTGCTTCCTTTAACGCTTTACTCAGATTAGGGTCATCATCTTTGCTCATATTTCTCCTGTTGCTTCCACAAATTCCTCTACATCGCGTATTCTCAGCTCTGAGTATCTCATAGCGCACTCCATATGGAACACTCTACCATCTTTTAATCTCAGCAATCCACCATAGGCCGTTGCAGTTTCTCTGCACAGTTCACACTTCTCTATTTTATTCATTGTATTTTCCTGTATATATTATATATCTTAAACATAGTATGCTATATCTTTATTAATGCTTAACTAAGCTCTCCTTTTCTTTACCGTTTTTACTTTTCTCGGCTCTTTTTTCAGAACTTCGTTAAAGTCAACAAAGGGCTGTCCTTTCTCACTACTTTTTGGCAATGTATAACCCTCATACGGTTGTTTTGCCACTAATCTGTATTTTCTATGCTTTTTCATCACTTACACACCATTCCAATAACGCATAAACATTAACATCCATATAGACATAAAAAGGGCTAAAAGTAAGAACCAATCTGCACTTGTCATATTATTCACCTTATTTTTTCTTTTGTAGAGCATCCGAATTTTCGCCTGTATATGGTCTTTCCACCATCAGGGGATTCATATATGTAGCTATCAGATGATGCACAAACATTTGCTTCCATCTCACTTGCCCTGTCTGAATCATATGGTGGGTCATTCTCAGGTGTCCACATACCTTTCATTATTAAACTTTCGAGCCAACTATCCTGATGGCTGAGCGGAGATTGGTAATATATTACCTCTGCTATATTCGTTATAGTATTGAGCAGTTCCTTCTCCTTTTGCATAGCACCAGCTATCATTTCTTCGAGCTCTGCGTTCTTTCTCATAAGCTCATATATCTGTTCTGTTTGTGAACTATTGGGTATCTCAACCATCCTCTTTTTCTCCATTCAAATACATTCTCTTACAATTTTTACAATTTGTGTTTCTCAGTTTATTGATCCGAGCAGTTCGTTTTTCCTGCACCGTCAATGTATGACCACATAGGGTCATACGAGTTTCCTTATTATACATATGCTTTCTTCTCATTTTAACTTCCTGAACCAATTTCTCTGAGCGATTCTTACAACGAATCTCATCAAAGAGAAAGCGTAAACTTTGTTCAATTTTACGCGCCCATTGATGGGATGAATGTCGATATCATCTCTTAAAGGTTCGCTACTTTTAGTTTCAATTAGTATGCTCTTTTCTTCATCATCCCATTCGAACGTAGCGTATTTTAGTTCGCGTCTTATTTTCATAGGTCACTCCTCAGTTCATTTACTTCCACTTCGAGGTCCTGTGCGTCACTGAATACACTGTAATTGTCTTCACATTTGTTCAGAACGTGCTTGATTTCAGATGTCACATCACTCAAAAGGGAAAGTCCACTCTCATATGATGCTGTATCTTCCATATCTATCAAATCTCTCAGCGCTGTCGCCACATTCTCCTCTAACCACTCAGATTCATTTCGTATGTGCTCTACTAATTTCTCATAAAGCACATCTAATTCGTCTTCTTTATCCGCTAACTTAATCAAAAGTTTAGCATCCTTTTTTTTCTTCTCTTTGTCCATTATATCACTTCTTTTTTCTCGGTCGCCCTCTTTTTTTAGGCGCTCTCATATTATACATCTCCATTACTTTTAGAATCTCAACAGCGCTCGGCCTTCGTTGGCCGTAGTGCTTTTTCAATAACTTTCTCAGCTCACTTCTTTCTGATTTTTGCATACCAATTCCTGTTTAAATGTATGTCCCATAGACATTGCTCACAATATATATCGAGGTTATAAACCTTGTGTTCCTCACAGTGAAAGCAATCTCTTTCATTTTCTTCGTTCATTCTTTTTCTCCCTTTCGCGCCTACTTATATAGCGCCCTTTAAACCGTAATCTGTTATGACACTCACCACATTGGTAATGAGTTTTGTCCCAAATGGATGTGCATTTACAACACCAGTTCCATTTACCATAACCACCCTTATTTTTGGAGGGTCCAATGCACGATTTTTCTCCGTTTTTATACTCTAACATTTTCTCACTCCTTTATTGGTCTCCATTTAGCCCATCTGCTATTTCCGTGTGACTTGAATCTTAGCGTTTGATTACACTTTAGACAGCGCGTTATGGTTTTCTCATAGATAGAGTGACATATTGAGCACCAATTCCAGTTCTCATATGCGCCTGCTTGATGGGGTGGACCATTCACACACTTTGCGCCGTTTCGATAGTTTCTCATAAGATCAATTTGCTCATTTATGGGGTAAAGAATTGCTCAGAAAGTTCTCAGGTATATTTCCAAAGGTTGGTATAATGACCACACTATTCCTAAGGATATGAACCTATCGAACTCCCGAAGGAGCAAACGGTCATTAAAAACAAAAAATGATTGAGCAACTCTCTACCTATCCACTTGAGTAAATCACCTCCCTTCTACCGTTAATAAAAATAATGGTGCTGTGAGCTGGATTTGAACCAGCGTCCGAGCAACGAGATTGCCCGATGATGGACCGGCCTACACTATCACAGCACTTATTAATTATCTTTTTTATACTCATTTTATACAACCACATTTACACTTATCATTTTTCCATCTTATTAAGCCAACCCTAAGCCCACAATTAGAGCAAATCATTTCTCAACCTCTTTGCTTCTATAATATACTTCATAACGCTTAGTTCCATTATTCATAATACGAGCAAGTATGACTCTAGCATACCATCCACATCGGCGTAAATTGTATGCTCGTCTATCTGCCGATTTTCTGTTCATATCATACCAAGTCGTAGTAAACTCTTTACCTCCAATTTTCCGCTCTTTGCGATAATACATAGTGAATCCAAAATCCATACTTCTGCTCATATATTTACGACGACTCCCTCTTTAATTTCTCTGCTCATTTCTCTCCTGTTGATTCTGTGCGGTCCAAGGATTAACAAACCTGAAATAGTCGTGACACTTTTTACAGTGTGAAAAGCCCAAATAAGATGGCTCACCACATTGTTTACATATATTCTCAGTAAATTCATCCTTTATTGAGCGATTTAAGGCTCTCGAAATCATATCGGTAATTGTCTTTTCTTTGCTCACTTCTCTCCCTCCAGCTTATTACTGTTTTTTGGAGGGTCTATGAGCGTTTTATCATACATAACAGGCTCAATTTCCTCTCCATATTCGCTCTCTTTAAATGATAATCCTATAATCTCAGGGTCATCCATATTATCGCTCACTATTTTATCCCCAAAAAGATCAGATATAAGCATCGCCATTAGTAAACCCTCTGCCACAACCTTCGCTCGGTCCACTTTATCTTCATCGCTCATATCTAATCTTCATACTCCTCAGACTCGGGATACATATCACTTATTTCACGTGGTAAATCTCCGAACTTATTGCACCACGCTAAATAACGCCCTAAAAAATCAGGGTCATCGCTATCTGAATTAAACCATACACTGAGCGGTGGTTGAAATACTCGTGAGCTATGTTCTTTAACATACCAATTACACTTATCTCGGCCCATCTGAGTCCAATAAGCTCGACCTTTAACGTATATACAAATACCAGCACGAGGCGTTCCATCCCAAATCAGTTCGCTCCAAAGAATAGGGTTAAAGTGCTTACGAATGATTTTCACCCACTCTGCTCGTTTGAATAATGTATAAAAGTCATTTTCTGTTCGCTCTTTACCGACTATCTGAGGGCTAAGTTTTTGCTTAAATAACATCATCTGCTTTTGAGCAAATGGTATCCGCTCAGTAGTTTGATAAATGCTTTGGGAAGGCTCACTGGGTGAGTGAATAGAATGAGCGAAACTATTTAAATCCTCAACCCACTGAGTCATTCCCGTTACGAACCAACACTCATAATTTGCTCTGCGCTTATACACTAAAGGCCACTGCTCAAACTCAGTTCCCGAGCGTTCAGCAGTTTTGTGAATTACTAAGTCACCTGAAATTACGTTAGTATGGTATAATTTAAAAATCCTTTTTAGAACACTATCAATTTGTGCCATCCACTCACTATTTGATTTTCTTCGAGCACGGTATACTCTCCTAATGAACGGTCTATTGCTCTTATGATGAGCTAAAAAGGTGATAACAGTATAAGGCAAATGGTTATCTCTCTCAGTGAACGGTTTCTCATAGATAGCTTGGCGCAGTTTATACAACCTATTTCTGCGATTTCTCATATATGATGGTTGGAACAAACCAACAGGATTCTCATAGTCCAATTTTAACCTGTTTACTTGAGCATTATCAATTATAATCATCTGTGTCATTTCTTTTTCAAACTCCTGAGCAGTTTACTATCACGTCTATTGAACCTACGGCTCGGTTTTCCTGGGCTCATATTCTTTTTGATTAGTTTGCTCACACGATATGCGTCATTATGGTGAACCCATTTTTCCTCACCGTCGCTATTAATAAATCTACTGAGCGAATAACTTTTTCTTATAATCTCACTGTCAAAATATTCAAATTGACAGATTGAACAGTAATAAATGTTCTCTCCATCCTGTTCTCTTCGCTTAGACAAACAATCTTTGTTTGAGCAATCAGGACACACCAGATATTCATTCTTTTTTCTGCTCATTTAGTAACCTCCCCATTCGCTATCATAATCTCTTTTATCTATACCAGTATATTTTGGTTTATCGAGCGAAGGACTAATATCACCATCAAGCTCTTCGCACTCTTTGTGAATGAGCGCTTCTTCAGTCGCAAACTGCACTATCTCTTTAACCGAGATAACAGCGTCGCCGAGCTGATTTGAAGTCACATTGAAATAATAACTTAGCTTAGAGCATATTTCAGGCATTAGATAGTAGGCTTGTAATATTTTGAGCGATTTTTTGCTGTGTGAAAGCTCATAGTCAGCGTCTATTAACGCATAGTAGAGCTGTTGATCATTTGCTAACCTATCGAGTTCATCGACGCAATCTTCAAATGCTTCTATAACGCTCATTTCATCCACAGTCCCAAAGGACTTTTTCTCGGACATCTTATAAGGCCTTACTTTGCCTCCATAACTGCTTATATCTCCATAATTATAACGCCCATAGTAAGTGATAGACTTGTAAGCGTTAAAGTCTTTAAATTCTACATCATCAGGATTTAACATAAAGTGCTTATGTAATTCAGGTAATAAATACTTTTGAAATGTATATGATTTGATAAGTTCGAGCATTGACGTATGCTCACTTCCAGAGTGAGCGTCGTGATAACCAGCGAACAGGTTAATGCCATTAATTTTTAGGTTCTCTACAATATTTGATACATCGCTTATAGAACCTGTTGTATTTTTGAGCCCAAAGGGTTTCCCCCATTTGCTCAGTTTTTTCTGCATTTTATCTGAGCACAATGTTATATCAAAATTCTCTATAATAATATCAGTATCACCGCGCCTATCAATAGTCATATTGAAGACACAATCTTCAAAATAATCTGCGTGATTATCCATAGCAAACTGTGAGCCATTACAACCACTTTCTTCTTCTACACAAATTAACGCTGTTAAAGGCGTATCTACTTCTTTATCAGTGAGCAAACGCAAAACACACCAAAGGCCGTTTTTATCATCTGCACCGATAACTTGGTTATTTGAGCTTGATATGATAACATCCTTTTTAATGTGCGTTACTTGTATATCAGCTGGTCCACTCGCTACTGTATCCATATGAGCGTTTATTATAATTCTCTTTGAGCCTCTGACTTTGTTCTGAGCATATATATTTCCCATACTATCTATTTTATGTTCAATACCGTTTGCTTGAAGCCATTTGCTCACAAACACTAACATCGCGTGTTCACGACCGCTCGGACTAAATATTTCATACATATCTTTGAGAAGTGTAATTCCTCGCTCGTCAGTTTTCATTTCGTTTACTAAAGTGAATCTACTTTCTAAAGTCTGTTCTTCTTCTTTATCGTCTCCACTATAAACAATTATCTCTG
>Ga0209128_1001079_pt1 | contig 19110 bp, 19 predicted proteins | sample ETNvirnome_6_100_FD_184072 | JGI IMG/M metagenome (GOLD analysis project Ga0209128, IMG submission 184072) | Marine viral communities from the Pacific Ocean - ETNP_6_100 (SPAdes) (version 2) | ecosystem: Environmental > Aquatic > Marine > Oceanic | place: Pacific Ocean | collected 2013-06-19 | reverse complement strand
CCTGGGGGTCCAAAAATTTTAATCGTTTTGTGGTATAGGCTTTTTAGATTCTGTAGTTCTGAATTTTCCGGTATGGAATTCATCGTCTAGCTCCGTTGTGGTTTTCTTCTTTGTAGTTTGTTTTATCTTAACATGGTTTACAAATTCAGGCATAGTCACATACCACACATTTTGTACCCCTTCAAAATAGTCATGTCGTTTGCAGCCTAATAATTGGAATGCTTCCATAGTGTTTTTAAATTTTTTATTTCCAGGACGGGATAACCAATTATTAAGTGTACTTCTTTTAAAATAACACATATTGGTTTTAGAATCTAAAACAACATAACCGTCCTTAAGTTTGTCAAAATCATCTTGTTCAATTGTTTGTTCAAAAAAAGCTTTTAGCACATCGTATTTTTCTTCTTCTATTGTATCGGTATATTTAGCTTGTTCATTTTCAATGGCTCTTTTAGTAAGTTCTTGTAACATTAGTTCAAACAAAGGTGGGCCTTTTCTTTGTCTTGGAAGAGTCATCCAATATAACCCATACTTTAATAATTTAATTCTCCAACATTTTTCATCACGCATGTCTTCGGGTTCCACCGTGATCCGTTGTTCTTTGTAAGTGAAACTAAAATAAATAGTCTTAGAGTCTCGGGTAAAAATAATATCTTCAAACTCATCCATGATGTCAGGAACCTGCGGTCCTATCCCTAGCTTACGAAGTTTACATAGTTCTTTATTACAAATAGGTGCTAACTCATTATGTTTAGGGGGACATTTATAATGATAGCTACTTTGCTTAACTGATTTAGCTACAGCTTTAGCCTCATTAATACTTAAAGGTTTAAGAAAGCATTGTTTGTTTCTTTGAACAGCTATTTCTTGGAAAGTTTTAAGATCTAGATTACCATCTGTTTTTTTATTTTCCAAAATCATTACATTAAATAAGAAATTATTACGATTGTTAGATGGCCAAGGTTCTGTTATAAGTTTCTGAACACAAGGAGGATAGTGCTGCCAATCAGCTTCAGGTTCATATGCATTTGTTTTTAAGTTGTATAATTCCTTTACTGTTAGTCTTCGTTGTTCTGCTAGATCTAAAAAGGCTCCTATCATCAACGGATTTGAGTTATCATCAAATGCAAATTCTACTGTTGCGTTCATTTTGTAGTATGGCATTGTTACTGCTTTATTCATTGGGAATACTTCATTAGCCATAAAAAAAGTATCATTCCATTCATCAAGTTTTTTACGGACATCCTCTACCGATGCCCAATCTTTTAAAAATAAAAATAAATGTAATCCTCCAGATTTAGATTTAACTGGAATTAAGGGAAGTTGATACTCTTTTATAATATCAACATATTTTTTTTGAGAATAATTTTTATAGGTAGCAGGGTCTACATCAATACAACCCCATTTAACTTTATCGTTGTTTTCTGGACGGAGGCCCATACGAGTTACTCCGTCCAAATGGGATTGCCAAACCTTTTTCGTCGCAGGTTCGTAAACCGTGCAATATTCAGCTTGGCGTTTCCCTCGTTCATCGACTTCCCCTGTCAGGGAAGTCGTAATGAACTTGTCAGGATCCCCTTCAAAAAGATCTACTAACCGTTGGAGCATCTTTAGAACGGTGTAGCAGTTTTCTTAGTTTCCTGATTTATATCCGTTGACGAATAATCAACCTTACCAAAGATATCCATTGCTTTCGCGGTGTTATAAAACTCGCGAGTAATCTCAAGAGACTTAGCATGTTTTTCAGTAGTTAAAAAGTCGTTAAACTCTACTACCCATCCATACCAATGGTTTTGAGAATTGGATTCCTTAGTAGTTGTCAACTTATAAGTAGTCGCCCATGTAGGCGGTCTAAAGAAACCTTTAGCACCTTTCATTCGACGAGTTTGCATCATCGAATTCCAAGTTTTAGATTTCTTCTTTTGAGTTGACTTCATGCTAATTAATGCCTGCTCTTGAGGAATATAATCTTTATCTAAGATAAAGACAAAATGATTCCCTGTGTCTTCGACATAATTACCATTAGGTAGCCTATCCTTATTATCATCACCTCTATTAGTGTCTGACATAATCGCTGGATCGGTATGTATTTTTACAGGTCGTCCAGGACTGTCGCCTCTGTCTTTCCACTCATTGAAAGTGTTGATATATAAACAAGGAACAACAATGATACCTTCTTTTCCTTTCCACAGATTACCTGTAACTTCATTGTAGATATCGCCTTGTTTGGCTGTCTCAATATACTTACCATCATCTTCGTTTAATACCGGAGAGTTGGCATAAAGTATTTTGAGTATTGGAAGCTTAGTGTCTCGAGCTGTTATAAACTCTTGACCCTCGCCAGCGGATCCTTCCAAATCTATTGCTTGTGGCAAGTTTTGCTTTTTTTTCTCTAGCTCTTTAGCTTGAGCCGTGTTTGCTTGTTGCATTATTCCTCCTTCGTGGTTAGTTTAGTTTTACTAGCAACATACACACCGAAAACGTCAGACGGAACGTTCTTACCATTTTGAATTTGTTCTTTTACAAACGCCTTCAAAGTCATAGGTTCCACTTTTTCGGTTTGTTTAACGGTATGCCCTTTGGATCTCAAGTCTTCAACTAAAGATTTCGCTGCGTTATCTTGATTTCTTCCAAATGAAAGCATAACATTATTTTTGATTAAATCCCCATGACCATTACTTCGAAGCCAAGTATAGGCTTCTTCGGTTCTGGATATAGGAATTCTTGCAGAGTAGAATGGTTTAACTTCTACCTTTGTACCATCATTAAGTTTAACTAATGTAGTACCTGCTTTGTGCATTAAGTCTGGAATAGTTTGCTCAGAAAGAGTAGTTTCAGTATTTTTCAACCATTTAAGTTTTTCTTCAAACGCTGATATTTCATTCTGAGTTTCCAATAACTTATTGCAAGACTTTGCGATGTCTATTATCATCGCTGTATCAACCTTTATGGTTGACTCTGCTTCTAAGTCCATAAGATCCTCCTTTTCCCATCTTCATACAAAATCTCATTGACGAAAGCAAGAAAAAAATATAAAAATTTTTTATGCAAAAATATGCATATAAAACTAATCCCTACGAACATCAAAGAATTGCTTTAAATCAAGGAGCCCTTCTTAAAAACTATGCTTATTTTATGGAAATGGGTACAGGTAAAACAAAAGTAGCTATAGATAATGCATCCTATTTATGGCAAATTAAAGAAATTACAGAATGTGTAGTTATTGCACCTAATTCCGTTTATACCAATTGGGTCCAAGAAATATCAACTCATTGTCCCCTTACTACTAATGTGTGGTGTTGGAAAATTGATAAAGATAAAAAATTAGTTAAATTTGATAAAGAAAACAAACTTTCCTTTATTTTAATGAATGTTGAGGCTTTGTCTCATAAATCTGGACAAAAATGGTTGCAAAAGAGAATCAATCTAAATGGAAAATCAATGATGATGATTATTGACGAAAGCACAACCATAAAAAACCCAACAGCACTACGCACCAAAGCAATCTGTAAATTAGGTACAGCGGTAAAATACCGAAGAATATTAACGGGATCGCCAATAACAAAGTCTCCATTAGACCTTTATACTCAATGTGCCTTTTTAAGTAAAGCATTATTAGGGTTTGAATCTTTCTATACATTCAGAGCTAGATATGCCGTGATGCACCAAATACAAATGGGAGGTAATCAAATATTAGTTCCTAAATACTATACAAATTTAGATGAATTAGAATGGAAATTAAAATCATTTTCTTACAGAGTTAAAAAAGATGAGTGCTTAGACTTACCACCTAAGTTGTATCAACAACGACAAGTAAATTTATCTACCGAACAGGCAACTATTTATAATCGGTTAAAGAAAAGAGCTAGAGCCATCATTGAAGATAAAACCGTTAGTTTTAATAATAAGTTGACAGAAATATTAAGACTACATCAGGTATGCCAGGGATTCTTAAAAACAGATGAGGGCACAATTCATGAATTTAAAAATAACCCTAAATTAAAAGAATTAATGGCCCTTCTCGAAGAAAGTGATGGAAAGGTTATTATATGGGCTAACTATGTGTATAATATAAAACAAATTAAATCAGCCCTGGAGGAACGCTATGGAAACAATTCAGTGGTTTCGATATTCGGAGAAGTTGATGTCGAAGGTCGTAAAGATGCTGTTAACAACTTTCAACTTAATGATAGATGCCGTTTCCTTGTTGGTAATCCTGCTACTGGTGGCTATGGTCTTACCCTTACTGCTGCTCGGTATGTTGTATATTTCAGTAATTCTTACAATCTTGAAGTTCGGTGGCAAAGTGAAGACCGTGCGCACCGAATTGGTCAGAAGGATAAAGTTACTTATATCGATTTAATGGTACCCGAATCATTAGATGTGATGATTATGTCTGCTCTTGATAGAAAGATTAAATTAAGTGCTGCTACTTTAGGGGAAGAAGCCAGGCGCTTTCTGTAAAATGCTTAAAGTATTGGATTTATTTAGTGGCATAGGAGGATTTAGTTTAGGATTAGAACAAACAGGACATTTTAAAACTGTAGCTTTTTGTGAAATAGATAAGTATTGTAGACAAATACTGGAAAAACACTGGAAAAAAGTTAAGATATATAATGATGTCAAAGAAATCACGAAAGAAAGGCTCCAAGCAGACGGAATTGACCCGCCAGCAGTTATTACGGGTGGCTTTCCCTGTCAACCCTTTTCTGTGGCAGGAAATCAAAAAGGAACAAGTGACGACAGACATCTCTGGCCTGAGATGTTTCGAATTATCCAAGAGTTTACCCCGAGGTGGGTTGTTGGAGAAAATGTCAAAGGTATTACTAACATCCAAGACGGCATGGTCTTCGAGACTGTGTGCACTGACTTGGAAGGAGCGGGATACGAAGTCAGGACGTTCAATATTCCAGCTTGCAGCGTCGGCGCTCCCCACAGAAGAGAAAGAATGTGGATTGTGGCTCACTCCAAGCGCTTCAATGAGATCGAACCGATCAGAGGAAGCAATGAAACACAGAGAGAAATACAGGAAGAGTATAGGACGGAACACAGTACCTCCAGGCAATCTAGCCGAACAAGTTCAGTACGGCAAAGCAACGACGGACATGAAACAACCAAAAGTGATGTGGCCGACTCCGAGAGCTTGCGATTTAGAGGGAGGAGTAGTCAAGAATGTGGAATTAAAAAAAATGAGTTTCTCTCGAGTGAACAAGAAAGGAGTTCGTTTCGGAGTGAAGCTGAAGGACGCAGTTCACAAAGTAGAGAAGATGTGGCCAACACCGAGAGCATCAGCAGCGATGGCAGAGGACGTGAGCAACATCAAGAAGAGAGGAGTGGACAAAGCGAGATTGGGGGAGCGAGTAGCAATATGGCCGACACCAACCAGCAGAATGTACAAACTACCACGACTTCCAGAAACAATGGAAAAAACGAAAAGAAATCCTTTAACAAACACGATAGAGGACGCAGTTCAGCATCGCGAGGGAAAGTCATGGAAGGAAACTGGCTCGTTGAACCCGACGTGGGTCGAGTGGCTCATGGGATATCCGGCAGGGTACACCGACTTAAAGCATTGGGAAATTCTATCGTCCCGCAAATCGCGGAAGAAATCGGTAAAGCAATCTACAAAGCAACAATAGATGGGAAATAATGGGATAAGAGATTTCTCACCTCAAAAATTTAGGACCCTTGTTTTTTTAAATTCTCGAATCGTTCCACCCGTTCAAGCCAAAGATTTTCATATTGATTTAAAAATGCATTGTCCATTTTAAATTCTTGATACAATCCATCTTTAGTACAAATACAAATTAAGCCCTGGTTAATAGGACCATACTGTTCTTTATGTGCTAGAGAATAAGCAGCTATTTGATAATAATAATCTATAACATACTCTTCTCGTTTTGGGCGATTTGACTGCTTGAAGTCAATGATAGTAGGAATATTATTATATTCTCCCACTGCATCAGTTGCTCCTGCCCATCTATCTTTGTAGGCTAAGTTAACTTCATTACCATAAATAATTTTTAAAGGTCCTAGGTTATTTATTATTTCGTGAGCCATGAGTCGTGCTTGTGCTCCATCTGCAGAAAGGTTTAAGTAGCCATCCCCGTTAAGATATTGTTCAAGAACATAATGCATTTCAGTTCCTCTAGTGGCTGCTTGCTTAGTAATTCTAGCAGCTTCCTGGTAGCCTACTCTTTCTCTCCATTTGTCTAGGGATTTTTTCTTTTCTTCTGATTGAGTAGCGCTTAAGATTGTAGTAACGCTGGGAACCTTCTTGTCTTTAACTGCATAGGTTCGTGGGCCGTGATCATCGTCACGTTTATAGGATTCGTATTGATATTTATTCAGACGTCTAAAGTCTTTAATAATAAACTTTTCTTTTTCCTTTATAAGTAACACACTTACTTTTATAAAACTCTAAAGAGTAATGCAACAAGTATTCCTAGCATAGAAGTTAATAAAAAGCCTGAAGTTCCTATTATAATTTTTTCAATTCTGTTTACATCTCTTCTTAGGGCTTCAACTTTATCGTGTGTTTGTTTTTGCATAATTCTACAGAGCTTTTCGTGGTCCGTGATTCGTTGGTGTGCTAACTCGTCTACTTTTTTAGGCATTTCTATTAGCTATTCCTTGCCCAAGATTATCTTGTGGCCATAAGGATTGGTATTGAGCAGCTTTATTTCCGCCACCCTGGGGAAGGTTTGCAAACGATCCACCCATAGGATCAGGACCAGTAACTTGCTGTCCTGTAGTTTGTTGAGGAGGTGTAGAGCCACCGGCCATTGTTGTTCTATCGTTATTAGTTGCTTGCATTTCTTTTTCTAATCCGTTTCTTACACCCATTAAAAAGTTATCTCCTGCAGCTAACACAGATGTAGAAGATTTAGATAATGCATTCTCAAGATTATAAGATCGTTGTTTTACAGAAGAGATTAATGCATTCTTATTCCACACTGGAGCGGGTACTTTTTCGGGAGATGTATTTAAATAATTTTGTATCTCTTCAAAATCTATTTTATTTGAATTAACTTTTGGCATATCTTTATCTTCATCTGCCATAGCATTCCACCACTTAGCAAATAAACTTCTTAAAGTTTTTCCTCCTTCAACTGAAGGATTAAATAACATTCTACTTACTCCTTCTCCTCCAATTTTTTGATCTATTCTTTCCATCTCAGTAAATAAATCATAAGTTCTTTTTAAAGCAGCCGGGTCTCCTAGCCATCCTCCAAGGTGTCTTCCTAAAAGAATTAAAGCAGCTGACCCTGCAATTCCTCCAAAGCCTCCACCTACAGAACCCATAAGTAATGTTCCTCTAGCTACTCCTTGTCCTAAACTCATTCCCCCAGCAGCTCCTAAAGTTAGTTTTCTTTGTACGAATACAGAAGGATCAGCAATTCCTACTTCAGCTTCTCTTCTCATTATTTTAATCATTGTTTCTAAATGATCTAAAGCTTGTTCGCCTCCCTTTCCTCCACCATACATTTGAATTAATTTATTCTTGGCTGCTGCAATCTCTGTATCAGCTCCCGTTAATCCTAAGTTTTTAGCAAATTGTTCAACATCAAATCCTTGGACTTCATTAGGTCCTACCTTTAATGCTTTCCAAGGCTTGTCTCCTATACCAGATTGTAAAAGTTTATCCGGGTTAATTCCTTTCAACCAGGTATCAGAAACAAATTCATCATTAATTTCATCAATGTATCTTCGATTCATTAGCCCGCTAGACTTCGCTTCTTCTAATAAATTAAATAAACTTCTTTCTTCTAAAGCTCTTGGTGCATATTTAAAAGAACTTTTAAATGCATCGTAGATATATAGTTCTCTAAATCTATCAAACATTTCAGTACCTGTTTTGTTTTTACCATAGCCCATTAAAGTTTTTAAATCTTGTATAGCCATAGGACTTTTAGATCTAAACACAGCTCGAATAGCCTTGTCCCACATCTCATCAGGATTAATAGTAGCTCTTCCAGTTATTCCTACTAAACCTAAGTTAGTAAAAATTTCTGAATCTACTTTACGTATATTTTTTGCAGTCGGAGAGTAGTAAGGCATAATAGAATTATGGAAAAAACTATTAGCTTCTAGTTGAGCTTTTTGTACTTCATCAATTCCTTTCATAATCTTACCAATGTAAGCTTCTCCTGCTTCTGCTCCGCCTTGTGCTACTATACTGTCATAAGATTTTTTAACTGCGCTAGTCTTTAATAATTCTTGCATTGGGTTTCCACCACCAATAGATGCCCAGTCTTTTTCTAAAGCAGTTCTTAAAGCTTGAACGAAACTTCTAGGGTCCTCTAGTTTAGTACTAGGTAAAACTTTAGTTAACATTTTTTGTAAACCTACAGCCTGTTGGGCAGTGATGTTACCATCGTTTTGTGTTAACCATTTTAATTCTTTTATAAAGGCTACTAATGGATCATCAAATTCTGTTACCGGAGACTGTGCTCCTACTCGAGCAGTTAAACCTTGCATCTCTCCATACAAGTTAGGGTATTGAGCTTGTAATCTTTTTAATACTTCATCTGCCCATACTCCAACGTGTTTAGTGGGAACAATTTTTAAATCTTCTAAGCCATGATACTTAGTAGCGTCTAATACTTTTTCATATTTAGTAGAAATAACATAATACATTTCTTGAAAGTTTTTTCTAAATTGAGGAACTGATCCCAGTGCTAACAGTTGAGCATGTGACATAGGAACAGATGCATTAATATTATCTAAATAATTATTATAGAATTGAACTTCTAAATTGTTTCTAAATCTTTGACGCTTACCTGCTATCCAGGGAAATACTCCAACTGATTTATTAAATTGTCTAACAAATCCAGCAAAGGCTCCGTGGTTTTCATTCATGACTGCTGATAAATTAGTATCATAACCATACTTGTATGCATTCGTTGCAATAATTTCTGCTTGCTTACCTTGCATACCTAAAATTCCTTTAGTCCATCTTCCTATTCCCCCTAACAAAGGCATTAATAAAAAGCCACCGGCATTAAATAGCATTGCATTCGACATAGCTTTATTTGCGTGAACAATCTCTTGCTCTACAGGTGAAAGTTTATCTATCTCATTTTCACTTACTCTAGCTAAATCTTCATGTGTTGCTCCACCTGTATCAGTAAGTGCTTCAGCAACTCCATAGGTAATAGATCCCATTCCAGCTCCTGCCATACCAAGACCTTGGGATTTTAATTCTGTTTGTAAAAGTTGACTAGGAGAGGCGTACATTCTACCACCTTTCATTCCCAATCCATACTTAACTTGTTGTTGTGCTTTATCAATTCCTCTAGCAACTCTATTCCAGACAGCTGCAGTTCTTGGAAGTAGGCCTATCGCTTTCCCTCCAATACCTATCACTCTACCTGCTGGGGTTCGTCGCATTATTTTAGATGCAAGGTTAGACATTTTGTAAGCGTTGTTGCCTAGATTAGCTAATCCATAGTTCGCTCTGCCTCCTGATGAAATAAATGCTTGAGCTATTTTATTTCTGTCTTGAATATAAGGCATTAAACTTCCAGCTACATCTCCTACTAATTCAAAGTCTAATCTTTTTAATCCTGTGGCAGCTTCAAACGGTCTAAGCTGTTGTTCTTTTTCTGTAGCTAGTGTTTCAGCTGCAGCTCCTTGCTCTTCCATCATGGCGCCTACATTAGGATAGCCTTTTAAGATTCCAGTTTGGAAAGCTTTATCTAATCCCATTAGTTGTTCTCTATTTAAAGTAGAAACATCTATTGCATTATTATCTATTGCTTTTTGTAATTCTTGTACAGATGCCATTATGCCCCCGGTATTGGAATGGATTCTAGAGCACCTATTACTTGTTCTTCGTTTTGTTGTTGAACTTGGCTACCAATTTTCCATTGATTAATATATGGAATAACGACAAAGGATTCTAAGAACGCACTATTGCCTCCAGATTCTAGATAATTATTAGCATCACTATTAAAGTTTCCAATCAATTGTGCTTGAAGCGCTCTGTATGCAGATTTAATTGTTTTAGCAGTAACGTTTTGGTTTTTAAATGGTCTAGGAATTATACCTAATGCACCTGTTCTTTCAGCTGCTGCTTCAATATCCCATTTAGTTAAACGGTCTTCATGTTTGTTAGCGTTTGCAATAATATATTTTAATCTTGTTTCAATTAGGGCTACCTGCATCAGTTGGTCCAGTTGTTGTTGAGTTAAATCTTTATCATTATAATGATCCATTACTTCTTTTCGAGTTGCCTCAATATCTTTGCGATATTCATTTTGGATCCATTCTGCGTGGGTCATTTTTTCCTTACCCATACCTAATACACCACCTACCTTTACTGTGTCCGTTGATAAATTGTCAGCAGCTAAAATTGTACTATCAATATAATTACCCATAGTCATTCCTTGAGTATATTTATTCTCGTAAGATTGGTAGTTATCAATAGCTCCTTTGTAATCTTCTGTAATTAGTTTCCATCCCCCTTTATAACCTAGGACTTCATCAGGAGCGGTTAAGACATAATTAACATATTGTAATCCGGTTGCAGCACTACTTAATTTGGTTCTCATTTTATGTTGAGTTGTACCTGAAATTTCCAAACTTCGTGGATTTTGACCTTGGAAAGGAATCCAGTTTATACTACCATCCGGTAATTGATTTTGCATTAACCATTGACCGTTTTCATCTTCCCTAATTTCGAGTACTCGTTTACCATATAAAGCATTAGGATCATCAACCATGACATGCTTAACATCTCCTACTACTTTTTGTGCACCTGGTTTATTGTCTTCTTGAGCTTTTAAGAAAGCAATAGCTAAGTCTTTATCAAATGCTCTTTGAGATTGATTTAATGCAATAGCTGTATCTACTACTGGACCTGTAGATTGTCCTACGACATCTAAGAATCCTTTTAATCCTTTTTCTCCAGACTTATTGGACATCATTCCAGATGCTAGTTTCATTAATAATAAATCTCTATCATTACCTTGAGCACCTGTTAGTTCCGTAATTTGATTTCTAAATTGTAAAAACTTATCTTTAGTTCCAAGATCTGCGCTATTAAATTCTTCTTTTAAAACTTTAGCTTGTGTCTCTGCATCTTTAAGTTTTTGTCCTTCTAATATTGCGGCTTCATCTTCATTAAGAGGTGTTCCTCCCGATGGTGGAATAGTCTCAGCAGTTAGAATATTCATTTCATTAGGATTACCTCTATCATAATCTCCTTCTACTCCTGTTTGTCCTTCTCTTACTGCAAAATCTGTTTGCCAAATCTGTACTGCTTGGTCCACATGCTCTTGAGTAATCTCGTTAGCTCCCGCTTCGATTGCTACTTTCTGAGCAATGTTCATAATTAAATTTTGTTCGTCATCACCTAGTTGGGCTGCTGCTTCACCTTCTTTCATTGTGGCTGCTCCACCAAAAATTAATGGCATCGAAAGCCATCCCGAACTAGCTTTAGATTTTTCCCATCCTTTTTTCATTTTAGTAGATTTTTTAAAAGCTTCGATTCCTTCTTTAGTTCCTTTACCGCCCCCTTTAATTGTTCTACCAAAGTTAAAAAGTTGTCTTCCTCTTGTAATCAATCCAGGACCTAATAATGTTTCTCCAGCTCCTAATGCAAACTTACCAGGGTCTCCTTCTCTTGATGCATCATACATAGTTTTAACTCCACTACCTACAAAAGCACTTCCTACTCCTATTTTAGTTGCTCCATAAGTTTTTGGAAATTTTTTAGCTAAGTAATGTGCGCCAGTACCTGTAAAGGAAGGTTTTTGTCCAGTTGCTTCTCTGAATAGCCGAGCAATTCCAGTTTTTTGTAAACCTTTTTTAACATAAGGCATTCCATATTTATAAGCGCCTTTAAGTCCACCCCATCCTGCTTTAAATTTACCTGGACCTACTAACCAACTTAAATCTTTTACAAAATTTCTTCTAGGTATTGCAGAACCAGCTGCTTGTTGTAGTCCTCCCATAGTAAAAGGACTTTGCGGAACTCCACCGGGTGGTGTTCCTATTTGATATTTAGGAATTTGATTATGTTTAATTTGGGCTGCGTGCCTGAACATTTTTCGGTTTAAGACTGGATCATTCATCTCTCACCTCTACCTTTGAACTGTAATATTGCTTGCTGGTCTATTAACCATATTGTAGGCAGCATAAGCTCCAATACCTGCACCCGCAGCTTGAGCTAAAGGATTAACTCCTGGACCTGTGGTTGCTGTAATCTGACTAGCTGATGTTGGAAGGTTGGTCATCATACCTTTCATGAATTCCATTCTTTGATACGGCTCGTAAGCTCTCGCCATTTGTGTTTGTCTTTGTGCACCTAAAGCTTGTTGTGCTAATTGTTGTTGTATTCCTCCTGCTTGAAGTTGACTCTGAAGATCTGCTTGTTGCATTTGTTGTGCTTGTGCTCCTGCTACTCCATATTGTTGAGCAGCCTGCATCCCTGTAGTCACTCCTAATCTTTGTTGTGCTTGAGCTGCACCTAAAGCTTGGCCATATATACCTGCCTGCATTTGTCCAATTTGTCCTAGTCGTGCTCTATCCAATTCGGCTGATGCTACTCCTTGTCTTGCTCCCCCAAAAGCTCCCGCTTGAACCGCTTCGGCACCTAGTTGATTTTGTCTCATTTGAGACTGTCTGTTGATTTCATCTGTAACATGTTGCGAATATGGATTCATAAAAGAAGCAATACTTCCTGCTCCTGTTGCAGGTAAACCGCCCGCTAAAGTTTGAGCGCCTCCAATAGCTCCTAGACCTGCCGATAGTTGAGTAAGTCCTACTCCTGTAGTTCCTGCCCCCGTAAAGGCTGCTTGTTGTAAAGCTGAAGGCTTAGCTGTTTGATAGGCAGGTAAACTGATTGGAGCTTTTGCTAAGTTTAAAGCTTCATCATAGAGTGCTAGTTTACGCGACTCTACTCCTGGTGCTTCTCTTGCAATGTTTGTTTGTGTGCCGGTTGTGGAGCCGCCGCCACCGCCGCCTCCGCCTCCGCCACCCCAGCCAAAGAAACTCATATTAACTCCTTAACAAAGTGATAATGTTTTACTTTCCAACCGTGCGGAATAACACTTTTTAAATATCCCGGACGACCTTGAACGCTGATTCGTTTGCAGCCATTCAATTTACCCATTTCTTCTATGCTTTTAATAATTTTATCTACCCATAATTTATAATATTTACCAGTTAAAATTAAAATCTGATATTCTTTAAAGTTAGGTAGCTTCATAAACTGTGTAACCATGACACCAAATACTTTATTCTCTAACCCATCATCCGATCCATAAATAATAAACAATTGATTAGTATCTTTTTTACAATTGGCTTTAATATGAGAAGATTCTGCCCAGCTTCCACCATATTTTAAAGCTTCTTTAATTTGAAATTCAACTAAAGCCCACATATTATCTACGTCCTTGGGTGCAATAGCTAATACTTCAATTTCTTTTTTAATGTTCTGTTTTTTTGCTTGCATGTAATAAATCAAATATCCTTTTAAATTTTTTCTGTTGCTCGTAAAAGAAAGTTGCACCTTTCTTTCTCATTTCTTTTCTATCAGATATAGAAGCTCCTTCTAAAATACCGGCTCCTAATATAGCATCTGCTCGGGATACAAATTCACCATCTGCTAATTGAGCTAGGATAGTATCTTCGTCTTTATCTCCTTGGGGATCCTCTAAATAGCCTCCAGCTCTTATATAATTGTGCGTGTCTTTCTCATCGTGGGTAGTTTTAGAAGGAAGATAACTTACTCCTCCTTGATTAAATTTTTGAACACTCGCTAATCCCCCGGTATTATAATTATACACATTTTGGTTTGAATATAAGGAAGGTACTGCGCTCCAGTTACTAGCATAGTCTCCTATTCCTTTATGTGCTTGGGATTGTTTCTCGTATGCTTTTTTATAATCTTCTTCAGTGAAAGGTGGTTTAGGATCATCACCTTTAAATAATTCTCCTGCCCCAACAGCGGCTGCCATTCCATAACCTAGCTTAGCTCCAGTGCTTTGTTTATTCCACCAAGGCATTGCTTTATTTTTCATAAAACCTTGAAGACCTGTTGCCTTTACAGGTGTAGCTCCTTTAGCTTGCATGGTAGCTGTGTTAACTCCTGGTGTTCCCCAAAAAGATTTTATTCCACTCAAAGGTGCGCCTTGCCCTATACCCATGCCAGCACCGCCCATTGCTCCAATAGCAGCAGAACCACCTCCTACTAAGAAGGCATCTCTAAATGATCTTCCTGTTGATTTTCCTCTAAGTTTTTGTATGCCGAATGTAGCTAATGCTAATGTTAATGGATCCATAATAAATATCTATTGTATTTACCATTTTACCCATAAGTGAGGCACATATCAATATCATGCCACAGTTAGCTCATGTTTTAATTTACCTATATAAGACTTCTCGCCGGTATGGGTAATATATTCATCGACTAAGGCATGTATTTTACCACCTACATCAGTCCATAATTTACAGAAATAGAAGTCTTCTCCTAAATAAATTTCTTCTTCTTGATTATAATAAGTATCAAAAAAGTTATAAAAATTAGGTCTTCGTACCATCTTACCATCTATAACATGGTCTTGTTTAATGGTAAGTTTAGGGTATTCCTTGACTAACTTCGTAAATACAGAACGTTGTATCATCATACATCCCGCTGGTGCTCTATGTAATTCTATCCAACCATCTTTAATTTTAATATTATCAGGATCTTTAACATGAATGGGAAAGGTTAATCCCATTGTTTCTACATCATCGTCCGGACGACGCTTTAGATCCTCTCTAAATTTGTTTTGATTTATAGTTTTCATCGGATAAGCAATACAGCTTATCTCATGATCCGAATGTAATAATCTAAAAATAGATCTAGTACTAAAGGAGATGTCCGAATCAATAAATAAAAAATGAGTGCAAGAAGAATTGAGAAAAGCAGAGACAGCTAGATTACGTCCTTGAGTAACTAAACTACTTTTAAGTATTTGAAAAGTAATATGATAACCATTCAATAGACATTCTTTTTGTAAATCCAAGATGGCTTTACAGTAGTGTAATTGCACCGTGTCATAACACGGGGTAGCTACCATTAAGCTAATTCTAGATTTCGTTTCTTTTTTTAATGGTTGTTCTTTTTTCACGGTAAGCTCCCAGTAAAAATCGTTTCCAAAACATTCCTATAACATTCCAATCATAGAATTTTTTATAATATGCTTTTTGAAAATCTAATATATCATTAATATCATTCTTAAACATGGAATGAACCCCTCGAATACCTGCCGTAAATCTTTCGCTTAAAGCTTTATAGTCGGAAGTATAAGGAACATAGATAGGAAATTCTCCACAGGTTTCCGGAATAGCGCCGAGGTCCGTGGTTAATAAGACTTGACCCGCTGCTAGTGCTTCCATAGCAGAAATACAAAACGTTTCTTCCCATATAGAAGGAAAAATATTGGCATCATATTCATGTAGTTTGGCTAATAAATCTTTATGTTTACAATATCCCATATACCTAACATTAGGAAGGGCTTTACATTTGTCGTATAAAGGCTGATAAAGTTTATCATTTTGTTCTTTGAAACTATCTCCATAAATTTGAGTACTGGAATAAACATCTAAAGTAATATTTTTATCCTCTTTTAATTGTTCCATCGAATTAAGTAAGACTTCTAGTCCTCGCCAAGGAGTAGAAAAATAAACTAATTTAATTTTATCCTTCTTTTCCTGCTTTTTCTTGACGACAAGCTCATCATAATCAATACCATTTTTAATAACTAGACAATTAGGAGATTCCAATTTGAACATATATCTAAATTTTTCATAGTTCCAATGGGAATTGAATACATACCAATCATATTTGGCATGATTTTTAGGATTAGAAAACCAAGGAGCAATGTTAGGTTGATCAAAAGAATTTTTAAGCCATAAAATATTAGATCGAACAGGATGAAGAGGTTCTTTTTCTGGAACCGAAGTAGTAATTTGGACGGAATCCCAATGATTGGAACAATATTTTTTTAGATAATCTAATTGAATTTCGGTTCCACCGTAGGGCTGCATTAATTGGTTTTACCAAATACTTCCAAAGATGCAACTGTTATTTCAATGTCCTGCCTAAAATCATCAGAAGTAGTATCTGTACCAGGATTAGCTACATCAGCATCAAATTCTGCTTTATCAGCGTAAACCTTACCGGTTCTTTTATGCTTTACTATTTCTTTGACCTTTGCAGGTACTTTTATTGGGTCTGCCATTATGCCGTTCCTTGATCTCCTGTTAATAATGCGTAAGAGATCATTCCTTTTATTACACTACCAGTGCCTGCCTGTAATTTCAAGGCATCGCTTTCTTCCAATACTAAGGGCCCTTTAGCTAAATTTTGAGTAGTCATGGTACTTAATTTTATAGTACTAATTTCAGATGTATTACCCACACTTGAATCATACATATGAGCCGTAACAGTTGTAGTGCCAGAACTTACATTTTGAGTTTGAATATTTTGTAAGATGGCTCTTGAGCTTACACTTAAAGTTAGAACTGTAGTTTGAGCTGTGTCTGTTAAACTAAATCGTGCGTTTTTATATTGTATTGCCATTATCTACCTTGTCCTCGATATTTCTTATACGTAGCGCGTTTGTTGAGGCGTTTCTTGTGCTTCTTAATTTTTTTTCTACTTTTTTTAACATAAGTACTAACTCCGTACAAACCTTTTTTCTTAGCCATAAGTTACATTAAACCATTGAAACGCTTGGGAATCATTTTCAATTGTTCTTTGATATGATGTATTAAGCTGTGTTTTAAGTTCTTCCATTTTAAATTTAATCTGTCTTTGATTAGATGGATCATAATCCTCTGTAGGTTCTTGAAACTGTACAGTTACTTTAGCCATTATCTTCTCCCGTCTGGTTGTATATCGGCTCTAAAAGTTCCAAATCTCCAAGTCTCATCCTTACCGTCGTTCTCTACTTTTAAATTAATTAATCTTGCTCTAGCTCTTAAGTCTACTTTAGTAGTAGCAGAAGTAATAGAGACGGGACTTAATCCCGAAGCTGTTTCACTGTCCGCTGGATAATCTTTAAGATTCATTGAAATTTTAGCCGTGCCAGTTAACGTTTTAAAATCAGGAATAAATCTTCTAATTTTCATTATATATTCTCCATCTCCATCTACATCTAAATCAAAATCGCCTGATTGTATATAGGCTGCAATAGCAGTAGAAGTACCTGTAGCAGTAACAGCATTATTTCCTGTTTCATGTTTATACATTTTTGTTATTCCTTCTGTGTTTCCATAAACTAATGGGGTATCAGAAGTATGAGTAGAAGATAAATATTCTATAGCATACGGTTTAGGTTGCACATCAGAGTCTACCCATCCGGTTCTTGCTAAACTTCCTGTAGTCCATACTCCTCCTGGAACTGAGCCACTTTCAGTAAAATTAAATGAAACATATCTATCTATTACTGAGCTACTTTCAGTAGGGTAAAACCAAGTAATTTCACTAAACAAGTTATTTACACCTGCTGCAACAACTTGACCTGAAGTATAATTAATATCTTGAAATACATAGTCTTCTACATTACATGTTAAATTTTTAACAGTACCATCAAACATAAAGAAACCACCGGCATCACCCATCCAAAATACTTTACCATCAGCAAACGCAACTGCATTATGCCCTATGACTCCACAGTTGGTACCTACTTGTCGGACAGAGAAAGTAAAAGGGGGTCCTACGAACTGCATTACATAAGCAGCTTTATCAGTTAAAACAAATACAAAGTCTCGTCCTTGAATAGCTGCTCTTATTTCTGAACCTGAAGATAATCTTATCGTTCCAGCCGTGTTGGTAGATGTAGGAACCCAATCATTTCTATCTTCTTGGTCAGAAAATCTTATAAACATTTTGTCTTGAGTAGTTGCAGTTCCTATAGTTGTTTCAGTTCCAAATAAAATAACGTGTCTATCTTTTTCAGATACAATCATAGTTTCTGATGCAGTAGGTGCGTTAGTTACCGCCGTGGCTCGTGTGGCTATAGCAGTAGGAATGTCAACATTTTCTGGATCCCATTGAAAAGTTTTACCTCCTCTTATAGTTGCTAATAATAAAGAACCAAAATTATCTAATTGCCATTGTCCGGGTTGTAAAATTACTTGTGTTGATGTTGAAGCATCTCCCCATCCTCCATTACCCCAGGAGCTTGTTCCCCACCCATAGCCATAAGTTTGAGTAGAACTTCCTATTCGATAATAAGGTTTAACCGTCATTGATCCCCCAGCTGTAATACCTGCTCCAGTTTCGGTAGAAGGCAATTTAATAGTAACAGTTGTACCTGTGGGAGTAGTTAATACTTCAAATTTTTTATCTTCTAAAGCAGCGGCTGTAATACTGGTACCTGAGCCTGGCATCGTTACATTATCTAACATAATAACCATACCATCTTCTAAATTTGTAGTGCTTGAAAAATTGAGAGTAGCATCATCAGAATTATTGCTAGTAGTAATAGTAACTCCTGATTGATCTAAAGATGAGTCTAAAGGAGTAATGTCATGAAATTCTCCCTCAAACCATACAGCTAAAATTTTATTAGTACCTACGGCGGTCCATCTATTTCCTTGTGTGTCAAACCAAGAAAAGAGTTTACGACCAGCGCCGGGAAGCGTGTTTGTTTGACTTTCTTCCCATCCCCCTATCTTTTCAGGTAAACCGTATCTGAATCTGGCATAGTCCCCACCTATCCATCCTCCTTCAACTCCAGAAGGGGTTAGTTGTTTATTATAGCCAGGAATGAAATTTACTTTTCTAAGCATATAACCATTATAATATTTAGTTATTGACTTGTATAGATTGCTTAAAGTGCATGGGAGATAGGTGATTGGTGGTGTACCCCCCACACAGAATTAATTTTATGCTATTATTTAGGTAATGTAAAGCCTTTAAACCATGCTGGTAGTCCTATAAAAGGACGACCATCAAATTTAGTGTGTTTACCACCTTTAGCTTCATTTTCTTTACCAGTTACAATTTTCTTTTTAGAATCTTGGTTCCAATGTAAAAATACTTGACAGTAATCTTCGCCTGTGAAAGCTTCTCTCCAGTGTTCACATTCACACCCATGATACATAAGC
>Ga0209128_1001066_pt1 | contig 19241 bp, 27 predicted proteins | sample ETNvirnome_6_100_FD_184072 | JGI IMG/M metagenome (GOLD analysis project Ga0209128, IMG submission 184072) | Marine viral communities from the Pacific Ocean - ETNP_6_100 (SPAdes) (version 2) | ecosystem: Environmental > Aquatic > Marine > Oceanic | place: Pacific Ocean | collected 2013-06-19 | reverse complement strand
GTGATGATCTGTGCGGTTATTGCCAAAAACTGTATCGCCTAGATATGTTGTTGCAGCGTATGTAATGGTTTCAAATTGGTACGCTTTAAGCGTTCCGGAAACATCTAAGTTTCCTGAAAGGACCACATCAGTTCCTGATTGTGGATAAAGTGTATTGACGTATAACTTGCTCATATCTGTATTTTAAACTCCCTTATCCCTTTTAAAATGTACTACATGCGGCGTAACAATCAACATTAGCAGAGCTACCAACAAACGCAACACGATCAATGCCAAGTATCTCATATGTTCGATATTCCCTTTCGTCCGGAGTTAAAAGTGCTGCATCTGCATGGCCAGAGTCGGTTGGAGCAACTATGGTAGCTCCGGTGGGCGCGGCGTTGGTACCAACCGGCACATGCGATTGTGGGAGTTCAAACCATCTCTGGAAGGCGTGGCAATATCCATACACTTTTATGGTTCCGGGCGTGCCAGCATCATTGTCTTCTGTTAACACATGCAAATATCTTTGATTTTCAGTGACATAACCTGCGCCTGTTGCTGTGATGCCAAGCAACTCGGCAGCGACAGTTAGTGTGACTGCACCACCCTGTACTCCTGTTAGGTTTTTTGGACTCCGTGTTCGACCCCAACTAGTCCAGCTCTGATATGCTCCTGTCGCCATAATTCACTCACCTCTTTTAATTCGCTAACTTGTTATATTTAAATAGTCTTAAAATAGCTTTCTTATTTTAAATGTAATTTTTCTAATACTTTTTTTCTTCTTTGTTTTTCTCTTTTTCTTGTAATCGAAGGCTTTTCATATCTTCGCCTAGCAATGACATTTTCAATAATTTTTTTATTTTTCACCCTCTTTACAAAACGTTTAATCATCTTTTCAATTGGCTCGTCTTTATATCTTGGTTTTACTTCAACGTTGATTGGCCTTTTTGACATTTTAATTTCCTTATTTTATAAGATGCTTCCAGCGGTCGGCGCCCAAAGCCATTATTCCAGATATATCTACGCCAGAATCATTATGACCTATACCTGTTAATGGCCCAGCAGCTGCTTGTTTTGATTCGCCGCTGGTGGTCATCGGTTCTACCCCTTCAAATACATTAACATCTTTAAAGCCAGTTGCATCTAAAAGTTTTTTTCGTCTTTCTTTATCTTTTTCCCATTTCTGTTCTAAAAGTTCTTGTTTTTTAGTATTGCCCGTAAAAGATTCTTTCTGTTCCAATCGTAAAGTCGACTGCGGCGGCAACGATGGTTGCGTACCTTTAACAACTTCAAAAATTATTTTAGAAAGAATTCCCTCTTCCAATAGAACTTCTTTTATACAATCCTTAATAAGCGGCTTGAGTGCTTTTTTTAATTGTGATTTCTTCATATCGCCTCTTCTATTAAATTCCTCTTAAAACTTCATTTAAAGCGCGATTAATCCTATCGCCTTTTGTAAATATTTTATCTAAACTTTTTTGCGCATTTTCAGTCATCATATACGCACCTGGAGTCGAGGGTTCTGAAACAAAATCAAAACAAATTAATTGAAAATCATCTTCAACAATTGATTTACCTTGATTCTCTGTAACAGAGCCTAATCCTCTGGAAGATATGCCCAATTTAACTCCGGATTCACAAAGAGATTTAAGTACTTGGCCGGCTGGAGTGTTTAACACTTGAACTTTTCCCATTACACTTCCACCATCCCACCAAACATCGGTTACTAAATGAGAAGCATTCTTTAAATTGATCACAGAATCTTCTGGATGATCTAATTCGCCTAGGGCGCGACGGTCTTCCACAATTTTTTTATAATTGTCAACTTCTCGCTCCAGCACAGTTCGCGGATAAACACGGCCATTGCCATTTAACTCATCGCACTTTTGCATCACACCAGAAAGAATTAAGGTGCCCCCTTTTACTAGGCGTTTCTCTTCTTCTGTGAGAAGATCTTGACAAACGCCACCTTCACAAAGCTCATAATATTCTCTTAAAAGCATTTTTTTAGACATTTTATTTCCTCTTAAGCGGGCGCAACCCGCATGCGCCTAGAGCCGCTACAACAACGTCGAACCGGTTGTAATTTCCACTTCCTAGTCCACATGACAATCTCCTTCGTTCTTAAATGTTATCTTCAAGCCAAAATCATTAATTAACACACCCAACATATAAGATGTGCCCGAACTTAACCAACCCAACACAAGTGCGTTGACTAATGTATATTCAAATGTAAATAGTTCTGTCCATTTGTTTATTCCGAATAAAAATACACCCACCCAAAACCCCATACACATTGGACAATAAAATAATTTTCCAAAACCATATAACCAATTTTTAGGAGGGCGCACTTTATTAAAAATTGAACCAAAAATTAATATTTGAGTGAGGCCATAAGCAGTTAAAATAAAATAAATTAATTCCATTCCTACCTCTATCGGAATATTCCCCAATGCGTATACGTTGCTGTCGCACCGGGGTAAGTATTAATAGTGCCTTTTCTAGGTTGGTGTGGTATTTCTCCAAACTCAGTAGAAGCTTCTTCATCCGGTTCTAATAATTTTTCTTCTAAATCATCATCAAATTCATCACTCTTATCATAGAATGGCTTTTCTTCTTGATTAAAATTATCAATAGCCAATATTGCCACTTGTATTGGATCTAAAGTATCATTTTGAGGAATTGCACCTTCCAAAGAACTAAACACATTTCCACTTCTTACACTGCCCAATTCTATAACTCCTTTCCTTGTTAAAAAATCAAAGAGTCGACTCATGGTCGCATATATATGATCGCCTGTTTCGTTTTTTGCAAATGCAGTAATATTATTTTTCTTAGGCGATATCACCACGTCAATATCTGAGTGGTCAAAAATTATCAAGCTGCCATCCAACGTTTTTCTTATATTAAGAGTTCGCGTTGCTTGTATAGGCTTTTCTTCTTTGGGTTCAGATATCTCTGGATTTACTTTTATTGCGATGGCCATTAATTTTGCATCTCTTTGGCTAACATTTGCATCTTAAGAACGTGCTTAAGTATATCTTCGTTAATTGGGGTTGTTTTAAAAGTTTCTATCAACCCCAAAACAGAATGAACTTTAGTTTGCATCGAAGAATCACCTTGAATCTCTTCTAATATTAGTGAATCATTAATACTTTTTTGTAGTCTACCAACCTCTTCATTTAAATATATTTTAAATTCGACACCATTATCTAAAAAAGATAAAATGTATTTATTTAGTAATTCTCTTTGTTCTTGCAAGAGGTGTGAATATGTTTCATTAAAATTAGCAGTAAAAGTTTTTAATGTTAAATTAGAAATAGCATTTTCTTTTATTTCTTTTTCTCTTGTTGAAACCATGGTTTTTAAAATTTCTTCTTCAAGAATTACACGGGTTTTACCAGATACGTCCTCATCGAAAATTTGAAATACAGTAGCTAAACTTTTATAATTTGGCACAAAGTTTGAAAATACATTTTTTGATAGATTTTTGTTTATTAATTTAATTAATGTACTTTGTTCTTTAAATAGCTTTTTCTTGTTAAGCCTAGCATGTGATCTCTTAATTTCATAAAGCAATTTTTCTGCTGTTCTAAGATTTATATTTTTTGTTTCAAGCAGCACTTTATATAATTCTAGCTCTTTGTTCATTTCAGTTGTTTTGCCGAAATTTTCTTTCACCAATAGAACAACAGTATTCCTTTTGTTTGTATCTTTTCGAACGGAATTTATAACCACCTCTCTCACTAGGCTTTCATATAAAAAAGCTGTATTTCGTTTTTTATTGTGTTTTAGGCGCATTTTTTTGCTCCAATTCTTGTATTAGTTGCTTCACTTCTCTGTTAATTCTAAATAGTTTCTTCTCTTCATTATTATAATTAGAATCCACATTTTCAGGAATTCCTTTTCCGAGACCTAATAATTCTAAGGCACCTGGCATTAATTGTCTTTTTGGTACCTTGCCCAATTCAGTTGAACTTTGAGCCAAGTTGTGTCTTTTTCTGGCGCCAGCAGGACGTTTGTCATAAGCTACACGCTTGTATGTTTTTCCTTTCCAACCTGGCTTGGTATAATCATCTCTTTTACCTGGGGCAGCCAATAATGGAGATTCTTCGCCGCCTAGCTCTTCACCACCAAGTTCTTCGCCGCCTAGCTCTTCACCACCAAGTTCTTCGCCGCCTAGCTCTTCACCACCAAGTTCTTCGCCGCCAAATTCTTCACCACCAAGTTCTCCCAGCGCACCCCCACCAGCCATCTCAGCAGCAACTGCCTCTCCGACAGCCTCAAGCTGAGCATCAATCTGTCTATCAAAGAATAATTCTTGTTGATTGCGTACAAACTCTTCTTCGCTCATTCCAAACATATTAACAGCAATCCATCTTCTACTAAAATATCCTTCAGAAGCGGCGGCAGCAGTATCAAATTTTGATTTCCAGTGTTCAAGCTCCTGCAATTCGGCTATCTTTGAAGGGTTGTTCAACGAAAGGGTAAAAGAAACTAAATCGTCCCCTCTAAAGCCTAAAGTATAAAGATGAATAATTCCTATTTTCTCCAATTCAGCAACTGCTGATCTTTGTAATCTTTGAATGGTTCTGGCAAAGCGAATATCTTTTTGAGCTAATGTTGTTTTATCCTCTTCGCTGCCCTCTGCTCTAGAAAGATAAGATGCGGGAACTTTAAGTGCTGAAAATAGTTTGTCTCTAAGATATTTAACGTCATCAATGTCACCGGTATATGTGCCACCGGGCAAAGATTCAATTGTTGTACCGACTCCACCGCGAACAGGAATAAAATAATCCTCATCAATGCTCATTGGATTATAACGCAAATCAACACGACCAGTCTCTGCATCGACAACTTGATTTCTTTTCATTGATGTGATGACTTTTTGCATATATTGTTCAACATCTTCTGGTGGTATATTTCCCACGTCAACTTTAAAAACTCTTCGCTCTGGGGAGCGAACAATGCGATAAGCCATCATTGCATCTTCTAAAAGTGTTAATTGTCGCCAGATTCTTCTTGCAGAATCTAAAACAGAAGTACCGTATGGTGCAAACTTATCATTTCCTAAAATTCTAAAATGCGCTATTTGCCAATTTTCAAAAGTGACGCCAGCAGAGTTCCACTGGTACTGCACATAATTTGGATTACTTTTATCTTCACCCTCCAGTCTTTCAATTTCTACAGAAGGTATACCTATAACATTTTGTATGCCCATTTGCTCATCGATGTCTAAATAAAGATAAAAATCTCCGAATTTGCACATTGTTCTGGCCCAGCCAAAAAGATTAAAATCAATATTGAGGACATTACGATAAAGTGTATCTAAGATAGATTTTATTTCTTCATTATCGCATTTAATATGTAGCATGCTTTCTATAGATGTATGAGTGGTCATTTCATCAGCATAAATGTCTAACGCAGATGCGATTTCAGGAGTATATTCCATTTGATCAAAGTCTGCATATCGCTGTATGCGACTTTGAGTGGACATTGTATGTGCTTGCAAGTTATCAAATGGGTTATAACCTACACGTTGAAATTTTTGACCTGCAATATCTTTAAATGTTTTAGCATACTTATCCAGGCGGCGCCGTCTTAATTGTCGCGTGCTTTGAGTTCTGCGATTAATAATTGGCCCAGAAAAAAGACGTGTTAATCTTTTGAATAGCGGAGATACAGGATTTTTTGGATTTTTATTTCTTTCTACCATTTATTTTAACCTTTTATTAGCCAACTATATTCTCTTTGCGTTCTAATGCTTTCATTCATGTTGTCGTCCATTTCCCATTTTCTTGGCTTAGTCATACCGGGAATGGTTGTATCTAAACGAGAATTAACATTTGTCATACTATCTAAAAATGCTCTTTTGTAAGCGACATCTCTTTGATTTTCTACCAAAGCAGTGTCGCGTACCCAACACCCGATTGCGCATGCCATAATTAAATCATCGTTATATCCTCTCTGTGCTTCAGGTCGACCATTGTTCCATATAAAAGTATCTAATTCTGCCCTAAGTCTCTGAGAGTAAATAGTAATTATTTTATTTCTTATAAACTCTTCAAACTTGGCAATTAGCAAAGGCCGCGTTTTTAATGAAGTTGTAAACCCAGCAACTGTACCGGATCGCATTTCTGCTTGAAGTTGATCGATATATTCATGTGTTGATTTAACTGAGTGATAAACATTCGGATAATGCCTATCTTTTAGCTTATCCAGCACTGTATAGCCAACAGTGTTATTTTCCACAACAATCATGCAATTGCCATATTCTTTGCCGGCATCATGTAAAACATTTGTAAATAAGTCTGGTGTTAGTCTTCCTTGGTATTCGCCAATAATTTCCATTGTTTCCAATTTAAAAATATGAAAAACAGAAAAATCATTACCGTCACCTCTTGCCACATCTGCGGATAATAAATATGTATTTTCTGGCTTGTACTCTTCCCATATCCAAAAATTTCTATCAAAGGCGGTTCTATATTTTGGTTCTTTAACACATTTATCTATTCTAGCTATGTCATCTGGATATATAACAGTCTCACCAGAAGTATTAAAGTTGCATTCTAATTCCTGCGCGATTTCTCTGCGCGACATATTTTTTGTTTCATTTTCAAACCAAGCTAAATCGCGATCCGGATGTGCATCCCATGGTAATTTTATTGGAAAAAAATCATTTTTTCTTTGGTCTGCGTTAATATAGATTTTGTGAAACCAATTCCCAACACCATTTGGAGTAGAAAGTGCAATGCAGCGGCCACCGGTTGAAAGAGTGGGATAAAGACCAGTCCACAATTCTTCCAAATTATCAACATGCGCAGCCTCATCAATAACCAGCAAAGAAAGCGCCTCGGAACGACCGGCATCTGCAGACGTTGACGAAGCTTTTATTTGGGAACCGTTGCTTAATTCAAAAGAAGTTCTATTGTCAACTGTAACTTGTGCGATTCGAACAAACTCTGGAAGATATTTGATTATTGATTTAACTTTCTTAACCAAGTTGGCTGCTGTTTGAAATTTTGTTGCCATCACAAGAACATTTTTATCGCGATGAAAAATCATCAACCAACAAATATATGCTGCAGTAATTGTAGAAATACCCAACTGTCGAGCTTTTAGAATAACAGTAAAACGATAATCATTAAACGTTTCCAGCAAATCCGCTTGATAATCATAGGTTTTAAATGGAATTAATCCCTTTATTGGATGCGGTATTTTTGCATAATTATTTATAAAATAAGTGGGCGTTTTACCGCACTTCACAATCTCCTTAACCATTTCTTTTTTAGTTAGTTTATAACTCATCAAGAAATCTCTTATTGCTCGCCTTTTCTTGTTACATTCCGTGGCTTTTTAGTTTTAGGATATTTATCTTTACCAATAGCCAACCATTTTTCAATAGCACCTTTTAAGCGATCCGGCCCAAAATCGCGCTGAGAGTCGTCTAATACTGTTCCGGGGGCGCCCTTTGGAATTCCACCTATTGCATATACTTTGTTAGCCTGAACCCAACTTCGGACTCTGGACATGTGTTGTAAATGAATATTTGCAGGGCCATCCTCTTTTAAAGAAAGGCTATCACCAGTTATCGCCTTATATTCCTTTTTCAAAAATTTAACTATATCTTTAAACGTTTGTTCAATCTCTTGATCGTATTTAGAGTTGTGAAATTCCTTAATTGGCAGTTCAGATTGATAAGTGATTATTAACTGAGTGCCGTGAAATTTCACACCAAAACCATCCATGACTCGCGAATCAGTAATTGGATCTCCCATTTCTCTTTTTAAACCAACTTTTCTAGTTTCACCGTCTGATGAATATCTTTCATCGTGTGAGCCATCATAAGCATTGGCAGCTGCTTGGCTGATGCCCTTTACTATATCATTTATTGTAGCCATTTAGTTTGCTCCTGTCTTTTTAGTATAGACCCGTTTATCATCTTTATCTAAAATATAAACTTCATACCTGCCACGCTGCTGTTCGGCAGCATGCTTGGCAGCGTCTAATGTGTCACGGTTTTTACCACCGGAATCAGGCACAAGCTTTGGTTTGTCTCCTTTTGTATCTATTTCATAAACTTTAAAAGGGCCCTCACCAAATACCTCATTTAAATCCCTCGTTGCTGTTTCTTTTAAAAAATAACGAGGATCAATTCTTTTTTTATTCTTTTTTATCATTGTTTGGTCTCCATCCGTTTAGCCATCTTTCTTCTCGGCCCTCTATCCATTGAATGTAACATTTAAAGCAACAGTCAAACTTATTCATGTACAAATCGTCCTTCATATCAAAAGAATATATATCACACGTAGGACATGCTCTTTTGCTTTTCTTAGTAATTAGATTTTTAGGTAGGAAAAAGCCGTCTTTTTCTATTTTCTCAGTTTCTTCTTTTTTAGAATACTCTTTTTTATAAAATTCTTTCAATTCTTGAAGATATTCTTTTTCTTTTTCATCCGTCCAAGAAGATTTTGGATTTGCAACTACCTCCTTGCCATATTTTTTAGCAATTGCTTTTTCTACTTTTACTATTTTGTTTAGATCTTTTTTCATTTATTCTATGCCTAATACTTTTGATACGTCCGCTGTGGCCACATCTAATATTTTACCTAAGCTTCCTGCTACAACTCCTATTATTGTATTTGCGTATCCCGAGGCGGCGGCGACGTACTCAAAACAGCCAATATCCGGATCATCCCCTTGAGGTCGAGCAGTACCTGTTATATCAACAACAATGCTATCAAAAGCAGTACCTTCGTCAATTGCCGGCGATGATTCCTGAAGATTGTAATTTGCGGCTACACTTGCTGCTGGGCCGATAACTGCGCCGTCAACAAAAAGAGGATTTGTGTCAATAACGTCTCCCGTTCCTGCGCTGCCGTTGGCATTGTCAGCATAATTTCTGAAATCTTCTCCAGATACGCTTAACAAATTATAAGTATGGTCATCGGATCCAATTCCCATACCAGATCCCGTAACAATACAATTTATAACCTTTGACCAGGCACTTACGATTAATCCCGTATTTGATCCGCGATGAATAAAGGTTGAAAAACTCGCAGTATTGGTAGTGGCGCTATATCCTGCAACAAGGGGATCCGTCCCCGCACTGGCTGTTATTAAACAGTTGCTTATTTCTAAACCATCGCCAACAAACATACCCGTTGATGTACCGTCAAAATATAATACACTTTGTTTGATTGTGGAAGGAGTTCCGCTAGTGTTATAAAAAGTGTGAGAATTGAGTCTTGGCGTTGAATGAATAAAGCATCCCGATACATGAAGTTTCGCATAATCAGCATGACCTTTTTTAAAAGTGTATGAAGTGCCCCCTTTTATCTCTAAACCAACATACGTAGTAAACCCAGCACCATATGGCTGGAAGGCGTGAGTTCCTCCTGTTGCATCTATAACAGGTCTTCCTAATTCGCTCGCAGTATGTTGAATGGTTAGATTGGCGTCAAAAATATCTAATCTATTTTCACTATAAGTGCTTTCGTCAAGAATGTTAATAGTATCGCCGGGGTCCGCATCACCGAGCGCGGTTGCTATTGTAGTATAATCACCCCCGCCGGCGGCTAGTACTGTTAGAACTGCCATTAGGAACTCTCCTTGACAATGGAAAGCCCGTTTAAGTAATATAAACGACAATCATAATCTGTATTATTTTCAGTAACTATACCGGTTCTAAAAGCGTTATATTCGACAGAGGTTAAAGCAATCTCTATCATTTTAAGTGTGGCACCATCAAAATTTCCTATTTCTAAATTAGACCAAATACTTCCTTGTTGTTTAACAGCCAAAATTAAACCATCTGAAACTCGATAACAAATATCTTTTATCATAAAAACCTCAAATCTCTATTTAGATAAATAGAATCATCACGTTAGGCTATCTCTACCCAGGTATTATCTGGTCTAAACAATAACAAAATATCACTGCTATCATCATCTATGCAATAACCAACAACTCTTACTATATCGCCAGAGCCAGAAGGTGCAGTAAAATCTAAATGGCCGGCTGTGGTGGAAATATACACTGGAAGGCCATCTGAGGCGCCCGAACCTGGAACATTCAATACTTCAGTTGAAGGTATTTTAACAAAACCACGTATTAACATACCGTCTGTTATTGCAGATGTTCCTAGTGCGATTCCCAGCAATTGTTTTCCAGTTGAAGCTGCCTCTCCAACAGCCTCAACCCAAGTTCCATCTGTGTGTAAAAAATATAAACGCCCTTGTGTAAGGGTAGTTGTACCTCCGGGTTCATAATAAAGTATTTCACCCGTTCCCATTTCTCCATCGCTCAATTGATTTTCAAATGTTGTTGTATTGTAATCACTTTTAGTTTGAACGTGTGTCACGTCTTCAACAATGTATTTTTTAATCCACGCAACTAGTTGACCAAATGATAAATCATGAACTTTGTTTGGCATAATTAAATTTCCTTAGCAACATATACAACTGCAAGGGTTAACCCAATGCCAATTATAACTCCACCGGTGGCCCACCAAATTGAATAATCATTTGTGTTAGAAGCTATTTTAGAAAGACGCTCTATTTCATCATCCTTGATTTTCATCAACGTTGTATGTTTTTTATTTAACGCTTCAATCGACACTTTTTGAGAATTGATAATCAAGCCTAGGCGCGCCGCTTCTTTTGCCAGCTCGAAGTCTAATTTTAATTTCCACTGTTCCTCGGAAAAACGCTTATCTGTTAATAATTTTGCTGCAGCTACACCATTAAGAAGGACACCAGTGTAAGGAGCTTTTTGACCATAATTTAATCCAGTTATTTTTCCTTTTGGAGGAAGTACAAGATCATCTGCACACGCTGCCATTGGGGCGATCACCAAACAAAGCGACATCAATACTGCAATAGACTTATTCAACATATTCTAGACCATACTTTTCTGCTAATAGTTTTGCTAGTTCATCTGGCTTTTCATTATATTTTTCAACCAGCTTTTTTATTTCTTTTTTCTTTTTATTGTCTAACTCTAAACTATCTTTTTTATATTTCTCTTCCAATTCTTTAAGTATATCATGATACTGTTCTAGAATTTTATTTCTTTTATCTATTTCTTCTTTGTGTATGCTATCAATCGCTTTCATTTGCTTTTTATAGCTCTCATTTCTCGTTTCCAACACTTTTAAAGCAGCGCCATCCCTTCTAAACAAAAGCCATAAAACGAGAGTATAGACAACAACTACCGGAACATACCAATTGTGCTTCAACCATACCCAACTTTTTTTTACGATCTTCTTTAGAGCTAAAAGCGTAATCACTTACCGTGTCTCCATTGCGTTGCAATATCAGCTAAGCCTTGAATACCAATATAAGTTAGTGAAATAGCAACCCAATCCTCACTAGCAAGTGCGCTGGTAAACAACATTAAGTATGTTGCTGTTGTCCACACCATAAGTTTGCGGGACATTAATTTATTTAAACCCTTATCTAATATTTGTTTCATCATTTTTTACCTCTTTATCTTTTATTATAAAATAAAATTTCCTTTCCATAATTAGTTTTTAAAATTAATTTATTCAGTAGCTGTGGGGATATTTAGTGGATCACCGCCATTTGAAGCAACATATGGTATGTTACCAGTCTCGCCGGCAAGTCGCCTTATGGTTGGGGGGCCAAATATTGAAAGAGATATTGGCGCAATGTTTGCGATGCTAGCAACTGCGCCGCCGCTCGTCTGTTCACCAGAAGCATTCTTAATTGTATTGATGACGAAATCACCTTCAAAGCGTTTTTGGGCCATACCTTAATTAGTCATCAGTTTTAGATTCTGATTTAGAATATCCATCTTTATACCAACCTCCTCCTTTTAAAACAAAACTAGTGTTAGAAATTAACCTTTCGGTATCTCCATCACATTTTTCACATGGTGGGTAATCATCAGAATATTTTTGCAACACTTCAAATATATGTGCGCATTCGTTACATTTAAAATCATAAAATGGCATTTAATTCTCCATTACATGCGCATATTTGCCTTTTCTATCAATCGTTATCTGCATATCCACACAATCTTTAAGAGAGTCTAGGTGAGAAATCAATAACACAATTTTAAAATAAGATTTTATCAACTCCAATATCCTCACAAAACCATCCATGTTATCCGCATCTAAAGCTGTACCCGGTTCGTCAAGTATAAAAATATTTGATTTTGGTAAACTAGAAACAGATAAAAGAGCCAAGCGAATGGCCATAGCAACAATTGTTTTTTCTGCACCGCTCCCCATTTCAATTGGTCTGGGTTCGTGACTTGGGTGCTTGATTAAAATTTTTAAATGTTTGCCGTCATTTTCAAAAAACGCTTCAAAGCTCACAACATTAGCTAGCACTTTTGCAATCTCATTGTTTATTACTGGAAGTTTCTTTTTAATAATATCATATGAAATGCCATTGCTGTGCATGCACTGTATAAACAAGTCGTATGCTGCATATTCTTCACGAAGATCTGCTAATTCTTGCTTTTGTGTTTGAAGCGAATTTAATTTTTGTTCTAAGGAGCCATGTTCTTTATAATATTCCATTAACTTTTGCTGACATTCTTCTAAATCTTTTGCCTTTTCAGAATAGCGAGCCGTTTCTTTTGCCAATTCTTTAATAAACGATCCTTTATTGTCGATAATCTCTTTGTTCTCATAATAAAGACTAGTCTTTTGATTAAGTTCATCGACTTCTTTATCTAAAGATCTTAAAGTGATATCATTTTTTTCAATTAAAAGCTTTATTGTGGAAATCTCATTTTCAGTATCTCTCTTTTTATCAAATAACTGATTATATTTTTCTAAATGTTCATCTATCTTGTCTGGATTTAAATTTTCTATCTCATTATTGATCTCACCTGCAATATAATTTAATTTCTGAACTTCTTGTACCAAATCAAACAATTCATTTGCTGCGCCATGTGCATCACAAATAAATTTGCAATCAGGATATTTGTCTCCACATGGCACTTCTTCTAAAAGCTGCTTCTTTTTCTTCTTCACCGTCATGCTGCTTTCTATTGAACATAACTCTTCACTAATTTTATTTATTAAAGCAAGTTTTTCTGTAGTAATTTCTTTTTTTTCGTTTAATTCTTCTAGATTAAAAGTGTTAATAAAATCATCAATTTTTGTGATGTGGTTTTCTTTTTCTAAAAGCTCCTCTTGTAAATTAATGATGTCAGCAATAATGCCAGCAGCTTCTTTTTCTTTTTCACTCACCAAGCTAACAACGTTCTCTATGTCAATAATTTCTGCTGGAATGGAATCTATAGCTTTTTGTGAGTTGTCAATACTATCCTGTATTTCTTTTATTTGTTTTTTAATCTCCTCGCAATTTGCAGCATGTTCGCGAGTTTGTGCTTCGTTAAAAATTATCTCCTTTTCAACTGCAAAGATGTCATCGTCAAACTCTTTTCCCTCTAATCGCCTCAGAGCACCTCGCAAATCAGTCGCATCTTCTTTTGCCATTTTGAACTTCTTCTCAAACATCTCAAGATCAAGAAACTTAGCGAGAATTTCTTTTCGTCTTGTCGAACCTTCGCTAATAAATTGAAGTGCACCAAGCTGAGAGGACATCGAAGTTAAAAGAAAATCATCTAATGTTCCGAAATGCTTTCTTACAATTTTATCAGTCTCATTTCTTGTCAAGCCGTTAAGACTTTGAACTTTGTCGACCACCTTATCATGACACTCAAAATTTAAATCAGTCTTTGCTTCTAGTGTTTCTTCGCCTTTAAGCTTTTTAATATACTTTTCAGACGTCCTTTGAGCTGTGTACTTTTTATTTCCTATGGAAATTTTGGCCTCTCCCATGCCATATTGTTTGTTCTGATTGATAATGTTAAGGTTTTTCCTTTCATTTTTGCTAGTGGAATTGAAAAGAGTGTAAAGCAAGCTGTCAATAATGCTAGATTTCCCACTAAAATTCTTTCCAAAGACCCCAACAATTCCATTAAACTTACTAAAGTCAATCTTATTTCCACTTCCATAATTAAATAAATTGTCCCATTCTAACGATTCTAACTTCCAATTGACATTTCTTCCTATTTCTTCCTGAGCTTCAACTGCTATATTATATTTAGAATTAAGCTTTATGACACGTTTAAGCAGCTCGTCATCCGGTTGGAAATCCTTCAAATATTCTTTAATTAATTCTTCTTGTATCACCGGATCTCTAAGATTATCAGAAACTAATCCATCCGCAAACTCCTCTATGTTTCCTCTTTGGCCTGCTCCGCGATTTAAAAATGTAATACTTTCAGGCTTAAAGCGATGTTTGGCAATTTCCACTGCCTTCTTCATTGTGTCCAGAGGCAAATTATTATTAGAAACCAGTCGGACTCTTGCACCAAGAGGAATTTGAATTTTGTTAGATATTCGCCCTTTTGGTGTCAATTCAATAGTAATAAATGGTTTTGGATTTTTAAGCACAACATGCTTGCAAGTAAAAGAATCTTTACTTTCAATCTCCCAGATTAAGAAACCTTTATCATTTGTTTCGCCATGATTTTGCTGAATTGTAGAGCCTGGATATCTAATTCTTCCTTCTGGATCTAATAACTGGTTGGTTTTATGAATATCTCCCAAAAAAGCAAAGTCGTACCCTTTAAAAATTGATACATCGTCTTCGCCGTGTTCCATAGTCCATCCAAGATCTGTTTTGCTATTCGATATAGCCCCATGGTAAAGTGCAATGTTAACCCTATTGGGATTACTAATGGGTATCCAATTGTCACGATCAAAAACAGACAGAACATTAATAGTAAATTTATCATTTATTTCTGTTTCTCCAGAATTCTTCAACAAATGAAGATTCTTATTATCCAATGCATTAACAATAGGAGTCAATGCATCTTGTCTACTTGAATTCTTAAGATTACCATCGTGGTTCCCAAGAATTATATATGTAGGTGCAATACCTGCTAAACTCTCAAAAAAGTTTGAACACATCTCTATAAATTCTGGTGACAATTGTGTCTTAGTATGAGCTATATCACCACAATGAATAATGTAATCTACCTTTTCATCGCGGAGTGTTTTGTAAAGTTTGTCAAAAACTTCTCTATACTCAAAATGATATTTTAGATTTTTAATGTGCGTATCTGCTAAGTGTGCAAATTTCATTTATTTCCTTTATATTATTGCGCGATATTTCCAGAGGCCGGCTCTAATGAACTGCAGCGCCTCAACATAACTTACCTTCTGCATCGCAACAAAAGGATCATTCCAGCGTATGTACATGTCGTAATCTCTTAATTTTTTATTTTCAACTACGCGGAGGATGTAGCCGGTAATAGTCCTTTTGAGGGTATCATCCCAACAAAATAGAATATCACCAACTTTAATGGAGGGTTCTTTCTTCTTTTTTACATAAAGCATATGTTATACACTATCAAATATGTTAACACATGTCAATAACAAATTTAATTAATTTCAATTATGGATCGTTTCTACTGTGCTTATGCAGCTTCATATTCTTCATGAGATTTTTCAGGGTGAACTTCTTCACAAGTTTTACCAGGATGAGACTCATCCCGTTTTCCTGGTCACTGTTCAGAAAGCATCGCTTCAAGCTCTTCTTTGATTAACTGCTTAAGTTGTGATTTGGTTAATTTCATATGGTTAGCTCCCGATTAAGTTTAATAAGTTCTTTTTAAGATCGTCTAATCCAGCCCCTGTTAAGGCCGTAAACAATTCTCTATATTTATCAGTTAGTTGGCGAGTGCCCCAGCTTCCTAAATCTTCAATTGCTTGTTCAAGCTTATCATAAGCCTTCATGCGCACGCCAGGATTATTAACTACCTCGATAAATTGATCAATTAAATTTTCGACTGTCTTGAGCTGATCTAGACGATAAAATGAAGCTTTAGGAGTTAAAGGATCACCTGTTATATCATGAAATCGCATCTCTTTAAGACAGCTTGATATTTCTTCTTTGATTAATTGTTTTAGTTTAGACTTGGTTAGTCTCATGCTATAACCCTCTATTTATATAGTTTTAAACTATAGATAAATAAATTAAATTTGCAGTATCTCATATGTCAAAACAGAACTTGAATCCATCAAAAGAGCGTCTTTCTTTCTTTCTTGGAATTCTTCTTTTGTCATTTCTCCGACATCTTCATAATCCGATGCATCAATTTTATAAACTTCAATACCGTGCGAAATGAACATATTGATGATATTTAAAGCCTTCTTTTGTGCGTCTTGGTCCAACCCTACATATATCCGCTTAGAGTGCGTTAGAATGGCTCTAAAGAGCTTAGAATGCATGTTTAGTGTTGAGCCCAATAAAGGAATGGAATTATCTGCGTTTACAGCATCAAACACTCCCTCGACTAAAACAATTGGATTATTCCAATCAATCATCAATTCATTAAAAACAATATTTTTAGAGACTGGTGGGTTCTTATATTTTAGCCAATCTTCCGTATACGATCTCGCAATAAAATAATTGCAATAACCATTATCATTGAAAGAGGGTATAACAATTCTATTTCTATATTCTCCAGAATCACAAAAACCAATTTTCCATTTTAAAATGTCTACATCTGTTACATTTCTTTTTTTCAAATATCGTAAAGCTGCATTTGCCGCTGATGGCAATCTTCTATTAGCTAAGCAAATATATTCATTCGGAAGCTGAATCCGCTGTTCTATGACTTCTTCTTCTTTGTCTTGGAAAATATTATCAAATTCTGATATTTCTACTATTTCTTCAAAACTTCTCCAGTGATGTTTTTGTGAATAGGTACCAAATTTTCTAATTAAATGATAAACATTGCGACCACGACTATCACAAACCCAACATTTATATGTGTTTTTAGATATGTTTACAGATAGTTTTCGCTTGTGATGTTTGCAATATGGACAGGAAAATAGATATTCGTCACTTGACCGATAAAAATTGCCTAAGACCTCTTCTAGAATTTGAAGCTTTTCGGAGTGCATGTTATAAGATTAACAGAGGAGAGTTATAAAGTCAAGGATTAAAAATCTCCCAGCCAATCATCATCTGGATCTGGATTTCTTTCCAAATATTGCCTTGTTTCCTCTTCTTCTCTTTCCTCGGCTTTAAATGGTTCGATGGCGTAATAAAGACTTTTAGCTATTGGTCGCATTGCATCCCATAAATCGTCTTCAATTTCCCCCTTAAGACTTTGTATAACGCCCCGCACATCACCATCTCTATCAAGATACGGCCTAACAATTTCAATGGCTTTGCGCAGTATTGTATCTGCTGCGGCTCTGCCCAATTGATCTTGAATGGGTTCATATTCATATCCAGGTGGAAGATCTTCATCTGGTCGATCCTGCAGATGTTTTGGCACGTGGCCGAATTCTCCGGGCGGATAATCTGGTGTGTCAGTTGTCTCGCCACTTCCTGGCCATGGGCCTTTAATCACATCAGCTTCATTTAAAGCACGTTGTAATTCTTCTTTAATGAGTTGCTTTAATTGATCTTTGGTTAATTTCATAAGTATGACCCCTTATTATTTAAATAGTAGCCAGCTTTAGCAATTACCAAAGAATCAGCTTTGTCATAAACGCCTTTTACTGGATTGCCTTTCTTTGTATATACTGCTTTAAAGCTCCTTTCATTTTCTAAAACATACTCTAAAACAACCTCTTTTGCCTTTTGGCCTCTTGGAACTTTAATTCCACATGTTTTTCTTGCCGTAGACGCATTAATATATTTCGGTTCAAAATCAAAAACCTCTCTCAATATCCAACAAACAACACCATTAAATCTTTGAATCTTTGAAATAACTTGAGCAGAAGATCTTCCGGCAGCAAACATGTTTAACGGTTCTTCAACATATACCTGTTCAATTGGATATTGTGATTTTATATAACACACTTTATCTCGAATGATATCAAGCTTTGTATAATGTGACAAGCCTTTTCTATCAGTTCTCCAAGCTTCACAATATATTAATTCATTATTTCGATCTACCACTGAAGCTCCAGTAATCGAAGTACTTATATCTAATCCTAAAATCATTTCAACTCTCTTGTTTAGTAACTTTTAAAAGTCCTCAAGATCTTTAATCTTTGCGGTGCCACTAATAATCATTGTGCTAGTTACTGTTATTGGGCCAAAAAGCAGAGAATTATAATCTGATGGGACAGTTGTTGGCGAACTTATAGTCGCAGCATTTCCAACGCCCATAGCTTGCACAAATCCGCTGATACTAGCGCTGGGCGCGCTTATTGTTTCAGTAGTCTCTAAAGCTCCAGTGATCGCTATAGCGGATCCGCTCCATGGGGAAATTGCATTTACGTTTAATTTGCTCATATTTTTAATTCCTATTTTAAATATCTAGTTTTAATTTAAAAGTATAATCATCATCTTCTAATTTGCGCACCGGAGTCGCCATTTTAGCAATACCAATAAGATTTTTATCTTTATCATATATTCCTATTTTACTAATAAAAACCTGTTTTTTATAGGGCGAATTATAACCACAAAAAGAACTGCTAATGGTATTTTTAGGTGATATATCTATTTTCTCTTTATATTGAAAACTGCTTGTTGTAGCTGTTAATGTTTGACCATGCTGTATAAAAGTTGGATTATTAGAATAATTGAGGGCGCCCTTTTTTGCATGCGCTAACATTGTCACAACCGGTGTATAGCTTGTGCCAGAAAATGCCATAAAAAAACTAGCTTCAGGGGCTGTAGTACCGGCACTACCAGAAATGCTTTGAGCAAAATAAATCCATTGAGACGTTTTTTTATCACTCGCATCCGCAATATAATCACTAGTTGTTGTCGAACCTGGATAAAATTTGCCTCCTGTTCCACGCAAATCCCAACTTCCCGTTAATACAACGAATCCTTCATTATATAATATGACGCCGGCGACACTACCGGAATTCGCGCTGTCTTTGGGAGCAACTTGAATTAATTCGCCATTTCTTCTTTCATCTTGTAACTGGCCAATCATCGTTCCGGTGATATAAAATCTTAAATCAACTGTACCTTTTTCAATAGAAGAGCCATAATAAATCGACGGCACGCTAACTAGCCCAATTTCTTCTGTTTCTTTATTCCAGTTGACAAGAGGAGAGTCCTCTTCAACATAAGTCAAAGAAGCAGAAGAATAGGCATAATGATGACTTAAATTTGTATAATAGTTTAATGTATTTTTAAGTGCTTTAATATATTTTCTACCAGCGCCTTGAGCAAAACGATCTTTTGCAATACCAGCAGCTAAAGGATAACTACCTGATATTACATCACCAT
>Ga0209128_1001065_pt1 | contig 19249 bp, 22 predicted proteins | sample ETNvirnome_6_100_FD_184072 | JGI IMG/M metagenome (GOLD analysis project Ga0209128, IMG submission 184072) | Marine viral communities from the Pacific Ocean - ETNP_6_100 (SPAdes) (version 2) | ecosystem: Environmental > Aquatic > Marine > Oceanic | place: Pacific Ocean | collected 2013-06-19 | reverse complement strand
CCGTCCGAGTCACCGACTCGGACGGCGGGCGCGATACCGCTAGCTAGCTTACGGGCGCGGCCAGCACCCGCACTCCGAAGACCACGGAATCGGATCGGCGAACGCTCCTACGCCGATCACGATGAGGCCCAGAACGGCGATTATGAACACCCCCGCCATCGTCACATTCACCATTGTCTCGGGCTTCATGCGGAGTGCCGATTCACGCCAACCTCTTCGATGCGGCGCTTGGCAGCTGAGACTACCCATGCCACATCAGCATCCGTCGCGCTGGCCGCACGCTGCACGAAGTACGCTGCCTCGCCGATCATGTGCTCAGTGAAGTAGTCGGCGTCGGCCTCGTGCCATTCCTGCCCGCAGCGGTCGCAGCGCCATCGCGGGCCAACTGGCCCACCTAGTGGATTCTTTGCCATCGTTCGATCCTCCCTCTATCCGTTTGTAGGGGCACCATACGCAGTACGTAGAGCGGTGGCAATAACTTTATGTCAAGGTGCGCAGACTTTCTCGGTTTTCTTTGGTCGTAGATACGGCGACTAGGTCGCCGTCACCTGATCCCCCCCTACCACATAGAGAGAGAGACCCCCGTCCCCACCTATGGTGCAAGGATGCGGATGCGTGGGGATATGGGGATATGGGGATATGGGACGGCTCACGCCTTACACCGTTCCGCGCGTGGGGAGAGGGCCGCGCCAGACTCGCCCCTTCAATATCCCGAACCTAGCTACCCCTCCCGGCATCCTCGCCCCTGAACCTAGCTATCCCCCCGGCACCCCCGCCAGCACGCTCACGCGGCCCGCTACGGCCGCTCCGAGCGGCCGACTTTCCGAGTCTAGAAGGCAGCTTCTCCCACCCGTCCGGACGCCACGCGCTGGCGGTCCCCAGAGTCGGGCCGTAGGGGCGAGCGAGGGGATGGCCGGGGGTGTGGGCGTCGAGGCCCGCGGAGCCCAGGGAAGGGGGGAGACCCCCTAGCTACAATTACCAGATTTCAGGATACGAGCAGGTAGGTGGTGGGCAGGAATGCAGTTGGGATATACAATGGAGTTAAGTTTTGGGTGTAGTGATTGCAGGGTGGGTGAATGGATAGTGTTCTAATTTGCTGGGACTGTGCGGGGGAGATTCCTTTTGGGGCTTTATGTGGTGTTTGTAGTGCTCATCGTGATGATGGGCATGAGCCTGTGCTGTATACGGCGGTCGCTTATCCCTACAGGGTGCGGAAGGTTGATTACGTGACTCCGTTTGTCCGGAGGCTTCCGTGGGATAAGTCGTACTGTCACGGAGCGGGGGAGAGTGGGAAGGATACTGTGATGCTGGGGATGGAACCTCGCGAGCGTAGAGTGCGGCCCTGGCCGGTCATCGAGGGTGAGCACGGCACGGGTGGGTGGGTGGCTGTTTAGACTTCGTTTTTTGCGAGTCATTGCGAAAACTTTGCGAGATGTATGCGACATTCCCCCGAGTTTAGGGCCGCCGATGAGTAGCAATGGGACTAGACGCGACATGTGGTAGGCTGTCGGGGCATGACTGACGACCTTCACCTTCTCTGGCTGGAATGGCAAAGTGATGAGAAGGACTTCAATGCGTGGTACGTCGCTACTGACGGTCGCGGCTGGTGCAAGGAATGCAAGAAGCTACGCGAGTTGCCAACATGCCCAGAGTCTGAAAATTTCAAAGAGGTGGAAGAAGTCGTCGCCTGATGCACATGGGTTGGGTACTGGTTTCTTTATTTGCGAATCGGGTCATATATCGAGGAGTTCTGGAATGTCCGCGATAGTGGATTTGGTGGAACAGTACGTCCCAACGCTAGAGGGCGATGGGCATCGCTATAAGGGGCTCTGCCCGTTCCACGAAGAAACCTCACCATCGTTTACGGTCAATGCCGAAAACGGAAGATGGCACTGCTACGGCGAATGCAGGATGAGTGGCGATGTGCTTGAATTCATCCGTCACGTAGAGGCCGCAGAACTGTTGCCTGATGCCCCGTAGACGAAATCAATCAACCAAAATGCGAAAGCCCCTCAAGCCTCAACGGGCGAAGCCAGAGGAGACGACGGAGCAGGTCCAGGCTCGTCTCCAGCGAGCTGTGGATCACGGCTGGCGACCCAGGGAACCACTGCCCCCCGGCGTCACACTAAAGATTCCCTGACGCCTAAGAACTATCGCTCAATGACCATTGAGCAGTTCGGAGGCCCAGAGCCTCGCTAGACGGGATATACAATAACCCCGTACCCGTATGGGGTATGGGAGAGCCCACACACGGTCTGCTGTCAACGTACACCAATCACGGTTGCCGTGATTGGTGTTGCCGCGAGGCAAACGCGCTGTATCAACGCAGCCGCCGTAATCAGTACTGGGCCTCAGCAGAACTCACTCACGGCAACCGTTCTACCTATTTCAACTACCGCTGTCGATGTGATCTCTGTTCCGAGGCTGCTCACCGATACCGGGTAGGGGTATAGCGTGGGCTACAAGTTACCTGATGATGTTGATCCCGAGGAGGTGATCTACGATCTCCACTCTCCGCAATGGGCGAACCTTTATGTTTCGGAGGTAGCGATTGTAGCCTCTGAGAAATGGATGAAGGTAACTTGCCCTCCGTGTGCCGGTTGCAGTGAGTTGGTCTACATCCCCCACGGCACCCGTTCGGTGCTCTGCGGCTCCTGCGCGTGGGATCAAGTCGCTTACACGAAACACTCCGAAGGCGAGTGACCACCGCCGCCGACCAACTAATCGGCCTCCTCGACCCTTCCCGCGACTACGGGAAGATTTCCTTTGCCACCGTGCTCAAGAAAGTGGACGAGGGGAAGTTGCTGCTCAGGAAAGGGCATCTCCGCCCCGTCATCGTAGACGCTAAGACCATGCTCCCCGTCAAAGGATCGGGGCGCTACCCGCTCAAGGAAGACCCGCATCGCGTGAACATGGCTATGTTCCAGGCGCAGTCGGTCGATGATATTGAAGACTTCTACAGTCATGTCTGGACTTCCATTGCTAAAGGTGATGTGCGCGCGATGAAGCTCTGGGCGGAAATTAACGGCCTTGTCGGTAACAGCCGCGATCCCCGCGCTGGCGAAATGAACTCTGCGTTGGCGAAACTCATTGAGGCCGCCGCTGGCTCCATCCCTACTTCCGTATCCCCAACTTATATTGACGTGAAGGTCAGTGATGTCTGAGATTACTTACCAGCGCCACCCGATGTGGGAAGTGCTCAACGAGGGCAACCCCTATCAGCCGTTCCCGTGGCAGGCGGAACACATTCACGCCGCTCCCGAGACGCGCTTCATCATCGTCGGCTGTGGGCGACGGGCGGGCAAGACCACGAGCATGACGGCGGAGACTGTGCGCGAGGCGTTCCGTCCCGCGACCAAGGCGTTTGGCAAGACTCACTACCCGCTCATCTACGTCTGCGGCCCTACGGCTGAACTGTCGATGAAGGTATGGCAGCCCATCTGGGACTTGTTCGTCCCGGACGAACGCTCAGACCACGCCCCTCCGCTCGGGGACTTCTACAAGAACCACGATAAGACGCGCCGCATCATCTGGCTAAAGAACGGCACGGTGATTCAGGGCAAGTCCGCCGACGATCCGAAGTCCCTCCAGGGCGACCGCGTGACCTGCGCCATCGTTGACGAGGCTCACGACATGCCGGACGAGGCGTGGCAGTACCTGCTCCCTGCCCTGCTGGACTCCGGTGGTCGCTTACGGGCGATTGGCGTCACCAAGGGGAAGAATCGCTTCCGCTCCATGTGGGAGCGAGGTCAGGCTGGCGAGACGGGCTACTACTCGTTCTCCGTCCCATCCACCGCCCACCCCCTCATCTTCGAGACCGAGGAGGAGGCGGAGAATGCGCGCACCCGTGGCGGGGACTGGGTAAATGCCGTCTCCCTCGAACTAGACGAGACCTACCTGTCGCTGACGGACATCGAGCAGAAACAGATGTTCTGGGCTGAGTGGGCGGAGCAGGACGGGCAGGTGTTCTCTGACATCGACCGTTGTTTCACCGGTGAGTGGGTTGACGTTGAGAACGCCAAGGGCGTCAACATCATGGGCCTCGACATCGCCAAGCTCCACGACTACACCGTGGCCTACGTTGGTGACGTTGGGAAGCAGCAACTGATTGCCCGCGACCGCTTCAACGGACTCGACTACACCGTGGCCGTCCCCCGCATTGCCCGCATGTTCCGTGAGTACAAGTGCCGCTTCATCCACATGGACGTTTCTGGCGTGGGTGAGCCCGTAGCGGACATGTTGCGCGCCGAGGGTTGCCACGTCATCCCGTTCAAGTTCACCAACGACTCGAAGGCTGCACTTATCAATACCCTCTCAAGAGAAGTGGAAAGAGGGAACATCATCCTTCCTCGCGAGGACGTAGAACTCAAGCGCGAGATGGAGCTGTACGAAGCGACCGTCAAGCCCTCTGGCGTCATCGGGTACTCGGCTCCTCCGGGCTACTTCGATGACACCGTAATCGCGGCTGCGCTGGTGAACGCGAAGATGATTCGCAACCGCCGCATGGCGAAGAGTCCGCGTGGTCAGAACTACGTGAACTGGTCGAACAGCAACACGAACTCACACATGCCGCCCCTGCCGGTTCCGAAGAAGAAGGTTGAGGCCGCGTAAATGGCATCTGACAAAGACCCGCTGCTGCAACTCTACGATTCCGTCAAGGCGAAGTATGGCACCCTGATTGCCGACTTCAAGGAAGACGACGCCTACATCGCTGGCGACTACGGCTCGGACATTCTCCCCGACGACTGGGCTGACGAGGGGCTGGGCGAGCCCGTTATCCTCACGACCATCGCGGACGCAGTGGATAACGCAGCGGACCACATCCTCACCTTCCCGAAGATTGACGTACCCGTTCGCCCCGTCGAAGAGGGCGTTGAGAACGCGACGGCCACGGCCGATGAGCGCCGCCAGTTCCTTGAGATGTTCTGGGACCGCGCCTTCACCGAGAACCGCGACCCCCTGGGTGAAGGGAAGCGTTCGCTCGTCAAAGGCAAGCTCGTCCTCAAGAAGGAAATCAACTGGGACCTCATCCCCGATGCCCCGACCTCGCGCTCTCAGCGCGTCAGAGACACCTACCGCCGCAAGGTAGCCAACGCCACTAAGAGCGAGTTCTTGTGGAACCTCCGCGTCGTCCCCAAGGAGACGGTGTTCGAGGATTTGGCTAACCCCCATGACCCCTCGTTCGTCTTCGAGAACTTCCGTATCACCGCAACTGAGGCTACCCGCCGCTTCCCGAAGATGAAAGGTCGCCTCGAAGATCGCGACCCGATGGAGGAAGTGGATTACATCGAATACTGGTCCAAGCCCAACGGCTCTGACCGGGGCGAGTATGTCCAGTGGATCGAGGAAGAGGAAGTCTACCGCGCCATCAACCCCTACTCGTGGGAGTCCCCGCGCTCAACGAAGGCCAACCCCGACTACACGGGCTACATTCCCTACTGCATCGGTGATCCCGGCTGGGGTGAGGTGAAGGCGGACAACAACCCCTTCGACCGCTACATCTCACTGACCCGCCCAATCCGTCCATTGGCGAAGGCTGAGACGCGCGTGATGACGGCCTACGATGCCGCGCTACGGTTCCATGTCTTCAAGCCCATCCTCGCCAAGAACATGACTGAGCTTGAGGACGGCGAGAAGTCGCTGAAGTTCGGCCCCGGTCAGGTGTGGCACCTCTCAGAGGATCAGGAGATGGCAGCCTTCGAGATGGGGGAGATTCCTGTCTCCGTCAGCCAGAACCTCGCGAAGCTCCAGCACGAGACCGACCGTCACTCGAAGTTCGGTGCCCTCGGCGGCTCCGCCCAGCGAGGGGTGGACACGGCCACAGAAGCCGACCAGAACGCACGTAACGCCGCTACGAAACTTGCAGGCCCCGTCCGCACCCTGAGACGCATGGTGATGAAAATCAACACGTGGGTCCTTCAGGACGTTGAGAAGGTGCTGGGCGTCCCCGTCACGCTGTACGGAGCCCTCGACGCAGGCCCGTCAGAGATCACATTGAACCCATCAGACATCAAGGGCTTCTACTTCACCAACGTCCAACTGGAGACGAGTGACGAAGCGGCGCTGAACTTGAGCAATGCGCGGACGTGGGCGGACCTCACGCAGCGATGGAAGATTTCCGACCGTACCGGCATGAAGATGGCTGGTATCCCCAACCCGTCAGCACAGATTGATGAATGGATGATTGAGCAGATTGAGACCTCGGACCAGGCGCAGCAGATCATGACCCTCATGATGATGAGTGGGTTCCAGGGTTTGGACGCTATGGAGATTGTTAAGCGCGCCATGCTCGAATCTATGTCTGGCGGACAGCAAGGCGAAAGTGGCAGCGACACGCAGCCCGATGTTCCTCAGCCCGTCAGCCCAGTAGACCAATTCCGTGCGCAAGCTGGCGCGGACGCAAACCAACAGCGACCAGATAGGGCGTACCGCTAATGACAGACCGTAAAGAACGCCTCGTCGGCATCGCCGCTAGAGCCGCCGCCCGCCTCGCAGGCCGCATTCAGGAGATGGCTAACCGCTACGCCCTCGATGAGGAGCAGAAGTAATGACGCTGGCAGAACTAAATAAAATTCTAGCAACGTTCGGTATCCCCCCCGCGTCCTCTGTGACCGACGCTAACGAGGTAATCGACAACATTGAGACACTTGTAAATGAGATGGATTGGTCAGTGGCGGACGTTCGCGAGCTGGGCACCGCTGTCCGTGTGAGTGGCGCGCTTGCAGACTCAAGACGAACGAGGGGTCTTGGCCCCGCCCCAGATGTTCCTACTCAAGACCCCGAACTGCTCCGGACGCAGGTCTTGCCGGGTTCGCCAGAAGCGTACGGTCAAGTTAGGGGAGAAGAGCACGTCCCTTCCCTAGCCGAAACACAGGCATCCATTGACTCCCTCGTTGCTAACAAAATTTCTGAACTAGAAGAGCAATTTGGTAAAGCAACAATCAACTCCGAGAACAACACGGTTACCTTTTCGGCGGGGACTGGGGACGAGCAGACTTTCAGTGTAACGCCAGATGGCCGGTTGATACCTATTTCCGCCGCTGCTGTCGATGAGGGTAAGGACGCCGAGAGGACCCGCGATGAGTTGAAGGAAATGGGCTTGTCGGGAGCCAACCTTGAGGCCGCATTCCTGCGTCAGTTTGGCATCTCGCCACAAACCCCAGCAGCAGGATTCGCCCCGCTGGCAACGTCGGTAGGCACGCTCGCAGACAATAGCCCTTACATCTATGACCCGAACAAGCCGGTCGGGGAGCAGTTTACAAAGATCGACGGATCGGCAGTGTTGGCTACGGACTTCGACCCCGATATCGAGTACCTGACCCTCACCGATCAGAAAACTGGCATAACGTACCGCGTCAACCCGGATAAACCCACAGACAGAATAGAACTCGGCAAGTTTGGCCACCCTAGCCCAGACCCGAACGAGATAACCTACTTCGATGCTGAAACTGGCGAGACAATCGTCGTCAACACCGTCGAGACAGACCCGATCACCGGCCAGCCCCTCAAACGCTCGCTTGGCGTTACTGGCCCCACAAGGCTAGAGGTGGAGGAGAGAGAAATAGTTGCTGCTGATCAGCAACTGTATCGGGACATTAGGTTGGCGCGGGCGGGCGACCCCGCAGCCCTTGAACGTCTTAGGTTTGCCGAGGATAGTGCGACTGGTCGCACTATCCTCAGTGAAGAAGGTGCGACTGGTCGCACCATCCTCGGTGAAGAAGGTGCGACTGGTCGCACCATCCTCGGTGAGGAAGGTGCGAACCGTAGGGCGGCGCTTCAGGCTGGCGTCCAGGGATTCGAGACCGCAGCGGGCTTCATCCCCACGCCACTTGAGCTGAGTGAGTTCGAGCGGAAGACATTGACCAGCCCCGCCGACTTCGCATGGCGTGCAGCAAATGAGCGTGGCGAGCCATCGCCGTTCTCGAGGTCACGCAAGCCGACATCATCAACCACTTCCATAACCTTGTGGGCGGATTCCAGGGCGCGCTTGAGGACTTCGACCCCGCCGCTAGCTTCAATCCATCAGTTTCCGCTCCAGCAGTTTCCGCTCCTGCGGCGGGGGTCGCCCCCTCTGCTCCCGCCGCAGGAGCCTCTACCAACGCAGCGGATGCCGCCTACGATGCCCGCATCAAAGCGGCGAACGACGCCGCGATTGCGGCACTAGCGCAAGCCGGGATCGGGCAAATGGGCGCTGGTGGAATCAATTCTCAGAACCCCATCACCAGGGCGTTCCAGTCTGGTTTTGCTGGCGGCGGGCAACCGGGTGCGGCCCCAGCAGGTCCTTCTGGTGATGCTAACATCGACCCCATCACTAGGGCGTACCAGTCTGGTTTTGCCGCCCCTGCTGGCATGCCGAGCGCCCGCGGAGGCGGTATCTTCGGTGAACCCGTAGAGGTTCACGACAATGAAGTTGTCGCCCCGATTGCAGGTGGCGGCTTCGCTGTCATCCCGATGGAGAAGGGTGACCTAAAGCCGAGGAAGTCAGCGCAGCAGGGAGGTGTGTTCGGCTTCGAGAACTTCTTCAACGTCCCCGGAGTCTCAGCCCAGCCGAACCTCACGCAGCAGCAGATTCAGAAATTCGCGCGAGAGTTCTCTCCACCGGGCGTTAGGGACGTATTCACTGGACAGCAGCCTGCTGGTTTGCGATTCCCCATCTCCGACTTCCAACTCCCGTCACCCCAACTGCTAGGAGCACTGGAGCCAGAGGAGCGGACTGCCTTCAACACCCGTATCGGTATCGAGGGTTTCTCCCCCGGCGCGGTGGAGCACAGCATCCGTCAACGCTTTGGCGGAACACGTCAACGTCCAAGAGCACGTCAGGCACCACGAAGCGGGTTCTAAATGGGTTCACGCGGAAGGGCTCCATCGCCCCGCCTTACCAGAGCTGACCTAGAACTCGCACGCAGAAGGCTGGGGACGGGTGGCGTAGCAGCGCGCACAGCGGCGCGACCGAGCGGCACTCTCCCCCAGCCTCCATCTGAAGGTGGGGGCGGATTCCTCGGAGCATTGGCGAGCGCAGGACGCGCAGTCACTCCGCAGGGATTTCGTGACGTAGCAGGGCGTGGCTTGCGCACAGCGGGAAGTGTCCTCGCCGCCGCTGACGAGCCGCTGTCAGACCGCTTCGGTGTCCGCATCCCTGACCTTCCCGGCCCCGTAGACGAGTTTGGCAACTTTATCCTTCAAGAGGCGACACGACCCACGACCGCACTTGTTGCGCTCGGCGGTATCGGCGCTGCTAGCCGCATTGCACGGCTAGGCTTCCGTGGTTCTGGAGCGATTGCTGGCTTTGTCGCCCCCGTTGGTGGCTCCACCCTTGCGACTAAGATGGCCGCGGAGACTGCGGGGGCTGCTGGTGCGCGCGCAGGATTCGGTTTTCTTGATGAGAAGTTTGAAGACGCGCCGACATCCGCACGTATCGCCCTTGGACTCCTTGGTGGACTAGTTGGCGGCGCAGGGGCAGTCTCCGGTCTGCGTAGGGGTGTCCGCACCGCCTTGCGTAAGGACATCCTCGCCCCACAAGTATTCGGACCGACGCTCCGTCCCACGCGCAAGGAGTCTGGGGAACGCATCGGCCTCATGCTCAAGGCCAAGACGGTGGAACAGATTGAGGCTGGCACGGGCAGGCCCGCTACAGGGGCTGACGTTGTTGATGAGGGTAAGCGTATGCGCGATCCCTCCATCGGCGTTGTCCAGCAGCAAACAGAGGTGCTGGTTGCCCGTACATCGCATGCCCTGGACACCCTACCGAAGCTCACAACGGACAAGACGAACAACCTTGTGTTCACCGGCATCCGTCGCCTCAACCCCGAAGTCCCGGAACCCGCCTACGTGCAGGAGGTTCTGGAGTTTGGTGGTAGCCGCTTCGACCTCACCCCGGCGCAGCAACGTGCGGTGGACGACATTATTGAGGTATACGAATCGCTCAGGACTGAGCGCGGACTGTTCAACGTAGAGGTTGTGGACACGAAGCTGGCTAAGGATCAGCGGTTCGTTCACCGCAACCAGCCGGAAAGGGGGCCGGGAGCCCCCGGTGCAGGTGGGCAAGACCTGCGCCGCTTCAACGAGCACCATCGTAAGTTCACTGATCCGCTCATCGCCATCCGCAAGGGCGAGGGCAAGATCGTCTATGGGCACCCGCTACAGGCCGTCGAGGAGTTCAGCCGTCTTACACTCACCGACTCGGCAACTAGCCACATCATCGGCCTGCTCAAGACGGTGCTCGGGGAGACGCCGGGAGACCGTATCGCCAAGGACGTAGGCACCTTGCTGATGGGCATGATGCGTAAACTGTACAGCCGAGGGCGGACATTGCAGTCCCGCGCGGGTTCCGCGCGTCAGCGGAAGCTAGAGGTTGACCGCCTAGAGCGGGAGATGAACGAGTCGCTGAACCGTCTGACCGCACGCGACGAGGCACTGAACGCCATCGAGGCCGAAGCTCCCGACATCGCTGACCTCACGACTCTCATTCGCGCTGCCCGCGAATCTGCTGACGATGCCCGCAGACTAGCGAAGAAGATGGGTGCTACGGTGGAACTGCTCAAGCAGGGCAAGCGAAAACTTACTGGCGCGGACAAGAGGCTGCTCGCGCGCGCGGAGGAACTGGAGAAGTCCTCTAGGGCCTTCGACAAGATTATTGATAAACTCCCGTCACCGACTGAGGGGGCAATACGCACAGACAAGCTCCTCCCCGGCGAAGAGTGGGTAATGCAGCGCGCATCTCGCACGCGCAAGCAGGCGCAGAAGAAAGCCATGAAGCCGATGAGGGCCATCGAGCGCCAGATGGACACCATCATCCGCGAGTCAGTGAACCTTGACCAGCGCGTCGAAAGCCTGCTGCAGCAACGCGGCATCCTTGAAGACCTCGGCGTGGAAGCGAAGGCCGCTTTCAGCGAATCACTCACCGAAATCACCGAGAGCGTGAAGCTGAATATGAGGCTAAGGACTGCGGAAATGGAAGTCCGCGCTGCTCGCATCGATGAGAGTCGCGCAGCCTCTCGCCTCCAGAAGGGCAGGCTCCGCCAGGGTGAGCAACTAGGCCGCGTCACCTCGACGAAGACTGAGATTGACACCCTTAAGCAGGACATCGACAAGGTTCGTGCCGAGTGGGATGAGATCAAGCGGCAGGCCGCCATCGTCCCCGAGGGGCGTCGCAGGTTGCAGGGGCAGGTGGCTCCCAGCCTTCAGAACGTGGACTTCCCCGAGGAGGATATCAAGGCCATCCAGCGGTGGATGGACGAAGGTAAGGTTCCCGACACGCAACAAGGGCGCGCTACCAAGAAGATTCGTGGCATTAACCGCCTTATAGTCCCCGTTCGCTCCACGTTCGACTTCTCATCGACACTCAACCAGCTTGCTGCATTTTTCAGCGGCAACCCCTCGCGTTTCGTGAAGAACCTCGGTTGGGCCTTGCGTGACTCCGTAAACTTCAAGCGATACGACAAGTACTTGGCGACTCATGGGCAGGAGGCTGCAGCAGACGGCGTTATCATTATGGGTCGTGGACGTAACACTTCCTCAGATTTCGAGTTCAACACATGGTTCGAGCGCGTCCCCGTGCTCGGAAAGGTCATGGCCCCGTTCCAGCGCCACTTCCAGTCCTTCACTACTCGTATGAGAGTGGACGTGTACAACGACCTCGTGGCGGCGAACCTCGCCAAGGGTGTCGAGTTGGACAGCTTGGCCCGCAATGAAATCGCCAAGGGCCTAAACCGCATGAGCGGTATTGCCACATCGCGCGCTGGTGATGCTGAGACATTGCTGGAGTTCGCCCCCAACTTCGTCCGCTCTGGTTTCGAGACCTACTGGAACGGTCTCGTGAACGGCGACATTGACGGTCAGCTCGCGCGTCATTACATGCGGAACATGACGACGTTCGCTGTAGCGACGGCGGCTGGGTACGCCCTCGCGACGGGACGTGAGCCAAGCGAGGTGTTGAAGCCGATCAGCACTAACGCACTCGCCAACGGGGAAATCAGACTCAACCCGAACTTCCTCACTATCCGCGTCCCTGGCATCGACCAAGACGTATCGCTGATGGGGCGCTTTGACTCGCTCGCGAGGCTGATTGTGCTCGCTGGAGACACGGGCAGGGGCGTCATTTCCGAGCGGTCTGTCGCCCCACTGGTTGAGGGCATCGACTTCCTTGCTCGCTCGAAAGGCTCGCCAACGCTCTCAACGGGATGGAACCTTGTCACGGGCACTACCTTCACGGGCGAAGACCCGTTGAGCCCGACAGGCTTCTTGTCGGAAATCCTGCCGTTCTCGATGGCGGCCTTCATTCAGGACACTGAGGCAGGCTACCTCGCTGCCGCAGGTGGGGCATCCGTCAACGCACTCGGCGTGAAGTCCAACCCTATCACCCCGTTCGAGCGGCTTCAGCAAGAGGCTCAGGTGATGTTCCAGAAGCCCCTTGACACCCTCACGGGGCAGGAGCGGGCGGCGCTGGAAGAGGCTCACCCTGCCATCGCCCGTCGCTTCGCGTCACAGAACGAGAGCTTTGCCCGCAAGGGTGACGAGAAGGCGCTGGCTCGCATCGAGAACGAGCAGATTGATACCGACCGCCTCACCGAGGAGGGTAACTTGTCCCTCGCGCTGCAAGCGGGCGAGATTACGGCCCGTCAGTATTCCGAGCGGCTGGACGAGCTTCAGCACGACTCAGCCATTCTCAAGCAGAAGGTGTATGAGGTGTTGGACGTGGACTTCCTCGGTCCCCGTAGCGCGCCGGGGCGGGCGCTATCAGCCTGGTACGCGACCTTCGATGAGGCCAAGCTGGGTGGCACAGACATCATCGACTTTGACCTTCGAGAGCAACTGGAGGCTACGCTGCTCACCCGCATCGACGCTGGTGAGTTCGGTGACGCAGCCACGGCTCGCAGGTTTATTGATGAACGTAGCCGTCCGCTGCACTCAGACCCCCTCGCCCAGCGATACTTCGCCGCCAAGGACGTGCTGTCGCAGTCGGAGTATTACTCGATACGTGATTCCGTGTTCGCCCGCAGGGGCAGGGCTGCTACAGCACTCGACCCCACCATCACCCGCTATGGCGACCTGCTGACTGCGGTGGATGTCGCAGAGCGTAGTGGCGACCGTGTTCGTGCCGCGCGGCTCGGACGGATTCTCCGTGCCGTGGACTCCGAAGTAACCCGTCAGCGAGACCGCTTGATTCGGACCAACCCCACGCTCGCAGAGGCACTTGTCATCACCGGCAGGCGTTCAGCATCGTCACCGGCAGTAAGGGCTGCTCTGCGCCGCAGATAACCCATTCGACGGGATATACAATTGTCCCTTACTAATTCCTGTGAACAAGTGATTCGCAGGAGGCTTTGTGGTTTCAGACGCCACTCTTGAGTCTCAGGAAGTAGTTGACGAGGTAGCGACCGAAGAAGTCTCAGACGAGGCTGCGGCGGTCGAGACCACGGAAACCCCTGAGCCTTCAGAGCAAGCTCCCGACCCGGTACAGGTATTGGCTGACCGGCTCGGGAACATCGATCAGAGACTAGACGGACTGAGCGGACTTGATCCCAATAGGATCAACTCCCTCCTCGGACGAGTTCCGAACCTCCAGTCCGATCTAGATGCGGTCAAAGGTCAAGACCCACTAGCTACCCTCGACCCACGATTCAGTGCGAATGAGACCTTGCTCTCGGCCTTAGCTGAGGCGTTCATCAATTCTGATGAAGGTTTGGTAAACGACCAGAGCAAGGCATCGCTTCAGGCGGCCCTCTCCCAGTTGGGTGAGGCCCAGACGGAGCGTGAACGAGTAGCACTCAAGCGTGAGGTGTTGGCGGAGGTGCAAGCCGCCGCGACACCAGAAGAAACCGAGACAGCACCGACTGGTAACGACCAGTGGCAAGCAGCCACACTGGACGTACAGGCCGCTCTCCCCGCTGACTTCGACTTGGGAACCATCCCACAAGAGGTCTGGGCAGAGGGGGTAAGGACACAACGGCCCTCACTGGCCGTGCGCCACGTCCTCAACTGGGTCGATTCCCAGTCCGCTGATGCTCTCGATGGCCTCGCAGAACGCAAGGCGGCAGCCGGTGACGGTGCCCCCTCTGCTAGTGCAGGCGGAACAACTATCGACACACTTCTCTCCAAGCTGGAAGAACTCGGCCCTACCGTCCTCTCTGAAGCGGAACTCAAGCAGGTCGATAAGCATCTTGGGGTGAAGCTCTAAAAGGAACCCCTAATGGCATCTGGTACTACGACTACCGGGAGTCTAGCTGACTCCTTGCCGACGATGATTCAGTCGGCACGGCGCTTCGAGGAGCACGACTTCATCGTCCCTAAGACGGTGGATCGAACTAACCTCCCGAAGGGCCAAGGCAATACCTGGAACGAAATCCGCACTGAGCAGATTACCGCGCAGGGTATTGACGAGAACACGGTCATGGACAACCCGCAGCAGTTCCAGGACACGCTCTTTAGCGTGACCCCGACGCTGGTGCAGGTCTTCACCCGTGTTACTGACAAGACGATGCGACGCATTTCAAGCAACGCAGCCTCACTGCTTGGCAAGTCCTCGCAGCTTGCGATAAACCGCAAGCTCGATCAGGACGGCCTCTCGCAGTACGCCAACTTCTCGGTACAGCTTGCGGGCTCGGGTACGACCGTCAACCACGGTCACATCTCCGCCGCCGTCAGCAACATCCGAGGCAACACCACCGAGTCCGGTATGGGCGCTGGTCCGATTCACACGGTCCTCCATCCGTTCCACATCAAGGACTTGCAGGACGAGATTGAAACCGGTATCGGGACGTACAACGTCCCCGAAGGCATCACTGCTGAGTTCTACGCCAATGGCTTCAGCGGCACGGTGGCAGGCTCGAACGTCTGGTCTGACGGAAACATCACCCTCGACAGCACTCCCGACGCGCGTGGGGCAACTTACGCACAGCGGGCACTTGTCTTGGTGCGCGAACTCGAATTGAAGACTGAGACTCGCCGCCGCCCCGACGTGGGTGGTGGCGCAGATGAGGTCTTCTTGACTGCTGGTTACCGTTACGGTGAGCGGCAGGACGCATGGGGTCGCGGCATCCTCGGTGATGCCACCGCCCCGACTTCATAGAAAAGGATACTGAACTATGCCGCAATCCGGCCCCGGTTCTATCAGAATCTTCGAAGACTTCATGGGTATCGAAGACCCCGTTGCACTCACTGCTGTCCCCCGCGCCCTCGGCCCCTTCATGGTGGTCGGTCAGGGCGTTGCCGAGGCAGACGCTGGTGCTCCGGCCCTCGACTCAGACGGTCTCTCGGGTGTAGTGCGTCTCACGACCACGAACGAGGATAATCACACCACCGGCCTACAGACGAACAGTGCGTTCGATGTGGCGCTGATGGCACCGCTCACGGCTGAGGCGCGTGTGCGTTTCAGCGACCTCGACACCAAGGAAGCCTTCATAGGCTTCACGGACATCAACGTCGCGTCTGACGTTCCGTCTCTGGAGACGGACCTGATGACGGGTGCAAGCACCACGTTGACGCTGACCGCTTCAGACATCTGTGGCTTCTACCTCTCGGCAGAGCTGACGGACGACGAAGACTGGCACGGTGTCTACAACGGTGGCACGACTACTGGTCAGACTACCTCCACCTCCGTTGACCTCGGCGACGACGCTGTGGCTGGCGAGTGGCAGGTTCTGCGCCTTGAAATCGACCCCAACGGCACTGCCCGCTGGTACGTCGATGAAGACTTGAAGCAGACGGTAACGGGCGCTGTGTCCACCTCCGTTGACCTCAAGTTCTTCGGCGCGGTTGAGGCCAAGGGCGCAGCCAACGAGACGATGGACGTTGACTACATCAAGATCAAGGCTAATCGCGACTGGACCGTTTAGCTAAGGCTCGGTGGGTGGGGGTTTCGGCCCCCACCCCCTGAAGTGGCGAACTTTACGTTCAAAATCGCTTGCTCGAAGAGGAGCTAGCTGATGCGGCTGGAGTCCAACACGACGCTGAAGCCGAAGATGCGCCTGCTGTATCCACCCGCGACGGGGGTACTGACTAGCGTGTCTGAGGATGCCGTTGTGTATGCGGTGCAGGAAGGTGATGCCCTCAATGCTGACGGCACTGCCGACCACCGCTACCAGGTGCTGTTCATACCGATGAGCAATGTTGTATCGACGTTCTACACGGACATGGGTCCGTCAGCAGACTACGTGGTGGAAGTTGATGAGACGGCGTACCCGACTCCCCCGTACTTTCAGCTCGTACTTATGGAACACACCGTCGCTGAATGCAGAGACATGGCAGATGACTTCCGCGAGGACGACTTCGCGGTTCAGTTGCTGCACACACAGACGAACGAGTCCGACATCATCGAACGCTACTGGCAGTTGATTGAAGAAGACCGCTCCATCGTAATGAACAAGAGTACCTTTGGGCCGGGTGGACACGTCCAGCGCAATAGCTACTCCAATGCTGGGGCTCGTCTCCAGCGTGAGCGTTTGGCAGAGAAGGGGAAAATCCCGCAACATGGTTACTACCGCTAACGAAAACCTCTCACGAGAGGCCATCATCAAGCAGATCGAGGAAGACATCGTTACGGATGTTGAACTCAGTGCCGGTGAGACGCAGACCGTCCGTGCCAACAACGAGAAGGTCACACTCTACTCGATGGTAGACGGTGCTCCGCGTCTCGTCATCAAGAACGACGCCCCGCGCCTACTGGCGAAGAAGCTACAGGGCACGACCACCCCCGCCTTCTGGGTCGAGGGGATGCCGGGTGAGGCTCCTGAGTACATCCTCGGTGATGTCTCGTGCATGTTGCATCCCGACTTCGATGAACTGGACGGGGCTTCGGGCCTCAACCGCGCCTTCGTTGACGAAGCTGGACTCGCAGGCCGTACCTGCAACATGGCCGACCAGAGCAAGATTAATCGCAACGACTTCAAGAGCGTCTACGACCGAGACGACCACATGGCGAAGAAACATCGCCGCGAGTGGGCCACAATCAAGGACTCGCAGGCCGCACAGGAACGCGACCGCGACCGTGAGGACCGTAGGGCCGACCGCGAAGCGATGGTGGCATTGGCTACCGCTACCTCAAATAAAGCCGCTGAGGGCGCTCAGGGAGCGTCTGGGAGCAAATCCAAAGGATAATCGATGCCCGGACACCCCGGTTCATTCAGCACCCCCACACACACCGAAGCATCGGTAGGTACAGGATCAACGCTCGCTCTTGCCGCCAATCACGAGCGGAGCTATGCGTTGTTTGTCAACGACTCCGACACTGTGATCTGGCTGCGTCTCGGCGAAGCTGCTGTGGCGAACGAAGGCATCCGCCTGAACGCTACTGGCGGCAATTTCGAGATGAGCCCGCAACTCGGCAACCTCTACGGCGGTGTCGTCAACGCCATCTCCTCGGGCTCCTCGAAGAACCTGCTGGTGTTGGAGGCGACGAACTAAATGCCTCTCCGTAACCCCGGTACCTCCCACGCCGAAGCGCATACCGTAGCGTCCCACAGTGACACGACTGGGACTGGGGCCGAGCTTGAGACGCTGACGGACGGCAGTGACGCTTCGGCGCTCCACGTCCACACGGTGGTCAGTCTCGACACTACGGCGACAGGGGCAAACCTTACGACCCTGACAGATGCCAGCGAGACAGCGCTGCACTCACACGCAGCTTCTGGCATCGCGACTGGGGTCATCTGGCAGGGGTCGAACGCTTCAGACCACCAAGACGACACCGATGGCAACTACAGCATCGCCGCGCAAGCGAACAACTCTGATACCGATATCCACTACAGCTTCGTCATCCCCACGGGGTTCACCACCCTCACGAAGGCCGTCGCGGTCGGAATCTCCAACGCGGGCACGGGCAACCTCGCCTATTCCGTCAATACGTCCTTCGCTGCTGCTGGCGAAGCGAAGACCGCAAACAGCGACAGCATCTCGATGACCACTGCCGCTGTCACCGCGAACGAGATGGAAGAGATTGATATTTCGGCAGCCTTCACCGGCATCGCGGCCGGAGATTATGTAGGCGTGGACTGGAACCGGGACGGCGCTGACGCCTCAGACACTATCGAAGCGCAGTGGTCGTCACTGGGGATTCGCTTGGAGTACACCTAATGCCTGAGTTCCCCGATCAACCGCTCGATCACTTCTCACTTAACAAGGAGCTTGCGCGACTGGATCTCCCGGATTTCACGGGCTCGTCGCGGCTCTCCCGTCGTGACGGTGAAGCTGTTGACCCCTACGTCGTTATCAAGTGCGGGGAACTGTCGCAGGAGCAGCGAGCATCGGTGGAGGCCGTCCTTGCCGCCCACAAGATTCCCGAACCGAAGCCGCCTGAGCCGTCACTTGGGGACCGTATTGCCGCACTAGAGGCTCGCGGTGTCCGTTAACGTCCGTACCCCTGAAGGAGGTGCGTGATCTCAAGGACGGGTGCCCAACTTCTCACGGGATTGTCTCGATTTCTGGGCGACGAGATCAGCGTCTCTGGCCTCACCATGTCCAGTAACGGCACGTCAACGACGGTCGTGGATACGGAGCTATCCAGTTACGGGGATGATTTCTTCCGTGACTGGTGGATTCGCGACACCTCGTCCACGAACCAATGGGTATTCCGTCGCGTTTCGAGCTTCACGTCTGCCTCGGGGACGCTGACGACGGTGAATACCTGGGGCTCAACCCCGCAGTCAGGTGACACTTACGAACTGCACCGCTTCCGCCCCGATGGAATGTTCTCCGCCCTCGATGATGCACGGGTGAGTGTTTACCCCGACCTCGCCATCCTGCGCTTCGATGACACCATCACGACGGACGGTATCAGCAAGTCCTACGACATTCCCTCTAACGTGAGGCGCGGCCCCGCCACGGTGCTGCTGGAACAGCCCGTCGCCGTGGACGTGTCGTGGAACTTCCTCACAGCCCCGACGGGCGATTCCACCAGCAACTACACGGCATCGAACTTCACCGCCTCCACCTACGCGCGTGAGGAAGCCGATAGGCTCATCCCCAAGTACGACGACACCGCAACAGAACTCGTCCTCGCAGCCTCGACAGCGGGCACGTACCGTCAAGTCGTAGCCAACATGGCGAACAACATCACCGCAGCGAAGTCCGCTGGCAGGCGTATGACGGCTGCTGCGTGGGTCTACTGCCGCTCCGCCAGCAAGATCGCACTGGAGTTCCTTGACGACAGCGGGCAAGTGGCGGCGTCGTCTCAGCACGGCGGGACAGGCTGGGAACTGTTGACTGCCACGGGTAACGTTGTCGGCACCAACGCTACAACTCTCACATGGGGGCT
>Ga0209128_1001059_pt1 | contig 19305 bp, 34 predicted proteins | sample ETNvirnome_6_100_FD_184072 | JGI IMG/M metagenome (GOLD analysis project Ga0209128, IMG submission 184072) | Marine viral communities from the Pacific Ocean - ETNP_6_100 (SPAdes) (version 2) | ecosystem: Environmental > Aquatic > Marine > Oceanic | place: Pacific Ocean | collected 2013-06-19 | reverse complement strand
GGAACACCGTAAGACGCGACTCGCGTTCAGGCTCCTACAACAGTACATAAAGTGGGCAAAAGAACAGAAAGTAAAGGAAATTATGATTGGCGCAAGCAAAGGATTTGAGAAGACGTATGCAGACCGGTTGGGTAAATTTTTACAGAAGAGACTTGGTTTTGAAGAATCCGGTCACTGGTACAAACTGAGGACATAACTATGTGCGGTGGTGGAAGTACAACCAGAACAGAACCGTGGGAAGAACAGAAACCTTATCTTACTAAAGGGTTTGAGGAGGCAGAGGCACTACGGGCGGGAGGCTACCCCTCTTTTTACGGTGGCGATATGGTGGCGGGTTTTACTCCGGCTGGAACAGCAGCCCAGACCGGAATTCAAGACTACGTTACCGGGGGTCGCGCATTATCCCAACAGACGGAAGCAGAAGATTCACTGAAAAGGATGTTATCGGGTGAAGTCGATGATGCCAAGTTTGATCCTGTTATGGACGCTATGACTCGTTCTGTCATGGGTAAGTTGACCTCAGATATGCTCCCGCAAGTACAGGAAAACATTACCACCTACATTCCTGGTGGCGGCAGTAGAGGGGATATTGTGACGGCAAATGTCACTACTTCTGCGGCTCAGAAACTCGCAGACGAGGTTTCCAAAAACCGTTACGCAGCGTATCAGGATGCACAACAGTTACAAGCCCAAGCAGGGAATCTGTACCCGTCCATGATGGGAGCGCCAATCTCAGCATACGCTGGACTTGGTGATGTTGGAGAACAACAGAGGGCGCTTGCCCAAGCCGGGATAGATGCGGATATGCAGAAGTACGATTTCGATGCCTTTGCTGATCGCTCTAACCTTCAAGACTACATGGCTGGAATATCTGGAGATTACGGGTCTAGCGTCCGTAGTCCGGGTCTTATCAGCAAAATATTGGGGGTATAACAATGGGTTTCTGGCTTCCATTGGCGGCGGCTGTTGCTGGTTCTGTTATTGGCGAAGGGTTGAAACAAAACCCCGGCACAGCGGTAGGCGGCGGGGAGAAAAAGAAATACGCAAACCGCTCCTCTATACCTTCCATAATGAACACCGGGCCGATAGGGGCGATACGGGGAGCTTTCACCGCACCAAACCCAAACGATTTTGCCACCTCCCGGCAATGGGTAGATCCAAACCGATTTGGCGCATGGGGATCTCCCGGTATCCCTGTAACGGGTGGGGGTAGTTACGGAAAGGTGGAAGGCCCGGCTAATCCAGATGCGATGAGAGCGTTAGAACTGGAACAGAAACTCGCTCCGGCTCAGACCATAGACCAAGAGGCATACCAGGCAAAGGCCGACAAGGTGCAGTTCAATCAGGCTATGGCAAAAATTATACTGGAAATGGGGATGAGTATGCCGGGTGGTAGCCCGGCTTCTGTAGGGTCAAACAGAATTCAGCGCCCGGAATACTCCATGTTCCGTAAGAGGAGAGGTCTGATATGAGTCGCTGGGAGCAACACAACCTTGCTGACCCCCTTATACCAGGCCAAAAACGACTAGGATTGTTACGCCAACCTGTCCAAGCGCAATCTGTTCAACCGCAACCTGTCCAACCAGCGTTTCAACCTACGAATGTGATGGATGTGTCTGTGTCCAATATGCCCTCGGCAAGACAGCAGAGGTTAGACAAGTACGCTAACACCCTTACTAATATGTCTCTCTTTGCTACCTTGGCTACCGGAAAATCCATTAGGGATTACGGTGCAGCTTTCCGCACACAACCCACAGATCAGAAGGACAAGGTACAGGATAAGATCTACAGCAATATCGGCGCACTGTTACAGAAAGCGAGAGCCGCTGGTGTAGACCTATCTGACCAACGTAAGGTGTATGAACTTGGAACACAGGCTGGCATTACCGACCCACGGTATATGAAGGTCTTGTTAGATGCCGCAAAGGAATCCAGAGCGCCAGCAAAGGTTGCTCCGAAAACCCGAACCGTAAGCAGAGGCGACCAAACAGTTACCCAAGAAGATAGGGGTGGGGTTTGGACAGATGTAGGAACCGCCCCAAGATGGCAAGAGCGTGAGCGCCGAATGTTCAAAGGCGCAGACGGACACCAGTATTGGACAGATACCAACGAGCGAGTAAACCCGGATATCGAAAAAGCTAGCTCGGCAAGGAAGACGATACAAGGAGCAGACGGTTATCATTATTACGTTGATACCGGGGAAAGGGTACTTCCGGGCGTTGTAAAAACATCCAGCACTACAGGAGATAAGGTTCCGACGAAACTAGCTCATATCCCCTACTTACAGACTGAACGGCAAAAACTTGCTGGAATGACCGAGGGTACGGACGAGTATGCTTTGGCAGCGCGTAATCTCGCAGAATTGGAGAGAGAGGGGGAAAATCTACGATGGGGGCCGTCTGCTGGCCCCAGAAAACAGTGGGCCGAAACAACGGCTGATTACTACTACAACACTGATTTAATTAATCGGATGTTCAGCCAACTGGATAATGTCAACGTAACAACAGGTGCATTAGCTTCCGGTTTAGGTGTTGCAGAAGGCATAGCCTCTCAACTTGTGCAAACTGGTGAATTAACTGTTGCAACCATAAAGGGTAAAGCAGCTACACACAGCGACCTCCGCTCGTCTGAGCATTACAACTTTGGGGATGCTTCTGAACAGTCCGGTGCGTTTAAGGCAAATATCACTGATTTAGCTTATTCCCTTGCGCGAATGGCAGAAAAAGGTGGCGGTAAGTTGTCAGATGCAGACGTTCAAAAGCAAATAGATCGTATCACTCCCGGCGGGGGAATGAGTAAGTCTAGTATTGCCACTGCTTTACTTGAAATTGACCGTGGCCTGTACCGGCGAATAAACAGTCTGCACAGATCGAATATGGAAGCTGGTTATCCAGTTGAGAATTTCAAACTGGTGCGGGGTCGGTTACTGGAGGGGAGTAGGAATTTTTTAGACGCTGATGGCGTTGAACGAAAATACAACATCCTTTATTCAATAGACCCGTCAGATCCAGAGAACTCAAAAGTTCGTATGAAATGGTTGGTGGAGTAATGGAACAAATAGTACCCACCGATTCTATAACTTCTGGCAATTTTCTTTCGCCGGAAAAAAAGCGCGAAGAAGTAGTACCTACATCGTCTATCGGAGAAATGGTTGTACCTACAGAATCCATCAGCGATCCTGTCGAGGAACAAGGATCTCCACAAACTGATGTTGAGAAACATAAGAAGTGGTATCAGGTTCTAAACGGTAACATAGAAAGAACCTATTTGGCTGGTTTTAATGAACAAGTTGCTGATATGTTGCAGACACCAATCTCTGCGGGTCTGGAGTTATATCAAATGGGGTTTGGTGGTGACGTAAACCCAAATCTCCCAGGATATGACCCGGATGACCATGTAGGGGGAACCCGCGCTGTTAAGGATTTGTTTGAAGCTGTTGGTATTAACGTCACCCCGGAGGAAGATTCTCTTGGGGCGAGGATCGGGGAAGAAACAGCTATAGGATTAACAGCGCTCGCGCCTATGGGTGCAGCCGCAAACGCGGCTAAATATTCTTACGGGTATTTGCAGCCAATCATTTCGTTTGTTGCAAAACGTCCTATCGCTGCTGTTCTTACAGATGTAGGTATTTCTATTCCCGCTGGCACTGGTGGGTACTACGGTGAAAAGGTTGGTGGTGAAATAGGTAAAGCTCTAGGTGATAGATATCAGCTAGTAGGTGAAAAGGCTGGTAGTGAAACAGGTGAAGCTCTAGGTGTAATCGCAGGTTCTCTTTCTCCTTATCCGGCAAAATGGGCTATTTCCCCTTTTACAAGTTTGGGTGCAGCCACAGGCAGGGGGCTGAAAAAAGGATATCAGTCATTGGGCCTTGGGCAAGAGGCCAAAGCTAAAAGAGCGGCTGAAATATTCAGGGAGCATTTATCTACCGAATCTGCGGGCAAGTTGCGTTCCGGTGACATAGATACTCCCACAGTTGGTGAATATACGACTGCTGAACTTCTTAATGATAAAAGTCTGTTGGAACTGCAATCCTCGGTTGCGGCGCGATCCCCAGATGCTCGTAATGTTGCCGATTTGTCTCGGCGTGGAACTGAGCAAGCATTGGCTGAGAAGTTAGCCGAATTACACCCCGGTGAAGTAGGCCCAACTTCTTATGTAAGAGATCGAATAACCAGCGCGGCAAGGGCGGTTCAAAAAAGGATGGAGAGTGCCGTTGCCCGCGCACAAGCAAGAATAAACCAGCTTTCCTCTAATTCTCCGATAGACGTAATTGAAAAGATTGCGCGGGAAGAATTTGATGCGGTCTATAAGACAGCACGACAAGGAGAGCGAAGTGTTTGGAGTAAGGTTGGTGACGGAACGTACAAGACTGACACCATTATCCAAAGGGCAAAAGAGATTGTTGCCGAAACCCCCAGATTGTCAGGAGAAGGGGGTAAACCCGATGTACCGTTAGCAATTCGGGAAATTGCCGGACAGGATGCGGTCATCCACCCCGAAACAGGGGCAGTAGTAAAAGAGGAAGTAGCAAGCATCCTAAAGGGAGTGGAAACAGAAAAAGAAATACAGGCACTTGTTTCCAGAATTGGGCAAGATGTTCGTATTGCCAGATCCGAAGGGAGGCTGAATACTGCCAGAATGTTGGGCCAACTGCGCGATTCTATCTTTCAAAAAATTATGCCCGTGTCTGGTGGTTCGGCAGAACTTGATGCAGCAAGGGCGTATTCCCGGCGTTTGAACGAGGTTTTTTACCACGGCCCTTTGGGGCAACTACTGCAACAAAACGCAAAGGGTGGTCTGAAGGTCGCGCCAGAACTGACACTAGAAAGAATGATCGGCGCTGGAACAAAAGGAAAGCTAGGCGCACAAAGTTTGCGGAGTGCGGCAGGGGAATATGGCGGGGCTGAAAAGGTTGACGCAATTATTCAAGAATACCTAGTCGCCAAATTTACAAGCAAAGCCTTTACAGGTGGTGCATTTAATCCAAATGCGGCAAACAGTTTTGTCAACTCCCACAACGCCCTAGAACTGTATCCACAACTACGGGGGCAGATGTTAGATGCGGCAAAGGCAGAAACTCTAGCCCGCTCTGTCTCTAAGTCCAGGCAAGCACTCATAAAGCGGATTGAAAACCAATCTTTAGCGTACAAATTTCTGGAAGGAAGGGAACCCCAAGCGGCTATTAACGCAATTCTGAAGTCTCCTCACCCTATCCGTGATGTAAGGTCGCTGGTAACTCTTGCCAAAAAAGATCCTTCTGGGAATACGATAAAAGGTCTGAGGAGTGCATTTTACGAAATTTTAAGCGATAGGTTTGGAAAGACTGTAGGCGGGGAATATCAACTTACGCCGAATAACATGAAACACTTTCTGGATAACTCTACCCACAAAGAGTTGATTAAATCCGTCTTTGGTAAAGACAGCCTTAAACTTCTAAACGAAGTCTTAAAAGGGGCATCGTTCAAGTCTCGTTCCTACGGGGCTAGTCATCCCCAATTAGAAATGAAATCCAGTGCTTTTGAGAAGCTGCTGGGGGCTGGAGGCACGTTAGGCGCTCTGTTCGGCGGGATGATGTCGAAGGTGGGAGCCGGATATACCGGAAAAGGATTGATTATGTCCGGTATAGGTCGCAGAGGCGCAAGGGGATTCTTAAACTCCGTTGCAAACGCCAGCAGGGAGGATGTTTACCGTATCCTTGAAGAAGCTATCAATAATCCCGCTTTTGCCAGAGAACTAATAAAGCCATTAAACGTCAGCATGAGTCCAAAGGGGCAAATGTCGCTACGCAAGTTTGCCATTTTCAATGAATTGTTTGGTGGAACCCCTGATGCGGTATTCGCCTTTTCGGAGGAACTAATGCCATGACTATGAAAAAGATTCTACTAGCCGCCCTGCTGGGCGGTTTTTTTATGTCTGCTCTCGCTATTGAACCGCCTGATGATGTGCAACCACGGGTGGTGCAAATCCAACTCTACTGTGTTCCCACTATGTCACGCATGGCAGAGATCATCAGCGACACATGGGGCGAGTCTGGTGTTGTGGTAATGGAGATGTCAGCAACGACAACCATCGCAATCTTCACCAACGAGGATCACACCTCAACATCTGTCGTGGTTTCCCGCACAGATAAAAATGAAACGGAGCATTGCCTGGCGTGGTCAGGCACATCCCCAGACGGTTTCGGATTTGTGGTGAATCCTGAACCGATTTTCCCTGAGAAAAAACCAGACGGTACAGAAACATAATGGCCGTGCCGGCGGGTTGCCCCTTGGATATTGATCCAGTAGAAATTGGTAAATTGATTGCCCAAGTGGAATCCCTCTCACATCAGATTGAGGAATCAAACAGGCGCTTACGAGCGGTAGAAGCGCAGATGGAAAGGGGTCGAGGAATGGGTTTAGGAATTTTACTCGCCACCGTAGGTCTTTCCGCTGGCGGCGCAAGTATTTTAACAAAGTGGTTGAACTAAAGTGCGATGTATTGGAGATGGACCGCACTCGGTGTCTACCTCGTTATTTGCTTGTACGATTTCATGGTTGTTCCAATATGGTACGGACTTAACAGGCCCGATTTGGGAACATTTATTGAGATACTCAATACGGTTGAAGACCCACTGATACAACTTGAACTGATGAAAAAACTCACTGGTCAACATAACCCATTCACGTTAATGAACGGTGGCATTTTTCATTTAGCCTTTGGTGCAATCTTAACCGGTAGTGCATTCGGACTGAAATAATTTAACTCAACATAGGAAACAAAGATGAAAAATCTGTGGGAAGGGCTGACTAACCAGTGGAAGATTGTTGTTGTGGTTGTAGCAGTTGTAATAGTTATCGGAGTGATGCAGGAGATCATGTGAAGTATGACGTTCTCTGGACTACTTACCACACGATATTATGCGTACTCCTTGGTATAGCAGACATCTTACTCTTCTTACTGTACTTGGGTTAGCGGGATGCACGACCATAAAAAAAGCAACGGTAGTAGCAACAGGGGCGGCGATAGGTGCGACTGCGGGTACTGTCTTATCGGGGGGTGCGCTTGCGCCGATAGCGGGAGCCATGACGAGTGCGTTTGTGACCGATGTGATGACAGAGACAATGATGGATACGAGGATGAGGGGGATTGATATGGCCTGTGCACCAGACACAATTTGGACGGTTGCTGAAAAAGCAGTAGAGCTTGGCGGGATCGGATTGATCCTCGCGTTTGTCGTGATTCCAGTAATCGCCGGTTGGCTAATCCCAGGCCCGACAAAATTAAATCGAAAATAGCGTTCTTTTTACTAAGCTGTTTTTTAACAACCGCAACAGCAGATTTATTCGGAGTTCGATCAAGTTTCCTGACAGGATCACCCGGCGACCCAAATTCGTGGACAGGGCGCTTTGGGATGAGCCTTATGTACCTTTCTGATGACTATACCGCTCCTGAAAGATTGCACTTCCAAAACATATTGCTCGGTAATGGCGACACACATATAGATGTATATGCCAGAGCTAAGACCGGGGGCTACCACGGTACTCCAATCAACGGGTACGCCAACCAAAGGGCAAGACTGCAAGAGTTAAATGATTCTGGATTAAGGCCGGTTGCTTGGTTAACCGGGGAACAGAGGCAAGGCGATTCCCAAGAACCTCTAAGCGACACGCTCTTATTTATAGATCACTACGTTAAAACGAATGATGATCTGGTCGCGGGATATGTTGTCTGTCTGGAGTGTGATGAGCAGTATTCCGTTGCAGAAGTTAATGCAATGGTAAACAGGGTAAAAAGCCTAACCGATAAGCACGTTGCCGTTCATCTAGCCCCCGGTGTTGGTGGGATGTACAGAGATATAAATTACTACAACGGCGCAGATTTTATTTACCTACAGTTAGGGGATCATCTGACGGGCGACCTGACCGCTGACACGGAAATGGCGGTAGCCATGCTCAAAGAAGCCTTGAAGTTGGGCATCCCTGTTGTCGCCAACGAATACTCAATCGTTTCAACTTCTGAACAGGCGCGAGCCTTGGGAGACAGGTTATGCGCGGAGGGCGCGGTAGGAACCGGCAACGGAAGATCAGTAAGTTTTTGCGGTCAGAGAGAGCCGAAGAAAGCGAAGTGGTACGACAAGTATCAGGACGAGATGGTCGTAGCTGGGGTTGCGATGGCAACTCTCTACGCCGTTACAAGGTTCGATCTACCGCTCCAACTTCAAGCAACAGAAGACAGCTATCAGATCGGGATGACGAGGAGTACGAAGAATCATACGGTAGGGATTTCCTACCGGGATGACGGCGCGGTGATGGTTAATTACCGCTTTTCTTTTTAGGTGTAAATACAGGAGTAATTATGTTCAGTAATCAAATGCGGGCGATGGATCGCCTTTTCGAGAATATGATGCGCGAGTTTGATGTTTCAACCCCGTTACAGGCGGTAAATGCGGCCTTCCCGAAAGAGGGGGCCAGCGTCAAATTATGGAAGGCCCAACCGCAAGAGTACCAGTACCAAAAATGTTCTGAGTGCGGAACCCTCCATCTCGTAGAAAAAGGGGGCGAAGGTGATTCGACAAACGAAAAGGCCGAAGGGCAGAGTTTGGACGCGGGTTAGATTCCCGCCGCCTCCACCATGCAGCTTGTAGTCATAGAGTGGCGAGACATAATCGCTTTTAACGGCTGGGAAAAAGCGGCAGATGTTAAATGTCCGACTTTATTTTCTGTCGGTTGGTTGGTTAAGCGTGACCAGGAAACGGTGATGATCGCCAACACACTTGATTACGAGGATTTTGCCGGTGACGGAAAGGAAGATTTACCTATCCCCTACGGGATTACCGTTTTCCCCACCGGCTGCGTGGTTTCGGTGAAGAATATTGACTCTGGTGAGTGTCCGACATAAAATACATAGACTGTATGACGTAAGGTGCTAATTTGCGAATATTAGTCATACCGGACACCCAAGTCAAACCCGGTGTTCCTATCCAGCACCATACTTGGATAGGGCGACTTGCCGCTGAAAAAAGACCAGATATCATCGTCCATCTGGGCGATGCCTACGATTTTTACTCTCTAAACTCTTATATCTCCAGAAAGGAGATAGAAGGCGCACGAATAATAGAGGATATAGAAGCCGGAAATAAAGCGTTTGAAACCCTCATGGCTCCGCTGAAGAGAAAGCGCAGCTACCAACCAAAATTACACTATCTGTTAGGCAACCACGAAAACCGCCTTTCCAGATACATAAACGACCACCCAGCCGTTGAATCCCTCATTGGCTTACACCTCTTAAACCCACCCGTTCTGGGCTGGGAGATGCACCCCTTTCTAAGACCCCTAAAAATCCAGCAAATCTACTTTGCTCACTATTTTCAAAACCCTAATTCCGGCAGACCTTGGGCCGGAACCTGTCATACAAAATTAAAGAACATTGGCCTGAGTTTCTGTATGGGCCACCAACAGGGTCTTGACCTTGCCGTTCGGTGTTTACCCAACGGACAACAGCAGCGTGGACTTGTCGCCGGGTCTTGTTACCAGCACGAAGAAGATTACAGAGGGTTCCAGGGGAAAGAGAGTTTCCAAGGAGTGATTATGCTAAATGATGTTAGAGGCTCGTCCTACGACTTGATGGAACTGTCTCTACGGTACTTAGAAAAGCGGTATGGATGAATACCAACACTGGCGAAAAGTAGCTAGGGAAGAATTCACCCGTGGACAGATCGTGCAGACCGCCGCAGACAATTTAGATCTGTGTTCACCTATTTGGAACGCGATGCAAGACGAACTCCAGTATCGTGACAGATTGGATACACGAAAGATATTTAGAAGAGAAATGAGGGAGGCAGAAGAGAAGGACAAACTGAAAAAACACAGTTCTAAGTGCTTGATATTAAAGGGGGAAAAAGAGCCAAAAACGGGCTTGTAGTACCCCCCTACCGCAAGCCCTTTTTTTACACAAAATGAGACATTTATACCAACCAGACAGGTTTGAGTCAGACCCTGGAAAACGAGTCACTCACTGCCCTGTCGCACTTACCCAGGAGAAACCAGTGCTGTTAGATATCCCCCAAGCTCAGAAGATGATTTTAGATGCCAAAACCCAGCGGGATGAGGCAGCAGTATTAGCAAGTATCGCTAAACAAATGGGGATATGTTCGGATTCTCCCGAAACATTCAATAAGTTGGAAGAAATAGAACAACGAGCGGAAAAGGGCAGGGGTTAAAATACGGTGCGAAGACCTTAACTGTTTGATTTGGTACAGTGTTCGAATCCCTCCCTCTCCGCCATTTTCCCCTTGGTTGATAGACCCGAATCCCTAAGTGCTTGATATTACGGTATACATGGCGATACATGGCGATACATGATTGATAAATAAAATGATTGTTCGGGGTTAAAAGCGGTGCGATAATAAGAGCCTCACCCGGAGGCTTTTATGGAACTTGCAGATACCTACACCGCGAAAGCAATCAACGCCGCGATAAAGAAAAACTCTGTCAGCACCCAACCTATTAGCGTGGCTAAGAAAGGACGGTGCATACGCATAAACAAAGACAGCGTAACGCTTATCTATCGTGATAGAAAAAACGGTGACACAACTCTTACGTTAGGAGAGTGGGGCGGCGTTTACGGTATCACCTGTAAACAGGCTGAGAAGGAAATAACAAACCGCCTGGGAGAAAAGAAAGAGCAGAAGAAGAAAGAGAGACTAGAGGCTAATTCTTTTCAAGCTGTTGCTAAACGCTGGTTGAAATACAAGCAGCGTGAGTGGTCTGACGGTCATTACTCGAACCAAACAAAAAAGCTCGTCAATCATGTGTATCCTCTGATCGGGTCTGTGGATGTCCGTGACCTGACCAAGTACCACATTTTAGAAGTCTTAGAGGAACTTGACCGGAAAGGCTATCTTGAGAGCCGGGATAGAATCCACCAGATTATCCGTCAGATCCTTGACGGCGCTGTTTTCGATGAAAAGCACCCTAAGTATCCTACTGGCCTGGAATTCAACGTAGCGGCCTTTGTACGCTCCTCTGCGCCCCGTCTGACCAAAAGGGAGGGGGATTATGAGCCGACCACTTACAGGGCCATGCGGCTCGACAGAGTGCCGGAGTTCTTGGCTGAAATGAATTCCGGTAACGCCGACCCAATCGTGAAACTACTGGTTGCGTTTCAGATTCTCACCATGACCCGTCCATCAGAGGCGAGACAAGCCCTGTGGCAGCAGATAGATTGGAAGGGCAGGGTGTGGAGAATTCCTGGTGGCACTAGGCGGCAGCTAGGTAATATCGGCAACCACATGAAAAAGAACAGGGAACATTGGGTTCCCCTGTCAGACCAAGCGGTTATGGTTCTCAACCAACTCTGGGAGATTACCGGGAAGGGTAAGGTTCTATTTCCCCGGATTAACCCTTACTCATATTATGGTGGCAACAAAAATCTAAATGGACAGCAGCTCGACCCGGAAAGATTTGACCATACAAGTCACCTGTCCTACAACGCGGTAGGCTTTGCTATTCACGATCTAGGCGGGGAAAAGGGAAACTGGAAGTATGACGAACACCCGCATGGTTTCAGAAAGACAGCCTCTACCTATCTACATGGTCTGAAAGATACAAACGGAAAACAGGAATACGCTTCTGAGTGGATTGAATACCAGTTAGCCCACAAAGATACAAACAAGGTCAGAGATACCTATATAGATAAAACCCCGGATCTTTATTTAGATTCGCGCCGGGAAATGATACAGGTATGGGGCGACAGAGTTATGCCTAAGAGGCTATCTGTTGTGAGAGTTGCCTGATCTTTTTAGTGACAACCAGACCGCAACCGCGCCGACCATCTTGGATGCCGTCATCACGATCACATTCATTGGACTTAAAATCCCAATCATTGCGGTGAACACTATCGAATCAATAGGCGTACCAACTGCTGATGACAATAAAATCCTGTCGCGCAATGGTCGCTTGGTGAAGGTGTAGACGATCCAATCCAGACCCTCAGAAACTAAAAACGCAGTCACCGATGCGATAGCAACGAATGGGTCAGCCATGACGTAAGAGATTGCACCGCCGACTAACATCACCGGGAACACCCAATGTCCTATCTTGCGTTGGGCAAGGTCGCGGAAAATGAATGTCAAGCCGACAATCATTGATGTTGGCTGCCAAATGCCGATGGGTGGAATGACGGTGAATAACCAATTCACCGATACGATACTGATCAGATAAATTATTGCCCACATAGTTTGAACTCCCGTTGTACTGTTAAGTTGTTATTCCATAATGGAGCAGAGTTATAAGCCTCAACCCTATCCGCTATGATGTTTGCCCTCTGACTTTCCTTCTTTGGTGCGTATATACCGAATCTGTGGGCATTTTTAAATGAGTTAAGAACGGCAGTCGCGCTATCAGCAGATGCCAAAGGGATTGATTGAAATATTTTTGGGTCTAGCATCCGTAATCCATGCAGCTTGCATCGCGGCCTGCCAAGGTCATCACATAAAACGTCCATCGCTTGTGCAATCCGCGTCCAGAATTGCTTACTCCCCGGCTCCATGCCTTCCGTTGAACCAAACGCAACTCGATCCCATCTGAGAGAGAGGCGATCTAAACGATCTAATGATTCATTCAGATGCCACACAGGAACCCCATCACGGGTGTAGGGCCAATCCTCGATCAGACCATCGTTTAGATCTTCACTGCCATTGATCGCATCAGGGATCAATGCCCAGTCAAAACCAGGATGTCGCCGCCAATCATCCACCCAATCGGTGTAGCCCTGCACATCAAGCGACTTGCCCGACTTCCAAACCGAAAACGCGCCGTTATCTAAAACAAACGAATGACTGACTTCTGCCATTGTTTCCAATTCGGAACGGTGGGCAAAACTAATTAGTGAGTGGCGACCAGTGAAAAATTCATGCGACTGAGTGGCTTTCCCAAGAGGCCCGCCGTGATAATGGATCATGTTTTGTGAAGCGTTTTAACCCATTTCTCTACATGGTCTGAATTCCAAACGTGGGTCTTATGGCCCATAACGGTAGGTTTAGGAAATTTGTTTGTTCTCACCATCTTTCGGATAGTCGCGTGAGACAACGTGGTTATCTGCTCTACATCCTTCATCCGCAGCAACCTAGTCACTCAACAATTCCTTTTCAAGCCTCTGCATCTCAGCCATAGCTACTTCCAAGTCTTTTAATACCTGAGCCAATATTCGGCTAAACTTACACTGCGAACATTCAGTGAGGCCGTGAGGACAAGTTAAATCTCCCATTCTTCTATCTCCTGTCCACCAGGGAGAGCGAAAACCAGATGCCCGTTTCTCCTTTTCGGCGGGAAAGGAGTATTCATCAGTTTTGCTTTACCCCGTTCGTTCAAAATGTCCAGTTTTACTGGTAGGGAAATCCCGCGCCACTCGCGGTTCTTAATTTTTCCTTCTGATGTTTCAGTCACTAAAAAGCTCCTCGATTAGTCGTTCGGCAGCGGTGTCAGATATCAGATATTCCGTGCCGTTGACACAAGTGACGGTTGCTGATTCATTCCCGTTCCGCGAAACGCTCCTGATAAGATTGGGGGGAATCGTCACCATCTCCCCATCTGTAGTTGTAAAAGTCAATTTGTTCATAGAAAAAAGGGCGGGGCGAACCCCGCCAAAAAACTATAAGGATTTACAGATATTTCTCCTATAGTTGTTGATGGAAAGGTGGCCCCACCCCCCCCACTGTGGAGGCAGGGGGAGGAAAGGGAGGGCAGGGCCGTTAATCATCCCAAGGATCTTTTTCTTTGGGCTTTTCGTTCGCTGGTTTAAACCCACCTTCACGCGGGGCTTCAATTTTGAGCTTCAAATATTTCTCCCCCGCTTTGCTGGTGTTTTTCCAAGCTGCGATTTTCCACATCACGCCTTCCACTTTTTGATCGCCCTTAAAATGTGGCGCTTTGTCGCTGGTTCTGTCTTTGTTGGGGAATAAAGCCCCTTCAAGTTCTTTTGTCTCGTAAGCCATGTTCTACTCCTAGTTCAAAATATGATTCGCACAAATCGCGTACTTCTTTTCTGATACCGGCGGTGTCACCGTTGTTCCAGATTTTTTGAAAACTGCTCGCACCACTGCTGGACATCGCAGTAATCCTCGCATCTCGTAAATCTTCCTTTTCTATGTTCGATCCAGTTGTCACTGGTTCCAAATTTTTCCAGAGCATCATTCGCCTCCTGTTCCTCGTGAAACAATTTCACCGCTGTTTTGCGGCCCTTCTTTTTCAACGCCCAGGTATCGTCCTTCTTCCACGTCTCACGATCTGAACAATAAGGATCGCCTTTGAAATGCCGTTTCAGTCGGATCTTGATATATCGCTCTGTTTTTTCCATATCCCACAGTGGGATTTCAATCGCGCAGATAGGAGCTACCGGGTAGTTATCCCCGGCTTTGCTTTTCTGCCAATCCCGCAGAAAGGCGATGATCTGTAATCTGTCTATCGGATGACCGCCTTGTTTCTCCCAGATATAGCGGAGAGTGTTAAGCTGAAAATCCCACTCCGGTTTTCCGTAGATAACAGACCAGACGGAAGTAACTTTGTAGTCGGCCATAGTTGAGCCGTAAATCAGATCGAATTGGCCGGAAAGAATCTTTTTGTCCAGTTCAATCGAAATTCGTTGTTCTCTTATTACCCCTTCCGATTCTGGGATGCGCTCCAACATCGCGTGGACAGACTGCCCAAAGAAAGCCCACACCATGTCGGATACGTCTGATTCACGGTCTGGATGCTCTTTGCGTAACTCTCTGACCCTTGGGCTATCTATTAGCTGGGTGACAGAAATATCAGCATCACCCCGCGTGTAGGGGTCGTTTTCCATCGCCGCTACCAGGATATGCGGTAGGTCGTATTTGTTGGTGATCTTCATCCCGAAAAACCCCCGCCCGAAGGCGGGGTAATAAGAGGAGGAGTCGCGGTATTTGCCCCCCGCGACAGGGTAGTTTCGTAAATTCTTTCTAGGTCGGCCTTATCTATATCTCGTTTGTCCGACACCTCATGTATGCTGTATCGGACAGCGCGGGCAAAGAGAACCTGTAGATCACCGTGAAATCCCAAATTCGCCCAATTAACAATGCAGTCTTTCGCCATCATGTCTACCTCAAAAGTTGCGTTTTCCAGACTCTCGCTATATTCCACCGACTCTCCTAGAGGCTTCAGTGCTGCGCCAGTGTTCCCACTTCAATTTTGCTGTTTCGCGTTTTGCAGATAGGATCTCAGCCTCGTTAAATGCTTTCAGGTAGGATCGTTTCGCGTCCAACACCTTTTCATCGACCTCGGCCACCTGTTTTCGCAACTCAACACTCCCTTTTGCCGTCGAAAAAGCCTGTGCGTGTCTTTTCTTGATCAAAAAAGCCTTAGCCTTTGTCGCGGTTACAGCATCAGCGAAAGGTTCATCTGTCTCAGCCAGGTATTCCAGCATTTTCTCAGCGTCAAACTGATTCATGCTATCCTCAATATTCCTTTGTCAAACAAGATTCCCATAGTGGCTATCGCGCCTTCCAGTTCCGCTTGCCACAGGAAATCTCGGTCAAAATCAGTTTTCATTCGTCCGTCAATCACATCGTGACAAACGTGACACGCATAGCTGCCAATCGGCTTACCCTTGTAGCCCATTCCCGCGCCAATCAGATGTTTTCTGGACAAGTGAGCAAACACAGTTGTTTCATCGTCGTAGCTGCAAATGGGTAAACTGATTTGACATATCTCACCTTTTGCACTTCTCGTAATCTTCCGAATATCGGACTTGGAAGTCTGATATATTTTCCCACTCAGCATCCGATCCATGTTTGCCATTATGCCAAACCATATCCCATTTGACAAGCCATGTCGGTCATAATAGACTCCTTCACGGAGGTAACACAATGAAAAGAGTAACAGGTAGAGAAATTTTTGGGTGGAAAAAACAAGCGTTTCCATCTTGGATAAAAAATAAAGGTTGGACTCAGTATTGGGCAAAGAAATCTTGTGCGTCGAAGTTCTTGCTAGTCAAAGACAGCCGGACAACTTCCTTGGACGTTGAGCAGGGATATGGCGGTCACTGCGTCCGATACATCAAAGATCTCGCAGAAAAGACAATCGGGTCATCCGGCGTTGGAAATAAGGTGGTGGCACATGAATAATTTGACACTGAGATGCCACATCTTATCTGTGGCAAAAACTTTAGAAGATTTTAAAATTGGTACGAATCTGGATACCCGATTGGTCGCTGGATCTTCCCTGGAAGGCAACTTGCAATTCTGTAACCCCGCTTTTGAGAGGCTTGCTGGACAAAGCATGAGGGAGATGATTGGCACGAGTTACCGGCTCCGTACTCACCTTGACTACCACAGTCAAATAGATAAACAGTTGGCGCTAACTGTCGAAACGGGAGTTTCCTGTTTGACCGATATCTTCCAAAGCCACGATGGTAGTCTGCACCGGGTACAGTGGAAAACCGAACTTATATCCCCTGGTGACGCTTTTATTCTCTGTTCTGGAACCGTCCTTGATTATCATGTTGAGGACAATATTATCTGCTTTCCAGTGACACCAGACGCAAGATAACGGAGTCTGGGATATCTTCACCTTCCACGCAAAGAGCATAGGCAATGTCGATGAGCTTTGCCTTTTGCTCTACGGTGGCTCTGGGAGCGAGTCTTTCGGCAACCCCGACTGCGGTAAGCAGACATTCGCTGTCCAGTGTCGCCCCGCCTTCTCGTCCATTGCAGATGAAGTCGAGGGTAGATCCTAATTGTGATGCCAACCGCATACCGTTTTCTAGGGTCATTTTGTGGGCATTACCAGCTTCCCAATGGGAGCAAGCCCCACGGGTCGCTTCCACGGCTCTCGACATTTCCGACTGTGACCAACCCAACTGCTCACGCAGCGTTGTCACCCGTCTTGCAATCTCCTTGGCCCTGGTCGCGGATACATATTTTGTTTTTACCATTGTATTATCCATTGCGTGTCCATTGCAGAATATAAACCAATTAGCAGTCTTTTTGGGATTTTAATTACTATAAGTTTTTCTTATGCCTGTAGTGTCGGATATAAACGACTCGCTTTTGCTGGAAGTACCAGGCGCTGTGGAGTTCAGAGAGCAGAAAGGGCTGAAAAGGCACTGGTTTGGCGGGGGTAGTTCGTCCAACAGAACGATCATCGTTTGTGTGGGGTTAGAGGCTGAAAGCTGGGCCGAAATGCTGGCACAAACCCATTTTGCTGTCTGGTTAGACGGACAGGCGAAAGAATTCGATTGGGAATTTACCAGGGGGCATGACGTTTGGATCAGACAGTGCGGGTTTGTCACCAGATCCGATCTCAGGAAGGTAGCCGCAGCCGTAGAAGGTTTGGCTACCAGAATACTATTTCAGACAGGCGAGGGCGTGAAATGGAGTATCTGAAAATCGCAAATTGGGATACCTACCAACACTATAAAAAGAAGAATCCACGGTGGGTGAAACTGTATCTTGACACCTTTAATCGACCAAATTGGGTAGGTTTGGACGATAAATCGAAGTTTTTGATGCTGATTTGCATCGGAATTGGTGGAGTTTGTGACGGGAAAATACCAAATTGTGCCAAAACTTTGCAGAAAATTTCACATTTGCGGAGGAAAATAGACCTTAAACCATTGATAGATATAGGTTTCTTAATTCCGTACTCTAGAGACTTTATAGACAGAGAAGAGCAGAGAAAAGAAGAAAAAGAGAAGACCAAACAAGAAACCAATGTTGAAAATTTAACAGAAGAAGAAAGGTTTGAATTAGCTGCCATGATTCAGTATCGGAAAGACAAGGAAAGATCCCTTGCTTCCTGAAAGTCTAATTCTGGATAACGTGCCGTGGCGTGATTACCAGAGTGAAAGCGTTACCGGAGACATTAAGCACCCCGCAGATTTCAAGGATCAGGCCGCGAAATTTCTCCTTGGTGAAGAACAACGTCTGGGCGGCAAGCTCTGTTTCACTTGGGATAGTGATTTTCGGATTCTGCCCAACTCTTTGACGCTGTGGAGCGGCATAAACGGACACGGAAAAAGCCTCATAACCCAGCAAGCCGCGCTCTACTTCCTGAACAACAAATATTCCTCGCGGGAGGAAAGGGTGCTTTTGTGGTCGCCCGAAATGCCACCAGAAATAACGGTGGCGAGAATCTTAAAACAGGCAACTGGCCTAAAAAACCCCACCCCCAATTTTCAAGACGAGATTTTCCAGTTTATCGAAGACCGAATGTATTTATACGTGCGGGATCACAACGTAACCCCTGCGGAACTGGTCGGTGTTATCCGCTTTGCGGTGGACAAGCTGAAAGTCACCACGATTATTCTGGATTCACTTATGAAAGTGAAACTAACGGATCGTGCCGACAATCTGAACCTCCAACAAAAGAATTTCTGCAATACCTTGGCTAACGAATGTCGAGGTTCGGGTTTAAGCATATTCCTGGTCGTTCACTCCCGAAAACGGGAATCCGAAAACCAACGTATCGGAAAATTCGATGTGAAAGGCAGCGGTGATCTTGTGGACTTGTGCGATTGTTTGGTGGCCGTTTCCAGAAACAAGCGGAAGGAGGAGGCACAGACGGTTGGAGATGGGGATAGGGATGGCGAGCCTGATGGTTGGGTTTCTGTGCAGAAAAACCGACACGGGGGAACAGAGCCGACTTTTCCGGTCTGGTTCCTTCCTGACGCTATGCAATTCGTCAAAAGTGAAAGGGAGTCACCGCTTTGTTTGATTGGTCGGCTTTAAAAGATCACCCGGAACACGCCAGGTATGAAAAAGCTGTTGAAGTCTTACTAACTCTGGAAGGAAAGACCCCGAATGCAATTATCAAATACCTGTATTTCATAGAAATAATCTGTGCCGACATTCAAAAGCAAAGAAGCCACAAGCTCCCAAAAAAGGGCATTTTGGACATATTTGAAGAAGGAAAAGCCAGACTTTGCCCAGTTATTGACCGCCGTGAAAAAGGTTTTTGGACGGGTTGAGGTTGAGTATGTCGAGTCCGACAAGTCGCACGATAAATAAGCTGAAAAATGAAGGGTGGACACCGGACATTGTAGAGCGGTGGATACCAGGGGCCAACATACGCCGGGATCTTTACGGGTTTATAGATGTTCTCGCAATAAAAGACACGGAAACAAAAGCCATTCAATGCACAAGCCGGTCAAATATGGCCTCTAGGGTGCGAAAAATTGAAGATTCCGACACGGTAGACGCTGTTAGGAAAGCTGGATGGTCGATAGAGGTCTGGGGTTGGTTCAAAAAGGGCCGATTCTGGGAAGTAAAGATAACCGACTGTAGTTAGGAGCAACCATGAATAGGAA
>Ga0209128_1001057_pt1 | contig 19317 bp, 21 predicted proteins | sample ETNvirnome_6_100_FD_184072 | JGI IMG/M metagenome (GOLD analysis project Ga0209128, IMG submission 184072) | Marine viral communities from the Pacific Ocean - ETNP_6_100 (SPAdes) (version 2) | ecosystem: Environmental > Aquatic > Marine > Oceanic | place: Pacific Ocean | collected 2013-06-19 | reverse complement strand
TATCGACGGTGATGGGGAAGCGATCCCTATTTCGGAAAAGGTGAGACAAAAGTACCGAGATCCGAAAGATTTCACCTAAAAACAACACTATTTATAGTATATGAAGCATCTACTTGAAAACTGGCGAGAGTATCTAACCGAAGTTACAGAAGAAGAACTGGGCCCCGTAATGCAGCCAATCTGGCAAGAGTGGACTAATTACCTAAAGGGCTGGAACTAACAATGAAATTATTACTTGAAAACTGGCGGAAGTATTTAAATGAAGAGCGACCGCGCGCCCCGTTGGGCGGATACACCCAGCGGGAATTCTTCAACCGCGAAGATATTACATATGAATTTTTGGAAAAGATAGCCAATTTGGTAATAAATAATCCTGAAAATCAAGAAAAGTATCACATTAGTCGCAAAACGGCAGCGAACCTGCTCAAAGCTTTGAGCCAACATCGGGGAGCGGGATGGTCTGAGGAGGGATGGCTCCTCAACCATGTTCGGCAGGATCAATGGGATGAAGGTGTACCAGAAGAAGACCTTCTCGATGTAGATATTTTTGAGAGAGTAACAGAGGATCCTGAAGAAGAAGAATCGTTCGCCAGCCGCTTCCCGCTCGGGCAAGATTTTTCAGAACCAGAAGAAGAGGAAGAGCCATGGCCGGAGCATTGGGGACAAGATTTTTCAGAAGAGGATGATGAATGAAGCTCCTACTTGAAAACTGGCGGAAGTATTTAGCAGAAGAGAAGATGCTGTCTCTTTTTGAGGATCGAGAATCTTTTCGAGAAGAACTTCCTGGTCTGGTCAAACGATTCTTTATGAGAGACTCACGAGAGAATCAAAGACTCCTTAAACAAATTTGGAACAAACACGTTGATCGCGGGCTTATAGATAGTTTAACTTTGGTCCGATGGACGCCGGCGCCCAAGATGGAACGATTTCTCCAGTATGACACAACTCGGGAAATGAGTGCTGAGGGCTATCTTCCGAGCGAAGAGCTTGTTCCCTTGTTCCTCCGCAGAAAGTATCCTGAAGAAGCAGAAAATGCTGTGGGTTTTGTCTTGGATGGTTATGTGTCGATGGCGAGCAATATGAATATTTCTACCGGGTTTGATCAGAAGATAAAGCGTCCAAACTTTATAAGTGTAGTGATCCAGTCCTTAATCTTGGATCTAGAAAGTTTTGTGCCTTTGTCAAAAAGATTACAAAAAGGAAATAATGAAATAGTTGTGGATAATTGGAAAGTTACTGGAATCGTTGTTTTCGGAGGAGAAACAAACGCCAATCTAAATATGATGCGTGAAATATCTCAACAATATGATCTCCCACTTATGGATCAAAATAGAAAAGAACTGCTGGGGGCAGCAGTGCCGGCAGCTGCGGAGTAATCTATGAAATTCCTACTTGAAAACTGGCGAAAGTATCTAAAGGAAGAACGAGAACGCAAAGTTAATATATTTTTAGATATGGACGGTGTTCTTGTTGACTTTGCAAACGCCCTAAAAGATCATATTAAACGAGTTTATTCTCTCGATCCGAATGAGGTTCATCCAAATTCAAAAAGCTCACGCCAAACATTGCGCAGGCTTCAGAGGTTAGATCTTTCTGCCGAACAGATAGAAGAATTGTATGATATTGCGGAAAAGAAATGGGCCGCCGGCGAGGAGTATAAACCAGAAGAAAAGCTCATGAGCCGTTATACTTTAAAATCACTTATAAACAACAAAGACCTGTGGCTTTCTATGAACAAATTAGAGGGAGCAGATGCCGTGGTTGAGAAAGCTTTTGACTTAGCAGATGAAGTTTTTGTGCTCACAGCACAAGTTGATGAAATGTCTAAAGAGGCCAAGAAAGAATGGATCAGCAGTCATTTCCCCCAGATCGATCCTAAAAAGGTACACGTCGATCGAGATAAAGGAGGGCGCCTGTTGAACTTAATAAGTGCCGACACAGTATCCGAAGATGATCTTAATATTCTCATTGATGACAGGCAGAAATTCTTAGATAGTTTTGTAGGCGCTGGAGGGTCAGGTATACAATATGACTTTGAATCTCCTCAAGTAGCTTTTGGTGAGCTTGAAAGGGTAGTTAACAACTAATTACAGCGTATGTATCTCAAATCTAACAGCTGGGAAAAATCTTGGAAAGAATTTAAGAATACTCCTTCGCGACTCGATGAGGCCTCTCCCGGCTTTGTCCATGGAGTTAACAAGTGGATCGATAGCGTCACCGACGGTGGTGATTACGCCCTCAATGAAGTTCTTCCGTGGGGCGATATGTTTGATGGAGCCCTTCGGGTTGCAATTCCGGCAGCTAGCGAAGATGATACCAATCTGATAAAGATTGTTAGAGCATTATATTTGGGAGACTGGAGAATCCCTCAGTTAGCAGGGGGCGGAGCCGGAATCAGAGATTTCACAGTAACAACCGTTAAGCAAAAAAAGAGGCGCCTAGGAACCGGTGAAGTATATGAAGAGGAGATACCGGTAGCAAAGCTAGATCTAGAACGTTCGCATACTAAACAAATACCTAAAGGACCGCGAGCTGGAGAATATGTTACCAAAACAGAGAAAACTACAATGTCGCGGGCAATTAATAGATTAACAAAAGTTGACCCAGATCTGGATTGGTACATTCCTCCCGAATTGGCTGAGTGGTGGCAAAAAAAGCAAACCTTCTACACCAAAGGAGAACACTGGAAAAAAATAGAAAAGCTTTTCAAGGAAGGAACGCCCAAAGAACTAAGTTCCGATCAGATGATTGTGTTCTCACGACACCCTATTGATGTCCTTAGAATGGGAGACATAGAAACAGTAGGGAGTTATGGTACAGCCGGCAAGATCGGACATTGCCACCGCGAAGGTGGCGAGTACGCCCATTGTGCTCAACAAGAAGCTTTAGGTCACGGACCCATTGCTTATCTTGTGCCAAAGAAAGAACTAGACTTTCTCTTAAGTGGCGACAACCAAGAAGAAAGAACTAAAAACTTTCTCACCGGTGTCGGCCCTGGGAAGCCAAAATATAAGCTATCCGATTTCGACGACAGGGAAGTTTTCAATGATCGAGATCGAGATATAACAGGAATCAAGGCTATCAATCGCTTAAGACTGCGACAGTATCGCGACAACGAAACTAATGAAATGTGGGCGATCCCAGAGAAGGCCGTATACCCCAGCTTTGATAGGGTACCTGGATTTCTCACAGCAGTCAAGCAGTGGGCGTGGGATCGCCAAAAGGATCTTTATGGAAAATCCTATGAACCGGGCGAGTTCCCAGACTTTGATGCCATAGAGCGCCTAGGGGGCAAGTATGGTGACACCAGAGACGGCCGATTACTAAATGATTTCTTTTCTAAATCTGGTAAAAGCCCCGATTATGATCAACATACGGATGTTCACCACGAACGTGAGGAATCTGAAGAATTAGATCCAGACCCGGAAATGATTGCTGAGGAATGGGACTTCCGCGTACAAGAAATTCTAGAAACTATGAATGGACGCATGGATCACACCTCTGTCTATGGAGAAGTGGAAGTCATCGATGATACTCCCTATGTCATGATGAGCGCTGGGATGGCGGTAGAGTTTAATGAAGACCTGTTCGGGTCCGATGGCGGGGCAGAGTACGAGATTCCCACGGGATGGAATGAGGCGGACTATAGGGACCTGACAGAAGAGATCCGGGAAGAGCTGCGGGATAAGATACACGTTTATACCGATGAAGTAGACATAAACGACTGGCAAAATACAATAAGCTTTAATTTCAACATCGTTAATGAAGACTACGATCCCAACCCCGACGGCTTTGATTCGTTTGCTGATATGATCGAGAGCGAGTGGGATAACCACTACGACGCGATTAGAAAAGTGATTAAGAGGCACCTGATCAAAGAGGGATACATGGCACCCGATGCTTATGAAAAGCTAGCTCAAGGCTTGCGGGCCAAAGCAGAGGAGCGCGACCTCGCTGACGCGCCGGCATACAAACATTGGGATTTTGATGAAGACGGAAATGAAATTACCTTCATACTCAAAGACCCTGCAACCCTAGTTGCAGAGCCCGACTTTCACGGCTTGTATCTCGGCGCTATTCCTAAAAGCATGGACCTGTCATATATTTTTCATGATTGGAATTTCAGATCTTCGAAAGAGTACGAGGATAAGTTTATTCCCAAAATACGAACTTTGTTTGCCGATGCTGAGGCAACTGCTTTACGGCAGTTAGACCTTCCCGGAGTGGAAGCAAGAGAGGTACATGGTCTTCTCTTGCCTGAGAAAGCAGAGTTTAGACTAAAGCAAGTATTTGATGATTATAATGCGCCGGCTCATATCTATTTGCAGGTTAAGATAGAGATCGATGAAGAAATTACAGATATGCAGGCAGAAGAAATACAACTTTTCCTCAAGTATCTCGATGAAGATTCCAAGATAGACCTCCTACAAAAAGGAGCCGAGGAGACATTCCAAGAGTTCCTGCGGCCTGCTATTAAAAAGAGAGTGGCCACAGATAAAGTCGAAAAGTTTAGTGAGACAATTGCGCCGCTTCTAAGACAATTGCCTATAGAACAATTGATGAATTTTGTTGGTAGTTTGCCCCTGATCGATCGCGGAGGCTTTGGCGGTGGACCCAGTACAGTGGGCTCTGTAACACTTGAAATGACATCTGTCGCTATACAACTCGCACCCAAGCCACAAGAAGGGCGCGCGAGCATCAGCAATGTTGATGAACTGTTTAAAAGGTGGACTGTGGATATAATAACGAGCGCTGCAGAAGCGATACCAGATAGCGGCGATGAGTTCGCCAACCTCTTGACGCTCCGATCCCCGGAAGAGATCGAAGAGAAAATAGAAGAACTATACGGAAAAGCAAACAAAATTCTCGGAATTCGCCTGCAGGATTCCAGCGGCGCTAGCCGTTCCGACTGGGATCCCTACAAGCTCCTAGAGAGGCTAGCCGTACGCGGTACCGAGCTGGCTGTTACCGGCGCTAACAACATTTCTCATGTTTTTAATATCATTATGAGAGATCCAAAAAAAGCCGGCGGCGTCGAGATGCTTAAGAAGATAATGAAGCCCGACTATGCTCCCGCTTGGTATAGTAAAGAATTACAGAGAGCCGGCATAGCATCCGAGAGGATTGTTGATATCTTGCCCGTCTCGGCTTTAGACAATCCGCGAACTCAAGAGCATGAGGACGCAACCGAGGAGCTTATGAAGCTACTTGGTGTGCGCGAGGGGGTTTCTCTTCTCGACAGGATTGATGAAGCTTTGAGATGAAACTCCTGCTTGAAAACTGGCGTAAATTCTGTAACCTTAATGAGGAGATAGATCCCGGTACCGTAGAAAAAATTCAAAGGGCGCTAACCCAAGCCGGAGCAGAAACTTATATTGTTGGTGGCGCAGTTCGGGACGAGCTTATGCCAGACACGCCGCCCTCCAAGGATATCGATTTTCTGGTCCGAGGTCTGTCGCTGGAAGATCTAGTCACAACGTTGCAGCCACTAGGAAAAGTTGTACCAGCTGGGAATATATATGGCACAGTTACAGTGTACATAGACGGACAGGGTTTTGATTTCGCGCTCCCACGCAAGGAAAAAAGTACTGGGCCGGGGCACAAAGATTATTATATAGTAGCTGATCACACCGCAACCGTTGAATCAGATTTGAGTCGTAGAGACTTTACAATGAACGCTCTCGCGAAAGACTCCGAGGGCAACATAGTTGACATGTTTGGCGGCATCGAGGATATTCAAAATAAAGTTATTCGAGCGGTTGGAGATCCCTTAAATAGATTTAAAGAAGACCCTTTGCGAATCCTTAGAGCGGTTCAATTTGCGGTCAGATTTGGATTTGACATCGAGCCAAATACTGCTGCGGCTATGGAGAGATATGCTAGCAAACTGTCCTCGATCTCCAGAGAGAGGGTTCTGAGGGAATTAATAAAAGCTTGGACAAAGGGCACTGGAGACTCAGTGCATCTTGTTGCGCTTCTGCAAGAGACTGGGATTGGCGAAGAATTGTTTGGTCCATCATTTCGTCCGATTCCAATTAAACTTGAGGAGAGTACGGAGGAAGAACTCATACTGGGCAACTTCATTTCTTTTTTTCTCCAAGGCGGAAATGCCGATCGGCTTCCTCTGTCGAGAGAGATGAAAATATATTTACAGTTAGCCAAGGGTGCCACCTCGGGTCTGCCTCCAGCAGAATATGCAGGCAAACATCGCGATAAGCTGCCGCTCTTAATTAGAGTTCTCAACGCAGCCGGATATGCCGAAGAGGCGGCGCTGGCCCAAGAAGCTTTAAATTACCCGTTGACTCCGCAAGAGTTAGACATAACCGGACAGGAGATAATGCAGCTAGGATATCAAGGGCCAGACATAGGCAATACTCTAAAATATCTATTACAAGCCGTGCAAAATGATGAAGTTGAGAATAGCTACGATGAACTAATGAGGTTTATAAAGGGATGAAATTACTACTTGAAAACTGGCGAGAGTATTTAAATGAAGATTTAGATGCGATCGTAATTCCCACACGAGACGAACTGGTTAGGTATATTACCGATTCTCCACAACAACAAATATACTTGGATAATCCCAGAGGAACCAGCAAATCATTTGGCCGAGGGAAAGAAAATAAAGTAAAATTGCCCTTTGACTATGGGGAATATCCTGATATAATTAATCCTGCAGACAATATGGGATGGGATGTTATTATTGTACCGTCTTCTTCCGAATCAGATGAAACTCTGTTGCCGGTGGGCCATGTGTCTTATATTAAGGAACAAGAAGACAAAATGGGAAATGATAAAATTATCTTGGCGCCAGATGAAGATTATACCGAAGGAGATAAATTAATTATCGACAGCTTCTTTGCGGAGCTGCCCCAATTTGATGATGTAGTCTGGTATTAAAATGGAATTAATCTCGACGCACTTTGTCAAGACTCAAGATGTAGGATATCACGGGAATCTGTTTGGAGGGGTCATGTTGGCGTGGCTTGATGAAGCGGCCGCAGCTTTTGCTGCCCAGGTGGCCGACACGCCTCGGATGGTGACCAAACACATTTCAGGACTTACTTTCGAAAGGCCGTGCCGCCCGGGCCAGATTATAAAAATATATGGTTCGGTGGGTAAAATAGGAAAGACATCACTAACCCTCTTAATGGAAGCAAGACGCCACTCGGTGTACAACGGCACACAAAAAACAGTGGTCAGTACTCAGATGACATTTGTTAGAATTGACGGAGATGGCGATGCTATTCCAATTTCCGAGCGTGTGAGACAAAAATATAGAAGCCAAGAGGATTTTACATAATCTTTTTCTTAAGAATCGCGCCAAAGATTATTGGCAGCAAATTTGATAACCTCTTCGGCCGAGTTTTCGTTATAACCATAATCCTTTATTAAAGTCTGAACCATTTCACCGTGCTTCTTTTGTTGTTTGTTATCTCGGCTTTTTGACTTCGTAACAATACGAGAGATATCTTTAACACTGGCGACTAATCTACTCTCAATAGCTTCTTTTAGGGGGCCGTAAGATCGCCAATCTATTGTTTCATTTCTCCGAAGCTTAGCAAACATATAAGACGTTATATCGGCTCTGAAGTTGTCAGTAGCGGTGCCTTTAATACCTATTTGTTCTTCTATGCTGCTCAAAAAGACTTCGTCGGGATCCATTTCTTCACTGGTTACTTTATCTTTAACGGTTGTAGCATTGACATATGCTTCGGCGTGGTCGAGGTAATTATCGAAGAGAGACTCGGCTTGTTCTTCGTAGGCTGAGACAAAAGCTTTTGTAATTTCTTTTTCAAGGATCTTTAGATATTCTTCATGAAGAGTCTGTTGTAGAAAAAGAAGATATTTCTTTCTATCTTCCTCATTGGTAACCTGCTCTTTAACCTGCTTGATCAAAGAGTCGCGAATAGATATGGGAGTGATCATATTCTTATCTGAATCGGCTAAAGCATTATCGATTGCCTTCATTATAAAACGAGTAGAAATACCAGTCATTCCCTCATCTCGCACTTCATCTCGTAAATCTTTTATATCGATTTTCTTAATCAAACCCTTTTCAATAATTTCTTCACCATTATAAATTTTCATTTTAGTAAGGGCGTCTAATTTGTTGGTTGGTTTCAGACGTGTAAGGACTGAGAACATAGAAGCTAGCTCCAAAGTGTGAGGAGCTATATGATAATTGAAGTCCGAATTTTTTAAAAGCTTGAGATAGATTTTAACCTCTTCGGAATATTCGAGACAATATGGTACATTCACCCGTACAATTCTGTCCAAGATGGCTTCATTGGTATGCTCTGCTTTGAATTTGTTCCACTCAGCCTCATTACAGTGAGATATAATAACTCCGTCAAAATAAATCATTGCTTGCTTCCCGGGGCTCGGGACAGACTTTTCTTGAGTTGCGGTGATCATAGTGTGGAGAAATTCAATTTCGTTTTTAAAGACCTCAACAAATTCCACAATACCTCGATTTCCGACGTTAAATGCGCCATTCAGGCTTAACACGCGTGGGTCATCTTCCGGGTATAAATCCATTTTGGATATATCCTCAGATCCTATGAGCACACTGGTGTCTTGGGTATTGGGGTCCATCGGAGGAACAACACCCACTCCGCGACGACCACGAATTGAGAATGTAGAGGTTACGATGGGAACCTTGGTGTAGCTTCCTTCGTATTTTTCTAGAAGGTTGTGGCGGCATACTGGACACAAATCTCCTTCAATTTTGATATCGTAAAGGTCTTCAAATTCTTCGCGCAGTTTCCTGGGAATGAGGTGTAGAGGCTCTTCGCGAATAGGACAATCTTCTATGTGATAGTACTCTTCGGCTGACTCTAGGGCCTTTTTGGTGTGCTCCACTAATGCTGATTTGCCAGCGCCAACGGGCCCTAAAAGCAATAGGACTTGTCTACTTTCCTCTCCCTTCATGGAGGCGGAACGAAGAAATCGCATAATTTTACTAATTGACCTTTCCATTCCGAAAAACGATTCTTGAAAATAATCATAAGTTTTCAATGGAGTGGCGCCAAAAAGTTTATGGCATCTGGGATCGCCCTCGTCCATTCGTGTAATGCCGTGCTCTACGAGAGCGTCGTAAAGTCTTTTATGGGCTAAAGAGGCTACACCAGAATTGGATTCTAAAATTTCCAGATAGTCTTTCAAATAGCCTTTGAATCCGGCCTTCGGGCCACTCTTTTGATGGGCCTTTACCGAAGATAAAAATTTGTTTGTTTTGCTTTCACTCACGTTAAAACTCCCATGGTTCTTTTTCTAAGATAGTGAAGAGTTGTACATTGTCTCCCCACAAGGTTTTTATATATTCAAATACTCGCTTGGCATACTTCATATCTAGATCGCGGCCATCATGCTCATGTCGTAAAACTAAAGTATGATCTTTTTGTAATTCCTCCACGTATATTACCGGGACGGAATTAAGCCCCGCTGTTTTAATTAGGGAATCCCGGACCTTTTCCCACCCCACCCTATCAGATATTTGATCAACGGTGGTATATTTCCGATCGGTCTTGTAGGAGTAAGAAAAGAGATTAAGCTCTTCACACAACTCCTGATCGAGATATTTTCGTATAAACGTAATATCATTGTGTACCTCTCTCGCGAGTAGACACTCAGAAAAACCGCTCTCCTTTTCTATTTTTTTAAAGATTTGATATCCCAGGTGGTAGGGGTTGACCACTCCCAAGTGGGGACGAACAACTTGATTGTGTAATTTGACAAAGGGGAGATGATAACGATCTGGTAACTCTAGGTCTTGGACTATTTTTTCATGCATTAGGACAGCCCACCCTTCGTTCATAATTTTGGTAAGAGCTTGGGGAATAAAATACTGAGAATTTTCTTCTACCACTCGTATCAGATTGCGTTCCCACTCTGACAGATTTCTTCCGCGTTCGGCTATAAATGAGAGCAGGTTATAGTCGCGCTCAAGAGGTATTTTTTCAAGATCAAAGTCTTTGTAGATGCCCATGTCATCATCCATCATTCGCTGGGCGTATACTTGCTTTAGTTCCTTGTGGCTCCGTCGACGAATTCCGGGAAAACGCGGTACTTGATATTTTATGGAGTGGCACGCATCTAGAATTTTTTCCACCTTGACAACACCTATGGAGGGGTCCTCTACCAGTTCTTTGACATATTTGCCTGCAGCTTTAAATTTTGTAATAATGATTTCCGGGTGAGTGTTGAAAAATGTACGATTGTTCTTAAAGAAGTCGGAGTGCCCTACACAATGAGCCATAGTCAGAATATGTGTGTGCATTTCATTTTCACGCATTAGATACGCTATGCTCGGGTCTGAATTAATAATCATCTCGTAGGGGAGACCTTGCAGGCCTGCATTGTATAGAGTATGTGTCCTTTCGTAGGCTTTTCCGAAAGACCAGTGTTTATAGTGAGTAGGAAGCCCCGTGTAGGACATTGCGCCTATCATTTCATGATAATCAATTATTTCGTAGTCGATGTCATACCAGTCTAAGCCGTATTCGGCCCCTATTAAGCAGATTTTATCATCCCACTCCTGCAATTCTTCTACGGACCAGTTGCTCATTTTTTTCCGCCAAAAATTTTATTAAACGCTGGCCAAATTTGGTCGGCGTTTGTTAATAACACTCGTTTAAACTTATCATCGAGTAGCTGACGGCATAACGTCCACATAGAATCGGGATGATCTTCCTTCCAAGAGGAGAGGGAAGGCATATGCCAATCCACTCCATTAGTTTCTTCTTCTTCGGGGTGTAGTCGGCTCTCATCTATTTCAGTATATACTATCATCTGGTTGATTTTTTTTAAGTCACGAAATGCACCAATTGTATGTTTATTATCCTCGGCCCAGTTTTCCCCATCGCCGCAGTAGAAGGTATATAGGTTCCAGGTGTTAGGGTGGTATTCTTTTTCAATTAATTCCAGCTCCAGGTCGAGGGCCGAAGACATGAGCGTTCCTCCACTACTGATTTTTTTAAAGAACTCATCTTCACTAACTCTTTTGGCAGTTACCGCATGCGAAAGAAAGATAACTTCGACTCGCTCATACTTATATCTTAAAAATTGATAGAGAAGAAAAAAGTAACTCCGGGCAATGTACTTTTTATCGACAGTCATAGATCCCGACACATCCATTATAAAGAAAACAGCAGCTGCTGAGTTTTCTTTAGGAGTTGGTTTCATATGATGATACTTTAGATCACTTTTGTGAAATGGGAATCTTTCATCTTCATCCGGGTTATAAGTGCCAGCGGCAATGGCTCTCTTTTTGCGTTTGATTTTGCGTTTGAGAGTTTCCTTCTTAGAAAGTCTAGCTCGAATTCCCTCGAAACGAAATCCTTTCCTTTTAGTTTTCTCGTGAGAAAGGTGCCTGAATTTCTTTTTCTCTAGATCGGGAAGCTCTAGATCGGAAAACAGATACTCAGCTAGCTCCTCTAGGGTTATCTCTACTTCATATTTTTCTTCGCCCTCTTCTTTACTGGCCTCTCCTGATTGATTCTTGTCAGCTCTTTTTTGTCCGATTTTATGGCCCCTTTTAACGTCGTGCTTCCCTGCAGAGCCAACCTGGGATTTTTGGTTCTTGCCATAAAGGAATCGATATTCTTTGATGCCGCGGACTGGAATTCGAATTTTCTTTTTGCCGTGCTGCCCTATAATGCTTTCTTCAGCAATCACATCTTTTATGCTTTCTTTAATAGCTTTTTCTATTTTTTTCTTATGGCGATCTCGGTCGCCGCCCGATCGATCAACGATGGATTTATGTTTTCGGAAAGTACTCATGAAATATCCTTTTAATAAATACTATTCCAGAACGGAACTAACCACCATAAAAAACTATTTATAGAAATGGATAAAGATTTCTACAACGAATCGTCCGCATTGAAATTGGGCTGGGATCCAACATGGTTTGCAGAAAACCACTTTGACGACAATCTGGTCAAAGCCATTCAAAAGTGGCAGCGAAAGCAGAGTATCAAGGCCGATGGCTTATGTGGACCCTCTACATATCGCCGCATTTGGACCGAAAGGCAGGTTGAAATCTCCGACTATAAGCCTCAAGCGTGCCAATTGAACGGTGGAGAACAGAAATACATCGTTCATAACGGAAAATTCCTCGAAATTGAGTGGGATAGGGTCGTTTTGTGGGATGAACCAGGCGGTTTGAAGATAAAGCCGGGCAGATATTACGATAATTCGGGCAAACCAGAGCGAAAACCCCTCTGTTTCGTAAATCACTGGGATGTTTGCCTCTCAGCGGAGTCTTGCGCGCGCGTATTAAACAAAAGGGGCATCTCTGTTCACTTCTGTTTGGACAATGATGGTACAATTTACCAAATTTTAGACACTCAGCACGGTGGATGGCACTGTTCTTGCCGTCCAGGCAACCTTAATAGCGTTGGAATAGAGATATCTAATGCTTATTATCCTAAATATCAAGATTGGTACGTCAAAAATGGCTTTGGAGAGCGCCCAACTGTTCATGGTGCTAGGATTCATGGTAACAAACTGCCTGATTTTACTGGGTTTTATCCAATTCAACTAGAGGCACTTAAACAATTGTGGAAAGCATACCATAAATGGCTTGATATACCTTTAGAATACCCCCAAACTGATGGAAAGTGGTGCGAAACAGAACACAGAACCAGTATTAATGGTACTTTCCGAGGGTTTAACAACCATTATAACTATACAAAGGGTAAAATAGACTGTGCGGGTTTAAATATGCCCCAACTACTTGAAGAAGTGAAGAATGAACTTTAAAAGAGTCAACACTACAACTACACAAAATTGGCGTAAGTTCCTTATAGAGGAGCGTAAAATGCTTGCCGCGCGTGAGGCCTCACAATTAAATTTGAATCTAGTGGACTTTGACCAGGAAGCCGCTCGGAATATCGCCCAACCATTAGCAAATAAGCTAAATGCACAGCTTGGAGAAGAGATTGGTCGCGGCGCGATGGGTATTGTGTACGCAATTCGCACCGATCAGGGAGAAGGTCGCGACATGATCCTTAAAGTTACCCAATTTCCGCATGAAAAGAAGGGATATACCCTTGCAAGATGGAAAAAACGGGCATTACAGCACAAAAACCCCGAATTATCCTCCATTTTACCGGAGGTGGGAACGATTGTAGACGATATTTATGATTTTAAAGAAGGATATTACAGCGGATACGCAATAAAGGTGTATGGTATACCGGTAGAGCGCTTAGAACCCCTTCCAGACCGCCTAAAAGAGCAATTATTTGGTCATGGGGGCCAATTTAAGTCCAAAGAGGCCGAAAAAGAGTGGGTAGCTGCAGTTTCTGACCCAAAAACACTAATTCCGACACTCAGGGACAATTTTGGGGAAAAAATGTATAGAGAACGCGATGGAGACCGGTATTACACTTATTTTGCCGAAATTCCTCCAAATGAAGCTTCCGGCGACCCCGGGAAGTCTAAAATTGAACAGGGACAACAGTTTGAACAGATGGTTTTGGATTTACCGCCCCCACAGTCGTTTCAAGACTATCTTTTGCGCTGGATGCCTCAGATTAGACGTAGAGCAATGCGTTTTGCCGATCTTACACCCACTTCTTCTTCAATTTACACTTCTCCGAAGGAAAAATTGAGCCACCAGGCCGGTAAATTAGCCAAAAGGCTTGAAGATACGGTTAAAGTGCCCCAATACCCCCCTGAAGCACTTCCATACTTTGGAATTGAAGGGGCACATCCCTCTGGTGAAACAGAGGGCGTTGTTGACCAATTTTTTAATAAATTACAGGCTCTGGGCGCCGAAGGGGTGAAATTTTGGGATACTCACCGCGGAAACGTAATGATGAGGCCCTCTACCAACGAAATAGTGGTTTCTGATGTAGGATTATTTAAGAAGGGGCCCAAGACCCGCAAAGAAGGTATTGAACGTGTACCTCAAGTCATCGGTGCCAAAAGCAAACACAAAACTATTTATAGAGAGGACAATTCGATGTTTGATTCAGAGGAAAAAGGCACGCATGCCATAGATCTTTTTTTAAGGATGGTCGAGAAGTTAGAATCAATAGATAAAAGTATTGATTATCTAGCGGCTGTGATGAGTGGAACCGATCCGCTAGAAATTGAGCTTGGCCAAAAAGCCATGGGCAGACTTTCTACCCCAAGAGATGTGAGAAAGAGAAAAGAAGTAGCACAAGGTGCAGATATCACAGAAACTCTCACTCTCACTGTTAATGGGAAACTTTTGAAAAGTCTTATCGAAGAAGAAATAAAAAATATTTTAAAAGAAAGAAAGAATGAGGTAAAATGACATATGGGCGATTTTGATTTTATTGAGCACTACGGAGAGAGCACCGAGGTTAGCCACGAGGACCAACTTCCAGAAAATGAAGCTGAGTCTTCTCTTAATTGTGCTTTTGTGGGTATCGGAGGCGGTGGCGGAAAACTAGCTAAAGCTTTTCTCGATTTAGGGTTTAATAAAACCCTCCTTATTAACACAACCGCCAAAGACCAGCCCGCTGGCATTGATCCCAAACATTTAATACTAATCCCGGATGCGGATGGTATTGGCAAAGACGTTGTTGAGGGCAAAAGAGTCCTTAATAATGCGAGTGCAGTTGTTGAAGATGCTTTGCGCACGAAGTTAGGGAAAGTTGATTGGCTATTTGTTCTAGCTGGTGGCGGAGGAGGCACGGGAAGTGCATCCCCAGCTCTTCATGAGGTATATGAGCGCTATCTTAAGTCTATACAGGCCGGCGGAAGGGTGGTATATATTGTATCATGGCCCACGGCACAAGAATTGTTAAATCCGACTATAGGAAAAAATGCTCTATCATTATTAAACGATGTCGAGGGATCTCCACATATTTTGCTCGATAATGAAAGACAAGTACAACTCCTGAGAGGTAAAGTGGGGATTCTGAATATGTATCCGGTGGCAAATTCTACATTTGCTAAGCTATTAGCTCAGGTATTTAAGCTCTCGGCCGAACAATCGCCAGTCCAATCATTTGATTCTAAAGATTTAGAAAAATGTTTGTCTAAGGATGGTAGAATTTTTGTTGGATCCACTCTGATTACTAATCCAAGTGATCCCAATTTAGGAGCAACAATATTTCAAAACTGTTCTACCCGTTCTCCGTGCCCAATTCCGGCCGGAAAACCCTCCACTGGGGCTATGTTATTGGTAGCTACGTCAGAAATGGCCTCCGATCCCGAAGTCAGTAAACATTTGGATGCTGCTATCTCCTACGTGGGCGGAAGAACGAAAACGCTCTTTTCTGGAGTTTATGTTAGAGAAGAATTACCAGGATTAATCGCTATACTTTGTATGAGCGGATTAAAGGAAGGAGGTAACTAATGGATTTAGAGAATTCTAAAGCTTTAAAGATGGTCATTAAGGAGGAACTTAAAAAGGCCATCACTGAACAAGCCCGAGAGGTACAAACGCATCTACGAGATATCGATAGACGCTTACGCGAGCTTGAAGGAGCAAAGAAGTAATTATCATGAAACTTTCTAAGGCAAGACTGCTAGCAATTATCAAGGAAGAATTGTTCTATAGAGAGTTTTATCGTTCCTCTTCTGAGGGGTTACGGGAGCAAGCTCCGTCTACATCTACAAAAGGTACAACCGGGGCGGCCGCACCAGCGGCCAAACCGGCCAATCAAAGTATTGGCCAAAAGGTCATGACCAAACAGCAACAGGCGAAATCCGAGTTTGAAAAAGCACAAGCTATTCGAAAAGGCAACACCTTAGGCGATGTAACTGGCAAAGAAAGAGCTATTCTTATGGATGTTGAAAAAATACTAACTGCAGTCGCTGAAAAAGACGATTTAAACAAATATAGATCAGTACTTCAGAATGTTGTTAACTCATTGCGCAAAAAGGCCGGAGTTTAAGTGTATGAAACTTATAATGGAAAGCTGGCGACAATATCTGAAAGAGGGACTTTTTGGAAGATCCGAGGTTGATTATGAGCGCGAATCCGGCGAAGGACGCGCGTCACTAGGACGAGACATGGCCGCGGCTACACAGGGAGAAGTTCCATTTGGAGATGAGGACGATCTTAAAACCGTGGGCGATCTTAAGCAACTAATAGCGCAAGCCAAAAGGCTTAAAAACACTAATGCTATGAAAGGAGAACTGGGAAATACTATTAAATCAATAGTAACCATGGGCGCCAGTGATCTTTTTTCCATAGCGAAGTCGGCCTATAAGCTTCCCGATAACGTCAACTCAGGCCCCGGATTATCACACTTGAACGTTGATGATCATATTTCAGCTATCGTTGATGACAACTTAGAAAATGATTTTTTAAAAACTCTTGAGGCAGAACTAAAAGGTGGTAAAATTCCAGATGAAACACCACTACCTAATCTAGATGTAACACAAATGTTATCTAACTTTATTCAGGGTAAACACGATAAAAGAACGGTCACTGTACCGGAAGAAGCATAATTATAGTAATGAAAATATCACGCACCAAATTAAAGCAACTAATTCTTGCTGAAATAGAAACAACCAGGTTCGCTCCACGGTCTCGGGTCCGAAGCCGCGACGAGTGGGAGGCCGAAAGGGAGTTTTTCGGAAAGCCTATCGAAGATCCGGCCCATATACTTGACAGCGCGGTAGAGAAAGAGATGTTAAGTACGATAGAAAAAACCGATAAGGGAGCCAATATTGCCTATAGGGCTCTTTTTGTAGAAGACGACCCAATCGCATGGAAAGTCTATGATAGATTTAAAAAGCAGGGGAAAAATATCTTTGGAAACGAGGATGAATTCCTCGACGAATACTGGACAGGCCCAGAATCATGGGACCGCGGAAAAGAAATGTTTAAGCAAGCACAAGAAACCGCCGCTAGTCGACCAATTGGGTCGACCGGTCGAGGCGATGAAATTATTCCCGGCCGAGGCATGAACCCGGAAGCTTCAGACGCACTAGGTAAGTTCCGAGCCGACCTGAAATCTGATCGATGGCGCAAACGCAAACAAAAGTTGCCTCCTACTGTGTTTATTCAAGAACAACCGACCCCCTCGCAGATTCAGCAGGCCGCTGGGGTCTCAGCCGAGGATGAGGAAAGCAAAAGAGTAGATGCCATGAATCAAGCGAGCACCACCGGAACTGGTGGGGCAGTTGCTTCATCAGACTTAATAAGCCGAGAGGCCGAGCAGCAAGTAGCCGCGGGTGGCGCTAAAGATGTTTGGACAAGTGGAGGTGCCGTTTCCGCAGAAGAGCCGGCTAGCCGCAAAGAAGACGATGGTGAAAAAGATCTAGAAGAAGTAATCAAAAAAGTTCAAGGAGGATATAAAGTGTATTCAAAAAAAGGGGGCGCTGCACTTTCTAAAGCTCCCAAATCTAAAAAAGAAGCTCAAAAGCAATTAGCTGCTATAGAAGCAAGCAAACGAGACCGGGAAGAGATCCAGGAGGGTGTACCAAAAAGTATTCAAGCTATCAAAAAGTTTGTTAAGCAACGACTTACAGAAATAAATGGTGGCATTATGGATCCCAACATGGTTCCTTTCGTACCACACCGACAGCCAGCTGCAGATCCTCCCACAGACGAGGACGAAGAGCCCAACGAAGCCGATCATTTGTATGCTATAGCTCTGGTCGCTAGAGAGGCCACAGAAGCCCTTGTAGAGGCCCTAGAAAACCCTATCTATGACCAGGCTTATGAACACGCCTTCAAGGCAACTATGAGTCTTAGAGAGGCTCTGAACGCCCTTGAGGGATTAGGCGCGAAGCCGCAGCCACAAGACCGAGTTGTAGCTCCTCCGAAAGACGAACAGCCTATGGGATCGTCTCGGGGTGTGACATTTATGCCCATGACTTATACAGGAGATACAGTATCATGAAAATCACCAAACAAAGGCTTAAAGAGATCATCAAGGAAGAGCTTTCCACAGTTCGCGAGAGCGACTGGTATGATGACGAAAACGAGACGCGGGCAGACAGGAAGTATGCCGACAGCCAAGCCGGCCTAGGTGACCTCCAGTCGGACGAAAAGTTCACCGGCGGCTCCCCCGAAGAGCGGCTGCTCATACTTATGAAAGCAAGAAAAGTTCTTGCGGCTATGAGCAAAGAAAAGTTGACAGCACTCAGTAAGAGCTTGGATGCCGAGCAGGTTGCTGTGCTTCGCCATATCCTCGCCAACCCGATGTATGCTGCTCAGGCCAAGTCCGATGACGCAGCGTGGGAAAAGGAAGTGGGCCCTGGAGGCAATGAGATGGAACTGGAGGAGGGCATCACTCCCGGAGTACAGCAGCTGATGAAGCACTACCCCCACGCAGCAGCCAAGATTAAGAAACTCGCCGGTAATGGCTATCGTGCGAGTCAAATTAAGTCGATGCTGCACTTACGCTAGGAGAATAAAATGAAGATTTCAAAAGCAAAACTACGACAGATTATCAAGGAAGAGCTTTCCTCTTTAAAGGAAACCTTGTGGGACGACCGTTATGATGATGTCGAACGCATGCGTCCGCGGCGCCAACCACGGAATCCCGAGCACGTCAAGCAGGACGAGGAAAGGCGAGAGAAAGACCGCGAACACAAGGCGTGGCTCCAGCGACGGAAGGACAGGGGTCTGGATGAAGCAGAGGAAACAGCGCTTAATAGCCCACGCGAGGCCGGGAGGCAATGGGCTTATAAGAATCTCGCTGACGCTGTTGACGCCGCGCTGGGCTCCGGATTGAGCAACGACGAAATCCAGGAGGTCATAGTGCAGGCCTTCGACCGGCGATCTCTGCGCGGCGAAAAAGATGTTCCCCGAAATACATTTACGATCGAAAAAGATAAAGAATAATGAAACTCACTAGGTCTCTGCTCAAACAATTGATCTATGAGGAAATTGCCCAAGCCGAGCCCTCCCGTTTTGACCCTAGCGATGTTGCCGAGGAAAAGAAATGTGACGCCGGTGAGCATCGATGTACTTCGGGAGGAAAATGTACTAAAAAATCATGCAACCATCCAGTGGGAATGATTGCGTCGGTAGATCTTAAAGAAAAAATTGAACAACTAGTTAGAGAGGAATTTGAATCTGTTAGGGGTACAAAATAATGAAAAAACTATTAACTGATAGCTTAGTATTAGCAAAGCAAATAGCGCTACTTCAAGCTTCTAGAGAAGTATATGTAGTTCTTGCGGCAGCAAAGCTCGGAGCCTTTGCAGCCGGAGTAGTTGCAGCCAGTATTTTACTTTAAATAAACAAAAAAATAGCATGTTTTGATTACCTCCTAGTTACTATAGGGGGTAATTTTTATGTTACGACTATTATTTGTTGGTTTATCTCTTATATCTTTAATCGCCTGTTTGCCGGCTTTGCCGTCTCCTGTAGAT
>Ga0209128_1001047_pt1 | contig 19395 bp, 13 predicted proteins | sample ETNvirnome_6_100_FD_184072 | JGI IMG/M metagenome (GOLD analysis project Ga0209128, IMG submission 184072) | Marine viral communities from the Pacific Ocean - ETNP_6_100 (SPAdes) (version 2) | ecosystem: Environmental > Aquatic > Marine > Oceanic | place: Pacific Ocean | collected 2013-06-19 | reverse complement strand
TGAGTGACAATTTCTCAATGTGATTCCTCAACATTGTAATCGTAGCACTCCCTGTAGGATATTCCTTAATGATCAGGCGACCAAGATCCTTGTTCTGGTATGTTTCCTTGACGAGATCCTTATGATCCTGGACATCATTTGAAGCAATGTGACAAAGGTTGCTATCATACCTGATACCCACTGCTGTCTCGGACAACTCGAATGTGTAATGGAGAACATTTTTGCCAGCACGCATTGCATTGGCACCCAAAGCAACAAGCCAGTGACTCTTACCAACACCGGTATTGGCAGTGATTACACCAATCTCACCTCGTCCCAGACCTCCAGAGAAGATGTCCTTTGCATCCAACCTTTTGAATCCTGTTGGGCATGCCATTCGATTGATGCGAATGAATCGTGACTCCAGATCCTCGAAGAAATCATGCCCAGTGCTGTGTGGGATGCCCAGGGAAACAGCACTCTTCATCAGGGAAACGACCTCCTCAAAGTTCTCGCCCTGGATCAGATCAACAGATTTCTCCAATGCTGCCTTGAATGCCTGCCGTTTGCAGAAGTCCAACGTCTTGTCCTTGACATAAGCAATGTCACCCGGATGCCGATTGGCTTTGACACGTAGCAGAAACTCAATAATCTGGTTTTTCAGAATATCATCTGCGCCATCTGCCAGTTCATCCTTGATGACGTTGACAAGTAGACCCAGAGTTGGGAAGCACTTGTACTTCTGATGATACATGAGGTATTTTTCACTCAAAAACTGCAGATACTCTACATCAAAGAAGTTGGGTCGCATGACCTCAACCATTTGTGCTGCCCACTGAGTATCAGTTATCAAGCCTTGGAAGATTTTCTCTTGGAAGTTTTTTCCGTGTTGGGAAAAGTGTGGAACATTATGGGCATTGTCGATGATTTCCTGTAGGAAACTGTTTAGATTGCTACTACTCACTTAGCTATTCCTTGTCGAGTTAATCGCCCGAAAATGGCGATTGATGTCAAATTTTTGCATACCGGATTGCAAGAGCAATCGCATTAAAGCCATCTTATCACTTTTCCCCCGTTTTTCAAGTTGGTCGTTAACTTTCTTGATCTGCACACCAGCCAGCCTGGATGTGCTGAGATACATCAATTTCCAGTTTTTGTCCGTCAACAACTGAGATTCTGAGATCCTTGCAATTGTCTTGCCCGTGTTCCCATCCTCTATCAGAGTTTTTGCCCTCGCGATGATCTCGCTGTGGCTAACGAACTTGTCGTCTCTAATCTCTGGAAACCATTTCGACATGGTCTTGAATCCTGTGCCTTTGACACCCTCAATGTTGTCACTCGAGTCCCCGATGAAAACTCTTGCAGAAATGAAGTTTTCAGGCGAAATTCCAAACTTGTCCACAATATCAGCCCGAGTGATCAATTTTTTCTGTCCAGGAGACCACTGATGGACATGATCACTAATCAGTTGATACAAATCCCTATCAGAAGACACCAGGATTATACGTGTGCTTCCGAAAGTATAGCGCCCTAGGTAACCTATGACGTCATCAGCTTCGCAGTCTCTGACATAAATCTGCGTCACAGGCAGATGGTTCAGTGCTTTAACAAGGAGAGATACTTGCATTGTGTGATTTTCAGCCGTCGGAGGAATGTCGTCCTCATAATACCTATTCAATGACGGCGGTCTACGACCGCCCTTGTAAGTAGAATCAACCGATCTTTTTCGAAGACTTCCACCAGATTCCCATACCACAATCACTCTACTGGGATTAAACTTTTCGCACAAATTTCCAAGTCCGCCCAAAAAACCGAGGAAGCCACCAACATGCTGCCCTGTCTCGGCCATTGAAGGGTTCGCACAAAAATGACGCATGAAGACATTGAGACCGTCGACCAGCAAGACGGGACCACCGATTGTCATGATTACAGCTCCTCTATCACATCATCCAGATCTGCCGCAACAGCCCGGACCTCCTCATAGGAATCAACATCAATCTCCATGCCCTCATTTGTGGTCAATTTCTTGACCATTGCAACTTCGATCAGGTCATCCAACCATCCCTTGTATTGTGGGTCAGTCAGAATCTTGTCAAAATCTGCCTTGTAAAACTTCTTTTCGTGCCTGACTTTGCCCGTCTCACGATCAGCAATAGTCAACACCTTCCACGAACCTCCGCCCCCAACTGACACAATGCTATCTCCAACATCTGCTGGGCCGTGCTTTTTGAGCAGGTCGAAGAGCTGGATGTGTTCTCGGATACCCTTGCCAAAATGAATCTCGAAGTGAACCTTTCGGAATGGTGCTGCAACCTTGTTCTTGATTGTCTTGGCCCAGACGTGAATTCCGATCACATCGTCATTCTTGTCCTTGATCTGCTGACCAGCACCCAATTTGATTCGAATTGAGGCATGAAATGGAATTGCCTTTCCGCCAGGCGTTGTATCAGGGTCACCATACATTACGCCGATCTTCGTTCGAATCTGATTTAGACAGATCAGTAACACGTTCTGCTCACCAATTACACCGGTGATTTTTCTCATGCCCTTCGAAATTGCTCTGGCCTGGAGACCAATCGACTCCTTATCATAATCACCCAAGAGCTCAGCTTTTGGAGATGATGCCGCAACCGAATCCCAAATGATGGTGACCGGGACATCCTTGTTCATAGCCTTGGCTTTCAGGATGGTCGACTCAGCAATCTTCAGAACCTCCTCAGTGCAATGGGTGTCCACATAGACGAATCTCTTGGAAATATCAACTCCCAAAAGTGAAAGGTTCTCCACAGATGTTGCGTTCTCAGTGTCGATATAGACCACGATGCCGTCCATCTTTTGGGTTGCCCTGGCGATCTGGATTGCAATATGTGACTTGCCAATTGAGGGTGGACCAAAAATCTCAATAATCCGTCCCTCGGGAAGCCCACCATCTCTCCTGTTTGAGCAAATGTAGTCCAGCATTATCGAGCCGGTTCCGACCCAACGCTTCACATGGGTGGGTGATGTGTCATGACACAGATTGTACGCAATTTTCGATCCGTGATCCTTGTTGATCGACTTGATCAGATCAGCTGTGAAGTCCTCCATCGGATTCACTTCTTCTTTCTTCTTTTTTCTTTTTGCCATGGTTTTCTCCTTTTCTCATTGTAGCAATTTTCAGACCCTTGAACAAAACGGGGCGCCCCGAAGAGCGCCCCGTTTGCTAGCTACTCAAGTAGCTTAGATGTCTTCGAGATCCGCAAAGGCATCATCCAAATCCTTGAGCGTGCTTCCAGTTGTGGGCTTCTTTTCAGCAGCAGCAGCAGGACGAGCACCACCGCGGGGCTTGTCATCCCCGTCACTGGGATCAGACAGCCACGTGTTGATGATTCGCTCGAGCTCTTCGTAGCTCTTCAGCGAATACAGATCGTCCAAGTTGGGAATGTTGGTGGTCCACTCCTGGATCTTCGCCTTGTCATCAGACAGCGGCGTCGACTTCGGACGGGGACGAACTGACGTCTCGGCATAGATCTTGCCTGGGGGCTGCGACACATTGACCTTGATGTCAAAGCCCGACTTGGGATCAGTGATGTCGCCATAGTCCGCATCAAGCATCACCTTGAGCAACTCTTGGTACACTGTCTTGCCGAAGGCCCAAAGTCGCACACCTCGGTCCTCTTCACCGCGGACGATGACAGGGGCGTAGCTGCGCATCTTGGGATAGAGCTTCTTGCAAAGCTCATACGACTCCTTGGTGTCGTCAGAACGAAGCTTATTGATCAACTCCTGAATCGGGTCAGGCTTTCCAAACTGGTTGGGAGACAAGAGCCCAGGGTTGTTATCAATGTTGTAGTAGAACCAGAGCTCTTTAAAGGGCTGGCCATCGTTATCGGGAAATGAAATGATCCGAACAACTGACTCTGCGTCAGTCGACGGCTTCCACATCAAATTTTTCCGGGAATTCTGTCCGCTCAGTTGAGCGAGTTTTTTACGCAATGCATCCAAATCAACTGCCATTTTTAACCTCCAAAGTATAAATCGGCACTAATGTGTTAGACAGTTTGCAACTCTGCAAGTATCTAACCTCTAATCTCTAACCTCTAATACGAATACTATATTTCACTTCTAATCAATGTTCAATGTTTACTGTTCTTTCTTTACTGATGAATTTGGGTAGGTCGCATCGGTGCCCAAGGGAGTTGTGGCTCCTGCAACATTAGCACACACAGACTGCTCTTTTTTGTCACAACCTTCGTCGGTTGACGCATCTGGCTCGAGCAGGAGATCCTTCTCTTCGCTGTCCTCGTCTGCAATTTCTAGCATCCACTTGATGTGTTCCCAAAGTTTCTTCTTCATGTATCTAAATATCTAGTTCAACGAAATTTGACCAGCTATTACATCATTTCTTTTAGGGCAAATGTCCGGCATGCCTGGAGCGCAGTGGCTAGCGGCAGGACCTCATTTGCGTAGAATCGATTCTCATCGTACTGGAATCCAGCTGATGTCGTCAAAGCAATCCACTCTTCTTCGTCAACCTGGAATCCGTACCTTGCGACATAGAAAAGAGTTCTGTGTGCTGATGACATCTTTGTGCAAAACTCATTGTACTTATAGTCACGGCCCAACTTCTCACGATGCCAGTCGGAATCTTCTGTCACAAACAAGTTGCTATGCTCATCTGGCCCACCTAGTCGACCCAACTCATGAATCAGTGAAACCCGGACCAATTTTCGCTGATCGACGACATCCTTGAAAGTCTTGGCAAACTTGGCCACATTGCAAGTGAATGAAACCAGGCCACCAGGTACACCACCTAGATTGCGATCAAGGGCCTGGGGAGCCAAGAATAGCCGATCACCAATCTCACTTTCTAGCTTGTCGACAGCTTCGTGGTTGTCCGGAAAGAATTTCCGAAGGAGGGCAAGGTATTTGTTGTATGTGTTCTGTAGTTCGTCGAAGTTTTCCATATAGTTACTGTATGACGCCACGATCAAGTGTTCAATCAATAGCGTAAATAGTTGGAAGAGTTACTAGCTCATAATGTGAAAAGCCAACACCTTTGTCTAGATCAAGAAGGCGGGCTCTTTCTGCTGCCAGTAGAGTGATATAGAGATACTTGACTGCATCACGCCGGGTTGGCAGAGAATGATTGACTTCAATTCCGGAAACCTGTTGCTCCTCCTTGTTGAATGCGCTTCCAGTTGATGAGATTCCTGTGAAAGCCTCTGACATAATTTCATTTCCATTGATGGCTTGCGTTATGATGGATGCTGCCTTCGCAAGATCATTGCTTCCTGTTGCTCGAGATATACCTAGTTCTGCACACAATAACTTCGGTTCACTCTTTGCCCGGCTCTCTGCAATCTTCACTTCTTTTTTCCACGTGCCGCGGCCTAAAGAACCTTTGATTCTAATTTTGCTACCTGGGTACCCAGCAGGTTCTGCTTTCGGATCAGACTCTGGCGGGGTCTCCTCCTGAAGTAAGGAAATTGCTGCCTCCAGAATCATCTTGTCTATGTTCACCATGTTTGCTATGTTCATTTCGTCACCTTGTTGCTAAATATCAGACAGTTCCCAGTGTTGTTGGAAACTTGGCACCTTGAAATGTCAGATTTTGACTTGCATCTGTCAATGCCTCCATGTCGCAGTTTGGAATCTCAACAATCAGTGCGTCGTGAATGACAAACAAGGGCGTTGCAGATGGAACAGCATCACACAAATCTGCAAACAGGAGCACTGATAGTTCGGCCGCAGTTGATTGCGCAAAATGATTAACCCTGAGTCTGGGCGTGCGTGTGGCATCATGCAGCGGACGACCAAAGAAGTTGCGAACAATTCCCGCCGCGGCTTGTGTCTCAAGTTGTTGTTCTAGCTCTGTCATATTGAAGAATCCGCGGACACTCTCGATCAATGACTTAGCTTTCTGTTTCGACCCAACCGTCTCTGTTAGCCTCATTTCAGATGCACCATACAGGGCGGAGATCGTTGCCAGCTTTGCAGTGGCACGGGAGTCAATATTACACATGTCCATCAGATCTTGGTAGATGTCATCTGATGTCGTCTTTATCCCTTGCATCGCCAAAATTGCCCTCGGCTCCATTGATGAGAAGTCGATAATGACAACAGATGATGACTCGTTAGATTCACACAAAGCAGATCTTACTTCTGCAGGTGCGATCAGGAAGTTGGGACCAGCTGTGACTGTCAGACGACCAGTTGAAGAACCGGCTGTGGAGTAAATCGACCTCGCCAACTTCCCACTCATGATTGCAGCGTCGAATGAGTTGCCCGACATTGACACATGCTTCTGACGAAACAGACTCCAGGGCTTTGGGATAATGTGGGCACGTCCCAGGTTATCAAGGAACTTCCGAATTCGCAGCCATGTTGACATGTACTTCATGCTGTCATGATTGGATAAGCTCATCTTTACAGCACGAATAGCAATGTCCGTTATAACTTGACGATGTGATTGTGTTACAAGCAACGGCCAAAGCGATGAATCATCACTGACTGTCTCTGCCATCTTCCTGATTTCTGGTGACACGAATTCGGGCTTCTCATTGTCAAGAATTGTCAGCAGCTCTTCGAGCTCTTCTAGTGTGATGACGCCGTCGATTTCATCGATGAGGTGAGCAATTCGGAGGAAGTCAGATTTGACACGCAGACAAAGATCCATGAGCATAACATAACAAATCTAGATCGATTTTTCATTTCTTATGCCCGGGGATTCAATCGTGCTAACTCAACTGACACCAGTGTCTCTGTCATCTTATCGTCAACATTGATAAACGACCCATATGCATCTGTCTGAATTAGATCGATGCTAGTTTTGAAGTCGCCCTTGCTGATAGAGTGACCCACACCGATCACTGCATAGAAGTTATCAGCAGACGTGTTTGTCCCCAGATCGACAAAAAACTTCTGAGAGTAACGGAAAAACGGACAGCCAAATGTTGTCAGCCTGAGTGTTGTCGGGTGCACCATCAGCGGCAATGACACGTTTTCTTTTGTGGGCTCTCCGCCCTTTCCTGTCAGTGCATTAGTCAAGGCGATTGCAAGCAGTGCATCATTTTGTTGTGATGACAGATCAGCAGTCATAATTCCTGAGTTGGCTGTACCGTAAATCAAGCTGGGTGCAAACTTGAAGAACAGGTTTTTGAGCCGATTTTTGCCTGACTGTGCTGCTGTGAAATTGAACTGCATAGTGTGATCTAAGCGCCTTCTAAATTTCGCGGCAGCTGCCTGATTTGCCCCTTCCTCGAAACTAGTAACCATCTCGTCTATCGTTTCTTGATCCAGCTTCGACAGCAAACCTTCAGAGCGAAGCTCTTTGTACGTTTCAGCCGCAGTTTCACTATGTTGTGCCCCACGACGTGTATCGTCGCCATTGAGCTCTTCAATGACAAAGTGCCCAGATTGAGCAGCAGAATTGAAAGCGTCGATGATGGGCATGACCTGACCTTGGACAGCGTCATTGAATGTGATGCGAGTGATGTTCTTGCCGGAGGTTCCTTTTTTAGTTACGATGCTCATAGTGACATTTGGTTGTCTGAATGTCGGCCGAATTCTTTTGCTACCATAAGCGATGTCCAGGGCAGCATGCATCTGATTGTTGTATGAGATTCTGCTACCCTCTGATTTGATTTTCTTTCTTAGCTTCTCGCTGATTTTCGACTTTCCCGTTTTCTTGTCACGAGTGTACACCTTTCCTAGCCCGTACGCATCATATCCTTGCGATGACAGGAAGTATTTTTCAACAAATCCAAGCAACCCCATAATTGAAATCTTCTGTCGCTTCTTTGCCTCTGATTGCAAGAACTTCTTGAGATCTTCCAGTTCAATTGGAAACTGTGAAATGTTGTGATCATACATTGCGCCGGCGGAATAGTTGAATGGCGTGAAAACAATCTGGAGATCTGTGTCTGCCGTAGATAGCTTTGTCAGAAAGAACGTCATCAACTTGCCAAATGACACATATTTTTGCTTTGCTCTCGATCTTTTGCTTAGCTGGGCTTTTCTGACATGTTTTTGCAAGTCTGTGTCCTTGATGCCTGCCTTTGAAGGGCTTAAGAAAGGGTCAGGTGTCTGTTTGATACCATCAATTAGCTTTTGAATTTCAGCATTCACAGAAGCCTTTGCCCTACCAAGTTTTGTGTTTCTATTTCCAGTCTTGCCAATAACTGCATATAGATCTTTGCTGATCTCTGCTAGATTTCCACCCCTCTTCTTCAAGTTGGCTGCAGCCTTGCGTAGCTTAGTTCGATTTTTCGTCGACAAGTCTAGAATGTTTGACGGACCGGTGCCCAGAATCACCTGTGGAATGTCTCCACTTGGTAACACCTTTTGCAAGTTGACTATCTTCTTCTGGATTCCGTTCATGAGGTTTATCACAGACGAGATGTTTCCGTCCTTTCCTGCAGTAACGTCCAGAATGTTGGTATTTGACGCATCATCTGTTCCAATCATTGCCAGATCAACGTCGATCGAAACCACACCATCTGCGCCAAAACTGAAGCTGCTGTTGGTGACAATGAATGCCTCCGATAGCTTCATTGCATTGATCAGATCACCCATAAGTGATGTGCCGGCTGCTGACGATCGTCTTTGAACTGTTGTGCCATCAGGGTGATGCCATCCATACGTGATGAAAAACTGCACATTTCCTTTTCGCTGCGGTGAGACCAAAGGTGCAATGTCACCTAGTCGACCACGATCATACAGCTTGAGATTTAGCTTGGCTGATTTATTCGCAATTGTTCCGAACGAAGAAGGTGCCACCGTTATCTCAAGGTTTCCCAACTCGAGGAAAGGTCGAAAGGCATCAATTCTGCCGCCCTTGTTTTCATCATAGCTTACGCCGTTGGTCGCATCTATCAAAGTTTGAGGGGTTGTAAAGACCTCCATGGAGGCAACCGGCTGGAGATTGGCTTCCGTATCTGACGTTTGTGCAGCTGATTTTCCAATGTCTCCCGTGAATTTTCCACGAAGCGCGATCTCATTGTCGCCTGCACCCAAAAAGCGCCCTAAAGAAAAATGAGCATCTTTGGTGAAGTTTCCTGACGTATCTGTCGAGCTGGCAGTTGAAATGACAATGTCAATGTACGGTACAGCACGCGTCATTTCTATCGATGACAGATTGCTAAGAAACAGGGTGATAATCTCAGTGTCAGATATATCGACCCCTCTTGCTGCTGGGAAAACTTGGTACACAGACACGTCGCCGGGCAGTTGTCCTGTTCCTGTGTCATTGATGTCGTATTCCTCTCCGTCCGCTGGTTTTCCCCAACCTTGATCTTTAGCAGATGCAAGATTTTTCACATCTCTTGGAACATCGTCTCTAGTTGAAGTGACACAGACATCTTTTGTCATCTTGCTGTCTTTAAGCAGCTTGAAAATATCAGCATCAGACTTGAACAAGACACCGTCTCCAAAGATTTCACCAAAGAACTGCTCCTTGTTGCTCCGTGGTGGAACTTTTCCACTTGCAGGAGTTGCACTAATTGCAGAATGGAATGCATCTCTTTCTCGGAGGCCGAAATACCTTGCCAGATCTGCGTAGATTTGTCTGGCATCACGGGTTGCCATTAGAGTACCGCCTGCACTTCATTGATGTCAATTGGAATCGTGATCCTTGTGCCAGGCGGCGCTTGGAGCCACCAACCGATTCCAGATGCCGCTGCAATAACCCACCAGAGTCGGCCATCGCCGTATTGTTGGTGTGCCAAGATATCGAGACGCTGGAATCCTTGCAGGATTGTAGTGGTTGTTCTTACTTCACCGGATGCAATTCCAGCTCGCAGACGTACAATAGCATCGTTGGTGCCCAGAATCTTTCCGTCGCGGACTGTTACGTCATTTTCATATCGGTCAATTGTGGCCATTATTTCTTCTTAACCTCTTCATAGACGCTGCCGAACCCCTTGAGGGCATTGCCAACAGGATGTGAAGGCGCCCGCATGTTCCCATCGTAATCCAAACCAAGTGGCAAATCATGCATGGGAGAAAAGCCTAGCGACACATCAATCATCTTTGGAGCACGACTTCCCGGGGTTATCTCATATGGGTAGTCGCCATAGTCAAAAGCAAGAGAAGTTATGACACCTGCCATGCCCTTGCCCTTTGTTGATTCAAATGATCGAACGATCGCGTTATTTTCAACTTTGAAAAAATTTGCATTTTGTTCAGATGACAAAATGCTGCCAGCCTCTTCTTGTGCCTTGAGATCCGCGGCCTGCTGAGCGAGTTTTGTTGCTGAAACAGATCTCGCGATGTTCTCATCAAACGATATATCAGCAGCAACAAGCCCAATGTGCGCGTTGCTCGTGCCCTTGTCGGACGAGACAGTTGCTGTTGCTGATCCCGGTAACACGCCATTGTACGTAACAATCTCGACAACAGCGTCAGCCGGCCACGTAACAATAGACGGGGAATTGTTTCCAAGAAGCCCTGTACCAACAATCGAATAAGAATGTTCTGGATGGCGTAGTACTCCACAAATTGCAGCCAATTTTGACTTATTTTTTTCAAAGTCATCTTTCAATTTGCGTACTTCTTGATTTAGTGCATCTTGGTATTCTTTGCGCGCTTTGTTCGTTTCTTCATTGAGCTTAAATTGCCGTTCAAGATTTTGCTTGCTGTAGTTTGATTTTAGAATGTCTCCGAAACGGAGTCGAATAACAGGGCTTGCTGCAGGAATTTGTGAAAAGGGTTGGATAAACTGATATGCCGTTTCGCCCGCGGCGGCCACTTGCTTATATTCGCGCTGTCTTCCTTTCGAGTATTGCGGGTAGCACATCGCAACAAGTTTGTTGACAAGTAGCCACATCTCATCAAAATCCTCTTTTCCAAATGCAACCAGTCTGAACGCAAAGCTCATTGTTCTCTCTGCACTCTCATAGGTTCGAACTGGATCTTGTCGCCCGTATCCCGTATTCGATGTATAGTTGACATTGAATGATTCATTAAACTGTGTCACAAACGCTGGTAGCGAAATCACCTCATGTGTTCGAAGATCATGAAAGTAGAAAGGCATGTATTCAGCTTCAAGATCTCTTTCAATTTTCTCAACATCCCTGCGTGTAGGCTTAATAAGGCTACGAATTACACTCGGGTTGGTTTCGGGCTGTCTCTTGTATGATGCGAGAAATGTATGAAGTGACAATGGATTTTCTCCACCCTCCCATCGAGAAATTCGAGATCGAATCCTTCCATGTCTTGCATCAGCATGGATGTCCCAGCCGCTTGGGGCGTCGCCGCCTTGACTCTCAAAAAACGAGTCTAACGGATTCAATGATCCGTTCAAGTCATGCAGCCTGCTTTCATCACCAACATCAAGTTGACCATGTGTAGATTTTAGTGACGCGTCACCTACACCAGCAGCAATCATAATGAACTGGTATGCTTTTGAGCTCACAAGTTTCTCGATTGCTGCAGCTACTGTCCCAATTCCACTCGTGAGTGAACCACCTATCTCCCTAAATCGGGCAATCGTCTCGTTAGCATCCCTCACAATCTGTCGAAACAAGTTTGCATAGTAAGATGGACTCAGCACCAAATTAAGCGCGAATTCTGCCAAGGCCGCACCGCCGGCGGCCAGGGCCGCCCAGCCAGCAAGTTTCCCTACATCTGGGTTGAAACCCACCAGAAGCAAAATTCCATTTGCTACACAATTTTCAAAGTCGTAATCTGTGTCTGTGATCCTTAGCAATTTAATGAGTACGCCCTTTAGTCCTTCTAGAGCGCCCTTCCCGCCATGAACACCTAAATCATAATCGTACGGCTTGAGAGGACTAATGAAATTTCCGTCACCTCTGCCGGCGGCTTTCGGACTAAAGCCACCTCCCCCGCCCAAAAATCCGACGTTGGCAATAGCATCGATTCCGGAGATCAAAAGTGAGATAACTATCAGTGCTAAGACACCTTCAATTGCAATCACTAGCATTCCACCCGAGCCGCCTAGACTACCGAAAGGCTCTAAAAACGTATTGAACTGTGCATACGACACACTGTTGTATGGTGTGGATTGATAGCCATCACCGTCCGGGGCGATGCCGCGGCTATTTAAGCTCTTATTGTTTTTGGGCGCCAGAAAATCGTCAGAACCTCTAGCAGCATCAATCTTCTTTTTCATTTCAGCATTTGTTGTCGATAACCCCTTGATTCGTAGTTTTGAAATGGGGACACCCAATATTCCCAGTTGCTCAGTTGTGTGAAGAACAGCAGCAAACATACCCAAAGATTGGCCACCAAGAATTTGTTCAGATTCCTTCGCTTCTCCTGTTCCTTGTGCCAATAATGAAAGAGCCATTCTAGACATGTCATTGACTGTCACACGTAAACCACTTGCTGGATCATTTTCTGTGGTTCCAGATACTACAAATGAACCCAGATCTCGCTGGATTGTGAATAGCCCTTTCGTAGCAGCTTGTTCATCATTTCCTGTCGGATCGATAACAAACGGTGATTCATCACTTGTCGGGTGATAGAGATTAGCTGCCACTAATCGCTTCAGCACAAATTCTTGATATGAACCTGGCTTGGGCTTTGTATAGATTGTCCGGACACTCGGGCCCTTAATTTCGCCTGGATTCGCAACTATATTTCTAAGCAAATCGTTGCCAGACGTGTTTGTATCCTTGTCTGGCTTACTATGTGGAGTAGGAGTATGCTTTCCAAAATCCTTTGGCTTTTTACCCACCGTCCCAAGTAAGGAAGTAAGATCCGCCGGCTCGAAAAAGTTAGTTGTTTCCAGATGCTTATTGTCGTTCTGGTCTGTAAACGGTTGGGTTTCAATTAGCTCATTGTTTTGATTGTTGCCTTGACGTCCAATTGTCACATAGTCTGTGAGATAAGATCCAAGAAATACCTTGCCTTTCTTCTGAATATCTGCCAAGCCCGGCTCGGTGAAATCTAGACCTTGCAGACTTTTTTTGTTATCCGAGTCCGGCCCGTAATTCGGATCAGTCAAGTATGATGCGCCTTCTCTGTCATCGGGTGTTTTTGGTGATGTCATTAGTTGCTCTCCTTGACCGCCTGCGCAATTGCCTTTGCAACCTCAATCGTATCTGACAGCGCTAGGTAATAGTGCCGCTTGATACCGTCATTGGCATTTGACAGCAAACTTGAATACGACTCAGCCAGGACATTTCCTTTAGAAGACTCCTTCTTGATCCACTCTTTTGCCATCTCAATTTTCTTGTCTTCTTCACTCATGTGATTTTCTTACCTTGCTCCAGGCTCGCTTAGTTACTTCGATTTAGCCGGGGGGAGTCTTGTCATTTGGTGCTTGGCAGCTCCGACCTTGACGTATGACTTAGAATAAACACTTTCGCCATCTTGGTTTTTGCCAAGATCGACAGCAATGATCTCCCTGCCTATCTCACGTGAATCAATGTGAACACCTAACTCGATCTTAGTGTTGGGAAGATTGTGTGTTACAACAAGCTTGCCACCCGAAAATCCAGCCATGGCTTCAACGAGAGGGGTGATATTTTTGGCCCCTGTGGATCCTAGCTTGCCGTCAGCTGTCTTGATATTTTCTGCAATTCTTGGTAGCGCTTCGGTGAAGTATTCCAGTGTGCTACCCCAGCCACCAATGCCGCCATAATTACCAAACGTCTCTGTCATGCTTCTCGATAACGACGCAATGGGGATCATTTCCTGCATCATTTTTAGCATGTTCGGTAGATTCTTGGCAACCTTCAAGAAAGGTGCAGACTGCATAAGCTTGCCAACACCGCTGCCAGACATGCTATTTGCTAGCTTGTAAATGATGCCACCCTTTTTCTCCGTACCACCAGACGCAGACAACATATCCGAAACACTTGTGGTAAATACTTCCAGCTTTCCTGCATCGATCTTTGCTGGCTGAAGCTGGACAAGAATGTCGCTCAGAGACGACATTATCTTGACGAGTTTTTCAATTCCTTTCATTTTTCCGAGTGTGTTGCGACCAAGATTAGGGACACCCTTGATACCCTTTATTAGTGCAAAGACTGGGCCGGTGTCTTTGGCGAAAAGCTTAGTGACCACAGTTTTGAGATTATCAACTTGAATCCAGACATCTTTGGTTGCCTTCGGGTCAATCCAGCGTCTATCACGAACCTTTGTTGGTTTCAAAGCGCCACCAATTTTAGTTAGCTGTTCTACGAGTTCAAGTGATGTTCCAAGTGCACCAATTTTCTCTTTATATTTGACAGCATCTTTTATCGCTGGATCATCTAAGATAGGCTTAAGGCCTCTGAATAATGCAGACACGGCTTTTCCTGCAGCTTCAGCAAAACCTTCAACACCGGCAGTGAATTTTTTCAATTCTCCTACATTGAGTCTAAGTCCTTTCTGTCGACCTATCGATTTTCCTTCGTCATCTACCTGCCCGGGCAGCTTTTTGAAAGTATTGAGCAGAACTGGAATAAGACCTGTGACAGATTCGATAATTTTTGCAGCACCTAAAATTGCTTCTGGCTTAACTTTTCCGAGATACGTCTTTACAGTCGAGAGAATTTTATTGATCATTATGTTGAGAGATGCACCAACATTCTCAATTGCCGTAGGCAGATCTGTCTTGATGAATTTCAAAGTCTCTCCGTGGCTCCAAATCTTTTCGAAGTCACTAGAGTTTGCGGATGTTTTTTCAATTGCTGCTGTTATCGGTCCCATAATTGACGACACCATAGTGAGTGCAGCTGTTATAAGTCCGGTTGTCGCGACAACACTTTTGATTTGTGCCTCAGTCAGCTTTGAGGCGGGTCCTGTGATGATCTTGTCAAAAGCCGTGCCAACTTCTTCCATGATATCAACAACGACACCCTTGATCGCACTCAACAAATCTTTTATGTCATTTTCCTTCATCCCAAAACGTTTCATAATTGCTGCTGACTTTGAAATGTCTCCAACAGCCAATACTAGTGGTGTAAATGACTTAGAAACCATTACGAATATTTTCACCTTCTTTTCCATGGACTCTGCATCTTTAACAGCAGCATCAATTCCTTTGAGAATTCCCGGCATGTAGAGTTGTGTAGCAATCATGATTCCTGATATCGCTGCAATTCCAGCAACTAGACCGATTGGGTTTAAAGATGCCAGTGAGATTACACCAATTGCCAGAGCGATGGCCAAAGCTCCTTTCGCAACTGCTTCAAACGCCTTGGCACCTTTGAGCATCGCGCCGGGGCCCGGAATTTCTGCAACTGACTTTAAGAAAGCAGCAGCAGCTTCAGCTAGCGCCGGCATGGCAACCGTTGCAACGATTGATATGATGACTGCGCCGAGGAGGATGCCGGCCGCGCCAATTCCCTTTGTGAGCACGACGAAGCCGCCGATTGCTGCAGACAGAAGAGCGAGAGCAGTAACTGCAGTAACCATTACTGGGACAGAAATTACAAATGCTACCAGTCCTTTCATGCTTACGTCCTTGAATCTGTTGATCAAATTAGGAAGTACGTACGCAAGACCGATGAGGGCGCCGGCGGTGATGGTCATCACCGCCGCGGCCCACGCAATTTCTTTCCATGATGTGGTCTTGAGCAATCTTGCCGCAACAGCAAATGATGCCGTTATTGCACTCAAAGCGCCTGCAACTGCTACCATTGATAATCCGAACGATGTGGCAGTAGCTGGTTTAATGTTTTCGTACATCGGAATGATGGTTGAAAATAACACTGCCAGGCCGGCCAGGGCGACGCCAAGAGTAGCAACAATAAAAACCATGATGGAGGCCGCTTTGGCAACCTGGTTCATATTAATTTCGTTGAATGCCTCTACAATTCCTTTCAAGCCCTTCCCAATTGACGCTGCAGATTCCGGGCTGCCACCCCGGCGGCGAAGACCTCCTGGGGGTCCCGAACTCAAGCCGGCAGCTACTTTTGCCATTAGTGCCTTCATTCCAACAGAAATGGCCGCAGTAACGAATCCACCGACTAGTTGAACAACAATTGACTGAGCAAATTTCATAACAAAAATTGAAGCCATGATAACACCAAGCCCTGCAAGATATGGCCAGACTTTCTTGAATGCCTCAGCGAAAAGATCGATCAGTGCATCCCCAAGTTTCGGTGCATTTTCCTTGAATGATTCATAAATTGGGAGCAGTAGATTTCCAGCAAATCCACCGAGCTCTCCGAAATCTGCGCCGTGTGCTATCATCTCAATAAGTGACGTCAAGCCCTTCACAGCAATCTCTGTCAACTTTCCAAACGCTTCACCCAGGAGCTTTCCGAGAGCTGTCGTGAACTTGTCAATGCCAAGATTCAATTTTTTGAGTGCGTTGCCGCCTCCAAGCACATCATCGAATGTTTTTGTAATGTCGTCAAAGAACTCCGAGAACGATCCTCCCTCGAACAACTTCTTGAATGCTTTCACACCCGCATTTGAAAACTCCTGGATCTTCTTGGGATCGAGCATCTCATTGAATATCTTCAGAATATCTTTTGCACCAGGAAAAACTTCAACAAACATCTCCCCAACTTGCCTGCCCATGAGCCAAATCGAATCAAATGCAGCACGAAGCTTATACAACATTGATTTCATATCTTTGGCTCTTAACAGACCTGCACCGAAACCGGAGATGAATGCCTCAAAAAATCCTCCCACCTTGTCTCTATCGATGAGGTGATTCAGCTGCTTGATGTGCTTACCAAGATCTTTTAGCACTTGCTTTTGCGATTTTTGTTGCTTCATCGCCAGCTTAGCCTGCTTTTCAATATTCTCGTATGATGTGCCTTGTTTGTCAAGAGAGAAAGCAGCTTCGAGATTGGCACCTTCAAGTCCAGTTTGCTGGGAGAGGTACTGGCGTTGTTGGTATGTCATTGTTGACAGATCTTTTCCAGCAGCGAAGAATGACTTCCTCAACATGTCGATTTTCTTTGCAGGATTTTGCTCAGCCATCAACTTCATGGCATCGATATTCATTCCGAAACCTTGAGCGAGCCGCGAAGCTGCCTGTGCTGTGTCTGAGAATCCTGAGAACTTCGACATCGTTCCAGACAGTTGTTTAACCTCTATTCCCAATTTCTTGGCATATACAACCATGGGCGCAAATGCTTTTGGGCCAAGATGACCAAATGTTCCTACTTCTTCATTCAGCTCTGCCATTCCGTGTGACATTGATTTGATATCAATTCCAAACGATTTTCCAGTCTGTAGCGCGATCTTGGCAAACTCTGTCATTGTTCCGGCAACGTCCTTTCCCCTAATCTCTGCCAGGTTCATTAACTTTGCCATGCTCTCAGATGATATACTCAGGCCCTTTTGCATCATTGCAAGCTGAAAACCAGACTCCTTGAATGTACCCTTTAGTCGAGTGAATGCCTCACCGGTGGCTTTTGCTAAATCGGCAACAGTTTTCAATGCTTCAGCTAGACCTTCTTGACCAAATCCAAATGTTTTGACAAGGCTAAGGCCAGTCCCCGCCAGATTGGACGTATTTTTTTGAATTGCTTTAAGTTGACCGGCCACTGCTTTTCCGGCTTTTCCACTTAGGTTACCAAAGCCTTCATGAATGTCTTCTAGTGCATTAACCAGTGCAAGTGATCTAGGCAAGTTCTCAGCTACTTCCGCCAGGGCGTCAAACATTTTGAACGGAACAGACAAAATTGCTATTCCAAGCTTGCCAACTGAGGCGACGATGTTGAAGATGGAGGTGCCAAATGCCATTGTTGTCTTAGCAGCAGATGAGAATGCTTTACCCAAGCCTTTCAAAACAGTCTTTAGGTTTTTGACAGCTTGTGCATTCTGTTTTAACTTTTCAGCGGCGGCTTTGTTAGCTTCTGCCAATTTTTTTGATGCATTTGCTGCTTCTTCTGTTTTCTCAGTTGCAGAAGCCATCGCGTCTTTCACAGCATTGACAGCCTTCTCAGCCTCTTTGAGACCCTCTCCGGAGAGGGCATTTCTAATCTTGATGACTAGATCAAGCTGTGTAACAAGAATCTTCGTATGAGAATTGTAAAGTGCAGTTCTTTCAACAAGAACCGCATTTATTTGCTGTTGAATCTGTAACTGGGGTGAGAGATCGTCTGCCATGGAATGTCATTGCTCCTGGCTCTTAAATATCACATCGCTCAAGTTAGGTAAAGCGTCGAAGTTTTGCAGGAACCTGTGATCTCGATCGACCCATCATAGCACGTACATCAGCTGAATTATTGTGGGCTGCTTTGTCCCCACCCTGCGAATCCTTCATCTCTTTGATGAATCGATCAATGAACCACTTCCTCTGCCAGATTGCCAAGCTCACAGCTTCGCGATGTGAGAATCCCATATAGTACATCAAGATGAAAATCGGCTCGAGGTAGATCTCTTTGTCATTAGGCGTCAGGCCAAAAAAACGAAACGCCGATGGGCAGGGTCACCTCCGAGGACTCATTACAGTTATCACACTCCATCCATGCCTTCATTTCGATTCCGGGCTCGCTCTCATCCATGAATTTGCGTAGGGCTCGACTGTCTCGGGCCGGCATGTTACGAACGAACATTGCGATTTTCGATCGGTCTTCGACATTGTTGATCGCCATGATTGAGTACAGCAGTCGATTTGTGACCAGACTGTCAACATCTCCGCCAAGCTTCTTCTTTTTCTTTCGATCCATCTCAACTGACATATTCTGCTCATCTTTTCCAGTAAGGAACCTGAATACAACTTGCTTCTTAGAAACGGGAAGTGTAAAACTGAATCTGTTGGCACCGGGCTCGACTGGATCGATTTCAAGACGTTTGATGGGCAGCTCTGCAAGATTAAATGTTTGCTTGGAGTTCTCGTTGCATTCTGGGCATCCCACTTCAACTTCGTAGTCAGCACCGTAACCGGTGATTCGAATTGCTGTCATGAGAGCGTTTCGATCACCACTAATCATCGAGTCAACGTTGATCGACTTATCAACCAAGCATGATCTGAGGAGCTCTGAGATCACTGTTCCTTTCTTGATTAGCGCACGAGAAGTTAGAATATCCTCTTCACGTGCTGTCATTGCTCGAATCTCTACTATTTGACAGTTATGAATCGATGTGCCTTCGGGATAAATCTTCCCTTCTGATGGGAGCGGGACGGCGTCAACAGGAATCTCCATATCGAAGTCTTCCTTCATGATATTTCGTGTTTGCATGCCTGCCATCTGTGCTTGTTGTGCGTTGAAAACTTGATTTGCGTCTCTGTTACTGCTCACTTATGAACTCCTGTATGGTGCGTTATATCTAACACCGGTGCGATTGTTTGTAAATGATCGCAAATGTAAATAGGCTGTGGTTAAAGTTGATTGAGGGTGATCAAGAACTCTTCTTTCTCATTTCCACTTCGTCGAAAAAATTATCAGATACTGCGATCAGAACCCTTTTGACAAAAGGTTGACTGACTCCGATCGTCCGGAGGGTTTTTATCATCTGATTGTATGTAGCCCTCATCGACGATAAATCAGGTCCGGGCCCTGTCATGTGATACGATGA
>Ga0209128_1001042_pt1 | contig 19473 bp, 26 predicted proteins | sample ETNvirnome_6_100_FD_184072 | JGI IMG/M metagenome (GOLD analysis project Ga0209128, IMG submission 184072) | Marine viral communities from the Pacific Ocean - ETNP_6_100 (SPAdes) (version 2) | ecosystem: Environmental > Aquatic > Marine > Oceanic | place: Pacific Ocean | collected 2013-06-19 | reverse complement strand
ATTACAAAGAATTATCCAAGAAGAATTAGAAAACGCCTTAAACCAATAAACGGAGATTTAAATGAACAACCCTGACGATTTTGATTTTGCCGAGACAGCAAGCGAGGTAAACCCGCCTGCTCTCGACACCCCCACAACCACCACAACTGACGATTTTGATTTCATCGATCACTATGGAGACGATGAAGAAGTAACACACGAGAACTTACTTCCGGAGAATACTGTTCCCGCATCGCTGAACTGCGCCGTCATTGGCGTAGGTGGAGGTGGGGGCAAGATGGCCAAAGCCTTTCTCGATCTTGGCTATAACAGGACTTTGCTTGTCAATACCACTATTAAAGATGTTCCTGACGATGTGGATGACAAGCATGTTGTTTTAATTCCGGACGCTGATGGAATTGGAAAAGATGTGAATTTAGGAAAGGCCGTGTTTGATGCAAACAGTACAGTCGTAGAAGATGCCCTCCGCACAAAACTTGGCAAAGTAGACTGGCTGTTCGTTTGCGCTGGAGGCGGCGGTGGAACAGGTTCTGCCGTCGCTTCTTTACACGATGTGTTTGAGCGATACCTCAAATCTGTGCAGGCAGAAGGGGAAGTGGTATATATTGCTTCGTGGCCCACAGCACAGGAATGTTTGAACCCAACGATTAGTAAGAATGCGCTAGCCCTCTTAAATGATGTAGCAAAACATACTCACGTAGTTTTAGATAATGAACGACAAGTAAAGCTGTTGCGCGGTAAGGTTGGAATGTTGAATTTATTCCCCACGTCGAACACCGCATTCGCAAAGTTATGGACACAGGTGCTCAAGCTGTCTTCTGACAAGTCACCAATTCAATCGTTTGATACGAAAGATCTGGAAAGATGCTTGAAAACCCCACAGCGAATGTTTATTGGCTCGACGATGGTAAAGGATCCCGCCACCCCCAATCTTGGAGCAATGATCCTCCAGAACTGTATGAAGCGCTCACCGTGCCCAGCCCCGAAAGGAAAGCCTAAGACGGGCGCCCTCTTGCTGGTGGTCTCGTCTGACATGGCAAACGATCCAGAAATCAGCAAGCACATGGATGCGGCGATTGGATATGTTGGCGGCAGAACCGACACACTTTTTTCAGGCGTTTACATTAATGATAACGTACCTGGGCTCGTTGCCATACTATGTATGAATGGACTCCCCAAAGGAAAATAACAAATGAGAAAGAACAAGAAATTTATTGACCCTCGATATTTTATGGATGAGAAGACAGAACTGAATGAAAATATTCATGCGGAGCAATCACCCATCCCCGGGCGCTCAGATCCCCGCTTTGGAAGAATGACAATTGTTTTTGATAGTGATGTAGATAAGGGACTCTATATTGTTTATAACGCGATGAAGAAAAGCAAACGAGAACCCGAATTTTTACAATGGCTATCTAGCTTAGGATATACACAAGATGAAATGATGCAACAAGGCGAAGCAATTAAAGACGATCTTAAAAATCAAGTGGCCCAACATCCCGATTTTCCTGGATGGGGTCAATGGTCGACAATGACCGGCGAACTTCAAATCCCAACGACCGCAGCGCCACCAATTGGCGCAGGAGTATAACGAATGATCAGAAAGAACAAGAAATTTATTGACCCTCGATATTTTATGGATGAGAAGACAGAGCTTGAAGAGGCTCGACTCCCAGCCTGGGAACGCCCAGGCTATGTGCCCGAACCGGGACTCGGACCAGATGACGAGAAGAGTCAGAAAACTAATATGAATCGTAATCTTCGTGAGTTTGCTGAATGGATCTTGGAAGTCGACGGACATGTCGAGAGTCTTTCAGGGGAATATGTTTCAGCAGACGAGATCCCCTCCGATGTTAATCTTTATGATCTATGGTACCTGGGAACACCCTCCGCGGAGGCAGCACAAGATCTTATAAGCGGCGACTATTAATGAAACTTTGGAATAAACTAAATCACTGGCTCGAATGGCGCGACATTAAGTGGACCGACATTCTCGGTGCATCTCTTGCGCTTGGAACGATCATAACACTAGTTATAATGTTAACATGGGCAGGATTACAATGAAACAAAAGCTCTTAAAATTATGTCGATTGGATGTGCTGGCTGCAGGGCTGGCATTGTTAGCTTTGGGATACGCATGCTGTGTGCACCACCGAGCCCAAGAGAGATTAAATGAAATTGAGAGCGTTGTTAACGAGGGAATTCACATTCCTGCGCAGCCTCGCCCCCCTATAAAATTTGAATCAGAGTGTCCGCTATGAAGATTACAAAAAAGAAATTGATGGAAACCGTCCAAGAGGAGATGAAAAGCGTCCTCTTAGAGGTCTACTTGCGTAGCCAGATTTCGCAAGTTTTAATAGAACAAACTGCTCCAATGTCCACAGTCAAAATTGAGAATTTACTATCAGATGTGGTTAGTGGCTTAGGAAGCATCGATATGAGCATCGACTACCTCACCTCAGCGATAACCGGACATGATCCATACTCGTTGAGCATCGCGCAGAAGGTCGCTGGGCGCGGCGGGGGACGCTTTGTCAAGCCTGCTGGCTCGCAGGAGGAGATATCTGAAACCGCAGAGCTAGCGGAACTAAACCCCAATAAAACATTGGCTCAGCAAGAGCCCGAGGACTTTGAAGAACCCGAGGAAGACCCCGCGGCCTTGAAGACCACTGATACGCTGGGCGGCGCCTGGGCCGGCCCCATTGACGCCGAACCCGAGCCGCGTCGACCTCCTCGCAAATATCGAAAACAAGCTATTGAACTCTTGGCCACGTTTAATGTGAACGTCGATCAACAAGCTATAGACGCGGTGGCATGGCAACTATACAATAATGAGATGCAGGGGCCCACTGCCGCAATGGAAGAACCCCCTAAAAAGAAAAAGCGCTTTGGCTTTTTTGAGAATATGATTAAAGAAGAATTAGAAGCATATTTAGCCGAGAAAAAGAAATATAAAGACTCTTTTTACAAAGCAAAAGAGAAGAAAGCAGACGAGCTAATGGCATCTGGAACTGATGAAGACGATGCATATGGAATTGCTGATACGATTGTATCTAAGCAAGGCAAGAAAAAGAAAAAACCAAAGAGGAAAAACAAATGAGTTTATTAAGAAAAGTGTGGGACTGCGCCGTCACCGGTGCAGCAAATGTGTGGGGACTAGTTCTCGATGTAGGATGGTCCGTATGGAGCGAAATCAGAGAAGGCGCCTCCCGCGCAAGCTGGTGGGTACTCGTAGGTTTAGTGTGGCTCGATGGGCTTGCATTGGGCTGGTGGCTGTGGAGTAACTAATGGCCGAGCACAAAGGATTTTTAGATACGTGGTTGTTAAAACTAACGTCACGTAAGCTATTAGTATGGATAACTGCATCGTCATTGGCATTTGCCGGTTACCTCACCAGCGGCGACTGGGTTATTATTAGTACTGTATTTATTGGAACCCAAGGCGCAGTCGATATTGTCGAGAGATTGAAGGGACTTAAGTGACGCCACAGCAGCTAATAGTACAATTTTTAGTGAAGAATTGGAAGGGTATTTTAATCACCCTTCTTTCGCTTGTAGTAATGGGCAAAATGCGCTTTGACTATAAGCAGATGCAAGCTGCCTACGAAGCTTCAGAACAGTCGCTGCAAGCACAACTTGCCGGTCTACACGAGATTCACAAGAAGCAAATGGCTGACATGGAAGAATCCCTCCAGGTTTATAAAGATACCTTAGATCAAGTAGAACACGATTACCAAGAAAGCCAAGACGAACTGTTGGATTTGATCGACAGTCGGAGAGAAGAATTCGGAAGACAATTCTCTGAAGACCCAGAAGAACTATCTGAGACAATAATGTTGATGTACGGATTTGATTATGTTCCTTAGTCTATTATTAATGTTGGGCGGCCCTACTCAAGCAGCAGACACAGGCCAGTTCACATTCCTGGGACACCAACAGTGTGCGCCATTTGAAGGCGTGCTCTTTGATGTGCCGGCATTGTCGGAAATCTTGGCGCGCCAATCAACCGCCAACCTCGCATGCCAAGCACGAATTGAATATGAGCTTTCAGTCGAAGCGGCGAGCTATGAACTAGAACTTCGAAATTGGGAGATTCAATATAATGCACTCCACGAAGAAACAAGCCTTTTGATCTTTCAGAAGGATGAAGAGATCGATCACTTGCAAAGGGCGCTCTTAAAACAGTCGCCACAAAACAATTGGTTGTGGGCTGCAGGAGGTGTTGCAGTAGGAGTGGTAGCAACGTATGGAGCCTATAGATTGTTCAATGAGTGATAAAGATCTAAACAAAATCGCACGCATCGAACAGGCAATTGCCAAGAAATATGGTAAAGAAGCAGTTCAGAATCCTCGCGCAAATTGGGACGAGATCAAAGAAAAAGAATATCTTGAACAGATGCGAGAGTTATATAAAAAAACAACCAAACATGAAAGCTTCCAAGAGAAAATAGATGTAAATGGTATAAAGGTTGCAAAGAAACTATTTAATAGAGATTCTTTACAACGTTGTTCTGTGTGTTCTTCTCTCACGAAAAAAACAGCAGACGATGTTTGTCTTCTAAAATTCGATTGTTGCTATAAATGTTACATCCAATATGTGGAAGATAGAGAAGAAAGATGGAAAAAAGGTTGGAGACCAAATAATGAAAACAACGAAACGTCAATTAAAAAATCTAATTAAGGAAGAAGTTTTAGCGCTTCTTGAGGCCGGCGAGCCCCTGGATAAGACCGGATTACAAAAACAAGTAAGAGACACATCATCCTCCGCAGTAGCCTCATCTCTGTCGTCGCTTAGCCCACAAGAAGTTGAACTTATTCAACTTTTACGACAAATGCAAGAGATTGCGGTGCAGAATACAGGCAACCAAGCTACTACTGCTGTAACAAGATATCTGGAAATGGCTGTAGCTGAAATGTCGAAGCTTAATAAAGCCGGCAGCACCGATGCCGCAACTAAGCCAGACGTGGCCGCTGTGTCGGATCCCGCGGCCGCGGCGCCAGGACAAGAAGAAAAAATAGTAGAGAAAATTATCCAACGCTTATCTCGAAGGAGTAGGTAGCATGGCAACAGTTTATGAAATTATACAAGGTTTATCGCAAGCGGCCGCAAATTCATATGATGGCGCGCTGGGTGAAGATAATGAGCCCGACAAGCCCGGAATCCTTCGAAGAGAAGAAGGAGATGCCCTTATTGACCAGCGCGTAATGGATGGCTTTAACGTTAAGTTTTATGGGAACATGATGTGTCTATCCTATCAATCGGAGATTCAATTAAAAGAAGTTTATGCTTCCGGTTTTGAATCCGACATTGATCAGCGACTTGGCGACATTGTTGGATGGCTCAAGAAAGAGTACAAGAAAATCACAGGTAACGGCGTGACTCTCACCGAAGAAGGCGAAGTCGACGTATTCGTACAAAACACTTCTCGTGTTCGTACTTGGGTACAGGCAAAGAAGCATTATAAGGTTGGAGGACTTGTTGCCGAAATGAACGATGACAACTCCGGAAACCTTGCTCCAGTTGAGAAAAAATGGGAAACCTTCCTTAACCAAGGTGGTTGGAACGGCAAAGGTGGCTCACGCCCCGATAACGATAGCCGCAAGAAAGGCTCGGAGACTGAAAAATGAAAATTTCTCTGGCGCGCCTTAAAGAGATTATTATGGAAGAGGTTGCGAGAGCAACGGCTATTGAAGAAGAAGGTGTCCCAGGCTCCGAGGATGACGAGACAACTCCCCCCCACCCCGTTGAAGAGCAAGAATCCCTTAATATAGAAATTGTGGAAGACTAAAATGAAAGTTACTAAATCCCAACTTAAGCAGATCATTAAAGAAGAGATGGAATCTAGCCCCGCAGTTCTTGCATTACTTAAGGATATTTTAGCGGCTGTAAAAAGTGTGGATACTAGTATTGATTATTTAACCGCCGCTCAAACCGGCGAAGATCCTCTCACGATTAGCACGCTACAAAAAACCATGGGCCGCTATCGCTTGCCATCTAAATTCAGAGGGGAAACCTCCAAAGAAGATGCATGAGTTTTCAACTAGACAAGAAACAGCAAGTCAGCGAGATCATAAAATGCGGCAAAGATCCTTCTTACTTTCTTAAGACTTATGCGCGCATCTCCCATCCTATGCATGGGTTGATTTTATTTGATACGTATGACTTTCAAGATGAGCTTTTGAATGACTTTAATGATTATCGATTCAATGTCATTCTTAAAGCACGACAACTTGGCATCTCCACCATCACAGCCGGCTATATTGTATGGATGATGTTGTTTCACCGCGACAAGGCCATTCTTGTAATGGCAACAAAGTTTGCAACAGCCGGCAACCTTGTCAAAAAGGTTAAAGGCATCATGCGCAATGTCCCTGATTGGCTAAAGATCGCAACAATTAGTGTTGACAACCGCACTTCTTTCGAGTTGTCTAATGGCTCATCGATTAAAGCTGCTTCGACTTCTGGCGATGCTGGACGTTCCGAGGCCCTATCGTTGTTGGTGCTGGATGAGGCCGCCCATATTGAAAACTTAGAAGAACTCTGGACAGGACTATATCCTACATTGTCTACTGGTGGTCGCTGCATTGCTTTATCGACCCCCAATGGGGTTGGAAACTGGTTTCATAAAACTTGCACAGACGCTGAAGCAGGAGCTAATAATTTTAATCTTACTACATTGAAGTGGGGTGTCCATCCGGATCGCGATGAACAATGGTACAAGAAAGAAACCACGAATATGTCCAAACGCCAGATTGCACAAGAATTAGAGTGCAATTTCAATACTTCTGGCGAAACAGTTATAGATCCCGAGTGCATGGAGTGGCTATTATCTACAGTAAAAGAGCCTAAATACCGCACAGGCTTTGATCGTAATTTTTGGATTTGGGAAGAATTTGATCCTACTTGCAATTATCTCATAGTTGTTGATGTATCTCGTGGCGACGGCGCCGATTTTTCCACATTTCATATCTTAAAGCTCGAAACACTTGAAATCATTGGAGAATATCAAGGCAAAATCACACCCGACTTATTTGCCAACATGCTTAATCAGGTTGGTCGAGAGTTCGGAAATGCGATGATGGTAGTAGAAAATAATAATATTGGCTATACAGTACTTGACAAACTGATAGAAGCAGGTTATCCTAATGTGTATTATTCTATAAAGTCAACACATGAATATATTGAACAACACCAAGCAGAATATAGAACCAACACTGTCCCTGGGTTTTCAACAACCCAGAAGACACGCCCTTTGATAGTGGCAAAATTAGAAGAGTTTATAAGAAACAAACTAATTAAAGTATATTCTATGCGCACTGTAAATGAAATGAAAACTTTTATTTGGAAAAATGGCAAGCCTCAAGCAATGAAGGGCTATAATGACGATCTAATTATGGCTCTTGCCATTACATGTTGGGTTCGTGATACGGCGATTCAATCTAATGCTCGTGACTTGAACTATCAAAAAGCTTTTGTAGATGCAGTTATCACAACTCGAACCACGATGAATACGCGAATTGTTGGACAGCATGGCTATAAAGCTGAAAATGCTTTGGATAAAAAAATGGCAGATGCACAGAAACTTTATGAACAATATAAATGGATTATTAAGTGAGAAAATAAATGGCACGTACACGTACCCCCCCTCAAAAAAACCCTGCGAATAGCGAATCAGGATTATTTAAAGCTTTAACTAGGCTTTTTTCAGGCCCGATTGTTAGCTATCGTTCCCAATCCGGAAGGCGCATTCGTAGACAACATCTCGATAAGTTTTCTTCACGATTTAAGTCTGCATCTGGACAACAATTTAAGAAAACATTATACAGTCCTCTCGACGCGGTATCTACTAACGCTATCGCAAACCAGCGCAGATCAGAAAGATATGTAGATTTTGATCAAATGGAATACATGCCGGAGATTGCTTCGACATTAGATATTTATGCCGATGAGATGACGACCTATTCTGAATTGCGTCCGATGTTAAATGTCAACTGTCCCAATGAGGAAATTTCTGCTGTACTCAACGTACTCTTTGATAGCATTTTGAATCTCAAGTATAACCTTTTTGGCTGGGCTCGTACCATGTGTAAGTATGGAGACTTTTTTCTTTACTTAGAAATTGATGATAAGTACGGAGTCCAGTCTGTTCTTGCTCTCCCTACTCAGGAGGTCGAGAGACTAGAAGGAATGGATTCTACCAATCCTAACTATATTCAATATCAATGGAACTCCGCAGGCATGACTTTTGAGAACTGGCAAATCTGCCACTTCCGCGTCCTCGGAAATGACAAGTATGTCCCCTATGGTACTTCAATTTTGGAACCAGCACGCCGCATCTGGCGCCAGCTAACGTTAATGGAAGATGCTATGATGGCATATCGCGTGGTGCGCTCATCTGAGCGCCGCGTGTTCAAGATTGATGTCGGCGCCATCCCCCCGAATGAAGTTGAGCAGTACATGGAAAAGGTCGTGACAAACCTTAAGCGCCATCAGGTTATTGATCCTGATACAGGCCGCGTTGATTTGCGTTATAACCCCATGTCTATTGAAGAAGACTATTTTATCCCTGTGCGAGCCGGCTCTGTGACCTCTATTGAAAGTCTCGCCGGCGCCCAGAACATTACACAGATTGATGATATCAAATATTTGCGCGACAAGCTCTTCTCTGCGCTTAAAATTCCCCAATCTTATCTTACGATGGGAGAGGGAGCAGAAGAAGACAAGAGCACTCTCGCGCAAAAGGATATCCGATTCGCTCGCACCATCCAGAGACTGCAGCGAGTCATCATCGCAGAACTTACAAAGATTGGAATTATCCATCTCTACACTTTAGGTTTTAGAGGCGACGATTTATTAAGCTTTACCTTAACACTCAACAATCCTTCGAAGATTGCCGAACTTCAAGAGATTGAATTTTGGAAGAGCAAGTTTGATATTGCTGGTGCTGCCACAGAAGGCTATTTCTCTCGCCGCTGGGTTACTGAAAACATCTTTGGGATGTCTCATGAAGAATTTGTGCGCAATCAGCGCGAAATGTATTATGATCGCAAGCACGATGCTGCACTCCAACAGGTTGCGGAAGCTGCAGCGGCCGCCGGCGGCGGCGGTGGTGGCTTAGGTGGCGATCTTGGTGGTGGTCTAGGTGGCGATCTTGGCGGCGGCTTAGGGGATGAACCCGGCGCCGGAGGCGAACCAGGAGCCCTAGGAGGCACCGAACCGCCTGAGATGCCAGCAGGAGAAGCCGGAGCCCCGCCCGCAGGTGGCGACGAGTCGCCCTTATTGGCAGTTCCCCCCGGTTCTAAAAATGAGCCACGGCTTCATGGTGGCCCCAACAGCAAGAGTCCCAAGGTATATTACCCAAAGAAAGTGAATCGCCACATCGCCGGCCGCCGCAAGGTTTCGAATGCCTCCCAGTGGGCTGATGAAAAAGGCCGCAATGTCCCGCGCACGACCCTCCCGGGATATGGAGATTTGCACTCTCTTGTAAAAGGAGCCCTTGGAGAAAGTATTTATGAACAAGATGCATCTACTTATAAGACAGGGGAGCTTGTAGAAGAAAAGCAACTTTTTCAGATTAACGAATCAATTCGAAGTTTGATTACAGGGTTAGAACAATTGAACAAAGACACAACGGAGCAACATGATGAAGACGAGACATAATAAAAAACGTAATACTGCATTTGTTTATGAGGCCCTTCTTAGAGAAGCAACAGTAGCAATCTTGAAAAAAGATTTATCTCGCCGCGGCATAGCGCTTAGCCTTCTCAAAAAGCACTTTAAAGAAGGAAGCATCTTAAAGAAAGATTTAGATTGTCATCGGTCTTTATACGAAAACCAGGGCCTCGAAGAAGGAATTTCAGAGAAAATCCTACGAGAAGCTAAATTAAGTAATCATTTGTTGAACACAGAAAGCGTGTTTAAAGCTCAAAGTGCGTTGATTCATGATGTTAATAAAGAACTCGAACCATCCGTATTTAATAACTTTGTTCCAAATTATAAAACGTTGGCTTCTATTGCTCAAGTTTTTAATAATAAAGTGTCCCCTAAAGATCGTGTTTTGTTAGAAGGGGAGATTATAAAAAATATGATGAGCCGGGCAGCCTCCGTTGATATTCCCGAAGATATTGATAATGTGGTAATACAAACTTTTATCAAAAAGTTTAATGATAAATATCATACTATTCTCTTAGAGCAGCAGCAAGAGCTTTTAACTTATTATATCTCATCCTTTACAGATAATGCATTGGAACTTAAAACTTATTTAAATGAAGAAATTAAACGCTTAAAAGTAAAACTTACAGAGGCTCTAGAGTTAGAAGAAATTAAAAACGATCCTCACATGATTCAACAAACAGAGCAAATTATTATCCGATTGCAAGAGTTTGCCAAAAAGGCGGTAGACGATGAAATATTGTTAACGGTATTGAAGACACAAAGTCTTGTAAAGGAGATCTATAGAGATGGCAGTTGTAGTTAAAATTGGCAAACCTAAAACTGCTACCGTTCGTCTCGAATTAGATGTTCGAAAAAGCATGAATGGCGATCTTATGATTTTTGATCATGGAGATATTGATATCGTTCTCTCCACTAAAAATAATAAAATTACAGCGTTCCCTAAAGAAACAATGAACGATTTAGTTTATGGAGCGCAGAACAGACTTTTTGCCCACCTACGTAAAAAAGGCTTAGTAACTGCAGAGTCTGTTCAAGCCGGCGCCTTTTATGGTTCGCTTGAGGCTTTAATGGAAGAAGGGGCCACCCCCGAACTTAGTACACCCAAATTGGCATTAATTAATATTTCAAATTTTATAGACGAAGAACGTCCTTACTTCGAATCTGAAGAGGCCATTGTATCGATGGCTGACGATGAGCTAATTCATCCGGATAAGGAAGACTCCACAGAGTTAGGAGAGGTGCCACAGCATGTTGAGCAAGGATCTATCCGCCCGGGCTTTATTCGGGATCCTTATTCTTTGAGTTACTTGTATACAATTTAATTGAGGAGAACATGGAATTATTATATTTTATTTTAGCAGCATACGGGCTCACACAGCTATTAGTTTATGGTAGTATATTTGAGGCTATCCGACCCACAAGAGGGTGGCTGGGAAGCTTATTCTCATGCCCTATGTGTATGGGATTTCATGTAGGGTGGATTTTGATGCTACTTTCCCCGTATACAGAACTATTTAATTTTGATGTAACACCGGTAAATTATTTTATTTTAGGAAGTATCTCATCAGGAACATCATATGTTCTTAATATGTTAATTGGAGACGAAGGAATCAAACATGAATACAAGTACGTGGACTAACAAATGGATGTTACAGCCCGTCAGGCGTTGCTGTAAAGGATCTTAACTATGGCTAAAGTTTTATTACGAGAATATTATGCACTATGCGAGGGAGGCGTGTGTCAAGATTTATTGACCGAAGAAGAGAAGCGCTTTGTCGCTAGTGGTGGTATGATGCTGTCGGGTAAGCTGCAAGAAGCTGATATACAAAACGGCAACGGACGCATTTATCCTTATAAGGTTTTAACGCGCGAGGTTCAAAATTATCAAAAACTCGTTAAAGAAAAGCGCGCCCTGGGAGAACTCGATCATCCTGACGATTCTGTCATTAATCTTAGGAATGCTTCTCACATGGTAACAGATGTTTGGATGGAAGATAAAACCGTCATGGGAAAAGTTAAAGTACTGGACACCCCTTCAGGCAATATCCTCCGCGGTCTTGTCAATAGTGGTGCACAGCTTGGTATCTCATCCCGAGGCATGGGATCCGTTAGCGAAGCCCAAGGACAGACCATCGTAGAAGATGACTTCCAGCTTATCTGTTTTGATTTTGTATCGGAGCCTTCTACTCCCGGCGCATATATGATGAAAGAAGCAAAGGATTTGAGCGCCCCTAACGTGTTTACAAAAGCTGATCGGATTAATCGGCTATTAAATGAGGTTTTAACAAATGAGGACTTATAAATGGTCAAGCTTTCAAAAGCAACAAAATTATACTAACGCATGGAGAGACTATCTTAATAGTCCCCCTCCCAACCCACACGGCTGGTACGGCTTAGTTAAAGAACAGTACGACAAGCAACTTTTAAGTGAGGGCATTACCCGCGATCCGCTTGATGATCCTGAGCTTCTTGAAGAGTTATTTGGCAGGAAAAGAGGCTGGGAACGCGAAGTAGAAAAATTTGAGAAGGAAGACGCCGAAAAGGCTGCTGCTGCAAAAGCAGGTAGGACGCCCGGCGGAAAGGCTAAAGCTGGAGGCGCCGACTGGGGAGCAGCCGTCGCGCAGGGTTCCCGCGGAGCCACCGAGCCCGGCGAATACAAAGCTACTTGGTGGGAGAAAGCCAAGGGTGTAATGGCCAAGATGGGTACTTTAGAAAAAAGCGGAAAGATGGGAATCTCTTGGCTCCCTGGAGGTGAAAACCGCGCAAAAGGCGAAGCTTATGCGGACGCAAAAGAAAAACTGGCTGCAGCCGCAGAGAAAGCAGCCAGTCAATTGATTAATCGAGATCTTAGTGCTCTTATGAAGCAAAAGTATCCTAAGTTTCCAAACATGACGACTACTGAAGAGTTCAATGATGCGCTTTTGGACATTGGAACCATTTATGATTCAGTGGTGGCATCTACCGAAAAAGACCCGCAGGATGAGGAGTATCTTGATCCTGTTTCTGCCAACTATCTTATTGCGTATTTGCGCGAATATGTGCAATACAACTTAGATAACGAACTATCAGATGTTGGGAAGCATGCTATAGAAGAAAATGAGGAACTAGAAGAAGCTGCCCCTCCTCGCGGAGGGGTCGCAGACGTACCCACTACTCCGACCCCCACACGCCGAAGCGGACAAGTAGGCCGACCGGCCTCCGGCCAAGCAGACTATGCCGCACCAGAAGGCCCGAAGGGCCGGTATACCCGGCACGCCGCCGTCAAAGGCCGCGCCTCTGACGCCTCTACCACCATTCAAGGTTTAAAGAGTAACACCCTTCCTACCATTTTAGGATTGCTAGGTGCTGCAGCCGGTGGCGCAGCGGGGTATGTGGCGATGACCACAAACGTGCCCCCGCCGCAGCCCGGAGCAACCGAAGAAGAAATTTGGAAAACCGTTTCACAATCTGTCGAGACCAATGTTAATTTAGCAGCCGATCCTAACGGAACCCTGGCTATGTTTGCAAACGGCGCTGGAGACCCACAAAACTTTCAAGACATCGCAGGCAACATCGATAAGATTGCAGCCGCTGGTGGCATCACACCCGATGAAGTAATTTCTACCTATTCTGATGTTGCTATGATGGGCGAAGAATCAGAAGTCGCCTTGAAGGCCGTTTACGAATGGGGTAAACAAGGCGGCGACATCTCTGCCTGGGGTGCTGGTGGTGGTGTTCCCACCGCAGAATTCCAACAATTTGTAACCAACAATCCTGCGTTCAAGGACATTCATGAATATGTTTCTCAAACAGGATTCGGCGCCGGAACTGGTGTTGCTAGCGACGTCGCCGGCATGGCCGGCGGCGGCTTCGGAAACACCTGGGGTGATTTAGCAAATGCAGTCGAGAAGTTTTCTCCAGAACAAACCCAACAGATGGCCGATACCGCTAATGAGCTTGCAAAAGGATTAGGGGCCAATAGAGATCTTTTCACTCCTGAAACGATTCAACAAATGATAGCAAACGCTAAAACTGGCGGACATCTAGACGTTAACATTTTAACCGGAGACGCTCCCCAGGCAGTGAGCGATCTTAGTGAGCCCGCGGGACTCGCACACGTTCTTGGTGTCGGTGCTAATAGTGCGATGGGAGGCGAAGCCGGCGGTTCTGGCATGGAACGTTTGCTTGGTTTGAACGCAGAGACGGTTATGTCCGTTGGAAGTACTGTTTCTACGGCGACCTGGAATGTATTCGTGGGAATGGGTACCCGCGCAGCCGCCGGCGCCGCCGGCGCAGGAGCCGCCGGTGCTTTAGGAATAGGCGCCGCAGCAGCACCTATTTTGGGAGCCTTGGGAATCGCTGGTATTACGGGCGGTATTGCAGTAAAACTGATTCGCATGAAGGGGCTGCACTCTTCCCGCGCACAGATGATGGGCATTCTCTTGGATGAGATGCCAGATGTAGCTGTTCCTCCGACGCCTGTGCCTGTTAAACCACCGAAGCCGATAAAACCCGTAGATCCCACCGATCCGTGTGCGGATCAACCGGGCACAACCTGGAGCGATGAGCAACAGAAGTGCGTTCCGGGTGAGGATCCAGGCCCAGGCCCTGTCCCCCCGAAACCTCCAAAACCGGGTCCCGGAGAAGAGGAACGATACACGGTACCTCTTTATGGCCGCGGCCAAACGGTAGAGGCCTGGATTAAAAAGTGGGGAAAACAGAATGGCTTCCGACCGAGCCCCAAAGGCATGGAGGAATTCTTAGAGGTTGTTGAGAAGTGGATGCACGATGTAGAAACCACACACAAAGACAGTCAGTTTTTAAATCCACGAGGCAGTGCAGCCAGCGGCGAAACTAAGAAAACAGCTATAAAAGGAATGGGACGAACGAATCTCAGCGAACGCGATACAAACTACGATCCGGGCCCGGGCCCAGGATGGACTACGGATGCTGGCCCCGGTCGAATGGACGCAACCGATCCCGGAACCGGTGATGATGAGGGTGGAGAGGAACAACGCCCCCGCCGCGTAGTTTATGTCATTAAGAATCGCACCAGATCCCGCCGCGGCAAATCTTTAATGCGGCGTATTTATAATCTTCTCCTTACTGGCGCCGGCTCAGGCGGCGGCTATGGAGGCTCGCCTTTTACAAAGCCTATGGAGAAAAAACAGGCGCTCGCATTCGCGAAAGGATTGGGTAAGTTTGTTTATGTCGATTTAGAGAAACAAGGAGCGCATGTTCAACAGGAAGGCAAAAAAGCTTCGCGACAGCCTCTCAAAGAATCCAAGCGAAGGGCCCTCAAAGAAGCCAAGGAAAACGAGGCATGGAGCACACTTACAAATCGATGGAAAGAACTTTCGGGGATAAAATGAAAAAATCAGATTTAAAACGTATAATCAAACCACTAGTTAAAGAATGTATCCATGAAGTCCTTTTAGAAGAAGGACTTCTCTCTAATGTGGTGGCAGAAGTTGCCAAAGGAATGCAGGGAAACGTTTTAGTGGAGGCCGCGCCTGTAGCGCCCCCACGGCAAGACACAAAAGTAGCTCACCAAGCAACGAAATCACGGGCAAAACTACAGGAATATCGTAGCAACCTAATGAAGTCTATCGGAGAAGATGCTTATAACGGTGTTAACCTCTTTGAGGGTACCGAACCGATTCAAAGCACACAGCCAGCCCAAGGGCACGCCGATCTTGGGGCCTCTAATGATGCTGGAGTAGATATTAGCTCTTTGGTGGGAGACTCATCTGCAATCTGGCAGGCATTAAAGTAGAACACTATGGCCAAGAGTCCACATGTCAAAGTTACGATAAAAGAATGCCACGGTAATGTTGAAAAAATGATCCGCCGCTTTATTAAAAAAGTCAAGAAAGAGCGGATATTAGAAACGGCCAAAGATCGACGACATTATAAAAAGCCGTCTGTAGCCAAGAAAGAAAAACGAATTCGCGCTCATCGTCAACGGATGCGCGACGAACAAAAAAGAAAGAGAGCGCAAGAAAGGCGCAATAGAAAAATTTAGAGACTATTTATAGTGAACATTTGTAATTTAGGAGTTTTATAATGGGAAGAAATACTAATTCCTGGCCAGCGCCAGGACTCGCCAACGTTGGTTCTTACCAAGTAAGCGGCCGGCCTTATATCACGGGCTCTACTTCGTTAGTGGCCGGCGCGGAAAACAAGCTGGAATTTCCATATGTAACTAGAACAGTTACTGTAGTTAATCATTCGAGCTATCCGCTGCGCGCGCATTTTAATTCTACTGGAAGCACAAAGGGTGGTGAAAAGGGTGTAGTAACTGGAGTCCACTATGTGGAACTTAATATTTCTGGGGGTATCGACAACTCACACACATTTAATGTAAAGTGTAAAGAAATTTATGTGTCTGCTCCTTCTGGGAACGGCGGCGCTGTTAATTACCGCGTAATTGCAGAGCTTACAGGAATTTCAACAAACAGCATGTACCCGTTAACGGGATCAGGTTTAACCCTTTAACCAAATAATAGGAGACTAGATGGCAAAGTTTGGATGGGCATATGTAAACTGCGGGTACCCGGTGGATCACGCCGGTCCGACCGGTTCTCTTCAATTCTTAACAGGAACTAACTCTAGTAGCGGTTCCGTAAACTTAATGTTTTATACCGCTTCGGGTGAACCGGGAGGACCACCCGCCATGGACTCATTGTTCCTTAGAGGAACTTTGGTTGTCTCCGGAACGATTAGCGCTTCCCATTTTCACATTGAAGATGTGACACGGATTGATTCTACGGGATCAACATGGTTTGGTGATACGAATGACGACAGTCATATTCGTACCGGTAGCTTATATATAGGAGAGGTTGGCGAGGATCCCTTAATGGAGGTCTCCACCACCACAGATCAGGTAATTTTCAATGACTGTGGCCACCGGATTAATTATGATGCCGCAGCCGCAGCATCTCAATCCACCACCGCAATAAGTCATATTATTGGAATCACCCGGGCCGGAGATGTGCTGATTAATCTTCATAGTGCTTCAGGAGGCGGCATTGGTCAAGTGTTGGTTATTAAAGATGAACTAACGAGCGTTCGATCAGGGGTTATTACGATTTCCGCATCAGTTCCGAAAGGAGGGTTCAAAATTGATGGGTCGGCTCATTATGAATTATCAGGCACAATGCCTGCGATCAATCTATATTCTAATGGGACCAACTGGTTTGTATACTAATGTTATGGGAGAACTATTGATAAATGTCGCACAACAAGCTTTCTGGTTCGGTAGTAGCTCCCGAGTATTTCGGTCCCAAAACAGGCGCGCCAGGAACTAATATACTATCTGGCACCTTTAAGGGTGATGGAGCAGTGGTTAACTTAATCTGTCTCAAGGTATCATCTTCGCTTCCGGCCGGAAATGGTGCACTGAACTGGGGTCTCTTCTAAGATTCCTTTAGGTGGTATAACTTTAGTTATCCATTTATTTCCTGGGCACCCCTCTTTATGGGGGGTGTCCTTTTTTTCTGACTATTTAAAGAGAGAGGGATAAAAGAAAATAGTTATCTATTTATATTAAGAACGAGGGATAACACTATATGGCCTTTAATACCTTACGCGGCACAGTAAATTTTTCTAACTACACGACCGGCACCATTGAGAGCATGGTCGATGATTATAGCGATCAGACTATCGGAGGGGTAAAAACATTTACTAGTATCGTCTCGGCTAGTGCGATTAGTTTAGCTGGAAGCGTCTTGGAACATCCGGCGCTTACCTCAATTAGTGGGGACGCCGCAACGCGTATTGTAGTTTCAGATGGCGATGGGACTGCGACATGTGATGCGGGACTTGTGTTTTCCAAAAGCTCCCTTACTGCATCTTATTATTCTGGATCTGCTATCGGTTTGACCAATGTTAACTTGGCCCCTCATAAAGTATCCGGACAATTATCAGCCTCTAGCCTTTTTTATGGTGTAGGGCTCTCAGCTTCTCAAGGAAACGCTATCGCTGTCTCGGGAGGCGTGGGAATTGCATCCACAGCACAAGGTGTCTATGTTGACCTGCCTTCCAACTCGGGTCTCAACTTTAGTTCAGATAAGCTTATAGTAGATCCCAACAATGCGACTACCAAGGGATCCTGGAGCGCAAGTGATGAAGTGTTGATTGCCGATTCGGATGCCTCTAGCGCCTTAAAGAAAGCGACTGTGACCACTCTAGCCACCTACATGCAGAATACATTAACGTTTACTACCCCCGGCGGCTCTGATACTGCTGTTCAGTTCAACAGTGGTTCTACCTTAAGTGGTAGTGCCAAATTACTATTCCAGTATGCTGAGAGCACACCAGTCTTAAAGCTGACTGGAGAATTTAGTGCCTCTAGTGAAGCCACCGTACGCGGCCTGGATGTATTTCATGAGGGAATCAAGCGCGCATATTTGAGTTCTTCCGGAGAGGTGTCGGCTTCAGCCGCCCTTAGCGCTTCAGCGGTGCATACCTTAAATACGGTGATTAATGCAGCACACCTCTCTAGTTCTTTAAATATTTCCGGATCTGCTTTTTATGGCGATGGCAACAAGCTTAATAATGTACCCATTAGTGGATATACGAATACACGACTTGTCTTCTGCGGGGCAACCACTGATACTTTAACCACTTATGATGGCTTGACTTGGAACAACCCAATTATGAGCGTGCCTGGAACTGTCTCGGCCACTAATCTCTCCGCATCAACTCTTGTGTCAGCCTCCGCTTTTTATGGAGATGGCTCAGGATTAACAAATGTGGGGAGCGACCCAGGAGGTGGCAACACGGCTGTTCAGTTCAACAGTGGTTCTACCTTAAGTGGTAGCGCAAAGCTACTTTTTGATTATGCAGAGAGTACTGCTGTTTTAAAACTAGTTGGAGAATTTAGTGCATCTGGGGACGCGACGACAGCCGGCATTGATGTTTTCAATGCAGGAATAAAGCGCGCCTACCTCAGTTCTTCCGGGGAAATTTCGTCTTCTGCTGCAGTAAGCGCTTCTTCGATGCATACTTTAAACAGCGTCATCAATACCACACACATATCGAGTTCTTTAAACATCTCTGGATCGGCGTTTTATGGTGATGGTTCTAATTTGACAGGCCTTTCTGCTGGCGCCGTTGACACCTATACCAATAGCGGAGATAACAGAATCATCACTTCTGTCAATTCATCTACTATTAATGGTGAAGCCAACTTAACTTTTGATGGGGCTGTTTTAGATCTTACTGGGCAAATTTCTGCCTCGTTGGGCATTAGCGGGTCCTCTTTTTATGTTGAAGATCAAATAGTCCACACTGGAGATTCAGACACCTACATTGAATTTACCGAGGATAACATTGAATTTAAAGTAGGAAGTGTTAAGATGCTTGAGCTTCAAGAAGCAGCAACCGACAAGGTTACTGTTGGTAATGGAGGCGATGTAGACTTCCAGGTTAAGACAGTCGCAAACAATTTTACGATTTACGCAGAAGGAAGCACTGACAAGGTAGGTATTCGTACCGCCACCCCCGCGGCTGTTTTGCATATTACTGGCTCCGGTATGCTGACCGGAACTGAAGAAGAATTATTTCGAGTAGACGGCGATGCCGGCAGTGGAAGCCTGTTTGTGTCTGGTTCGGGCCGAGTTGGAATTGGAACAACAGATCCTCAAACCACCCTGCATGTCAAAAGCGACGTGGCGCAATTCCGTATAGAAGATACAACGGTGGATTATGCCTATACCATCGACTGTGATGGCGCCCAAGTCGTCACACACTTTGGTGATCTGACCGATGGCGAAAGTGGTAAAGATGCTTTTATGAGCTTTGGAGCATACGGCG
>Ga0209128_1001035_pt1 | contig 19550 bp, 14 predicted proteins | sample ETNvirnome_6_100_FD_184072 | JGI IMG/M metagenome (GOLD analysis project Ga0209128, IMG submission 184072) | Marine viral communities from the Pacific Ocean - ETNP_6_100 (SPAdes) (version 2) | ecosystem: Environmental > Aquatic > Marine > Oceanic | place: Pacific Ocean | collected 2013-06-19 | reverse complement strand
CACCAAGGGCTGAGCGGTTCAGCCGCTCGCAGCAAAGCAAAAACGCTGCTTGAGCAAGTCAAACTGCCTCGCCCTGACGAGTTGCTGGATGCTTGGCCTCATCAGCTCTCTGGCGGGCAGCGCCAGCGGGTGATGATTGCCATGGCGATTGCCAACAACCCTGCGCTACTGATTGCCGATGAACCCACCACCGCACTCGATGTCACCGTGCAGCAGGAGATTCTCGCGCTGCTTAAAGAACTGCGCGACCAGCACGGCATGGGCGTACTGCTGATTAGTCATGACTTAAACCTGGTACGCCGCCACGCCGACCGCGTCTGCGTGATGTATCAGGGCAAGGTGCAGGAAACCGGCAGCGTTACCGAGGTGTTTAGCAACCCACAAAGCGATTACACCAAAGCACTGATTGCCGCCGAACCCGAAGGCCGCCCTGCAGAACCCGCAAACACAACGCCTCTGCTGACAACACAGCAACTGCGGGTAAGCTTTAAGCGGCCTAAAACGGGGCTGTTTCAGCGCCAGCCTCCCGCCTTTGAGGCGTTAAAGGCCACCAACCTGACTATTGCCCCCGGTGAAACCCTGGGCATTGTTGGAGAGTCGGGGTCCGGTAAAACGACACTCGCCTCGGCGATTATGCGTTTGGTCGCCAGCCAGGGCGAGGTGCAGCTTGGCGATACACCGCTCAGCCAGCTCTCGGGTGACGCGCTGCGCCGCCAGCGCCATCGTCTGCAGATGGTGTTTCAGGACCCCTACGGTGCCCTTTCACCGCGGATGCCGGTATTCGATATTGTCAGTGAAGGCTTGCGCTTTCACTATCCAAAGCTTACCGATGCGGAAGTGGCCGAACGGGTACACCGCACCTTGTGGGAAGTCGGCTTACCGGAAAGCTGTGCGGCCCGCTACCCTCACGAGTTTTCCGGCGGACAGCGCCAACGCATTGCCGTAGCCCGAGCGATTATTTTAGAGCCGGAACTGCTGGTGCTAGATGAACCCACGTCAGCGCTTGACCGCACCGTGCAAAAGCAGCTGGTTGTGCTGCTGCGCGAACTGCAAGCCCGCCGCCAGCTTAGCTATCTGTTTATCAGCCACGACCTTGCCGTGGTACGGGCGATGGCCCATCGGGTCATGGTGCTAAAAGATGGCGAAGTGGTCGAACAAGGCAACTGCTTGGACGTACTTGCTGCCCCTCAACACGCCTATACCAAAGCACTCATCGAAGCTGCGCACTTGCACTAAGTGCCTGCTTAACTTTTTGTTTAAGCAATTTTCCGGATGTTCTGCTGTTTTTAGTCGAAACAAGATACCGCAATGGACATCTAGTCCATTGCGGTATCTCAACGGAAAAGGTCGCTTAAAAGCTGGCGATCTCTTCCGGGGTAAGCTCCCGCCATTCGCCAGGAGCAAGGTCATCGGGCAACAATACATCACCAATCGAGCGGCGATGTAGCGTGTTAACGTGGTTGCCTAAAGCGGCAAACATGCGCTTCACCTGATGGTAGCGCCCTTCGGTAATGGTGAGTTCCGCTTGTTGCGGGGTGATAAAACGCAGCGTGGCGGGCTGGGTAGGCGTTTCCTCACCTTCCAGTAAGATACCCTCAGCCACCTGTTCTATCGCCTGCTGGGCGGCCTCGCCTTCCATCGGCTCAGCCAACTCCGCTATATAGACTTTGGCACAGCGGTGGCGTGGCGAGGTCACTCGGTGCGACCATTGGCCATCATCGGTCAGTAACAGTAGGCCCGTGGTATCCACATCTAGCCGCCCTACTGGCTGCAGCCGCTCCACTTTAGGTAAGTCGATAATGTCGATTACCCGCGGGTAGAGACCCCGGCGAGCGGTACACTCCACATCCAGCGGTTTATGCATCATCACGTAGCGAAGCCCCACTAGGGCGAGCCGTTCGCCGTTGAGCTTCACTTCGTCATTTTCAGTATCTACCTGGGTGGCCGCCTGCTTGATCGGTTCGCCATTGAGCGTCACTTCACCGTTTTTAAGCGCACGTTTTGCTAGGCTGCGGGTTAGCGGTGTGGTCTCACTTAAAAAACGATCAAGGCGCATTATTGCCCCACTCCTGGCAGCAACGAAAAGCGGTCGGCATCTTGCCAGGCAGGAAATTTTTCACGAAAGGCATCTAGGTCCGTTTTATCTAGCGTCCCCGTTTCAATAAACGGAGTATGGGCAGGATGGTCGATCAGCGGTTCGCCTTTAAAATCGACCAGCATGGAGTCGCCACTATAGGCCAGCCCCTTGGCATCTTCACCCACGCGGTTAACACCCACCACGTAGGCGAGGTTTTCCACCGCGCGCGCCTGTAGCAAGGTACGCCACGGATGCCGCCGAGGAGCGGGCCAATTAGCCACGCACAGGATGGCATCATACTCGAAATGCTCGCCCTCTGCTGGCTGCTGGCGCATCCATACGGGGAAACGCAGGTCGTAGCACACGCTGAGCTGCAGCTTAAAACCGTTGAGTTCTACGATGTGGCGTTGCTTGCCCATGCCATAGCGCTCATGCTCCCCGGCCATGCGAAACAGGTGGCGTTTGTCGTAGTAGCTCACTTCTCCCGTTGGCGTTGCCCACACCATACGGTTGTAGTACTGGCCGTCGTCAACAATGGCGACGCTGCCGGTCACCACGCAGCCCCTTGCCTTCGCCTGGGTTTGCAGCCAGGCAACGCTTTGGCTCTCTTTCATGGGCTGCGCCATTTCCCGGGAATTCATCGTGAAACCGGTGGCAAACATCTCTGGCAGTACAATCAGGTCAGTGTCGCGACTATCTAAATCACCCAGCAGTGCTTCTAAATGCGTGTGGTTGGCTTGGGGATCTTCCCAGCGTAAGTCGCACTGCACCAGGCTAGTTTTTAATTGACTCATGCCACGTCTCCTTTGCATCGGTGTCTTTATCAATTGTGTGCTAGATTAGCATTTTTACTTAATGAGGCTGCTATGCTTCCATCCGCTCCTAGGGACCCTGAAGCGGTCAAAGGCGTCATGTTTGGCTTAACCGCCTACACCATGTGGGGGTGTTTCCCGCTGTTTTTTGCCCTCTTTGACGGGATTCCGGCCTTTGAGATCTTGATTCACCGCATTTTGTGGTCGTGCCTATTCCTGGTGGGGCTGATTAGCGTGTTGGGCCGCTGGTCACCGGTCGTGGCTGCATTGGTGCAGCCTAAGCGCTTGGGCCGAGTGTTAGCCTGCGCGCTGCTGATCGCCTTTAACTGGGGCATCTATATCTATGCGGTGGAGAGCAAACAGGTGCTGCAAGCCAGTTTAGGCTACTTTCTCACCCCGTTGGTGAATGTAGCACTGGGCATGCTAGTACTTCGGGAAGTCATGGCGAAGCTACAGCTTGTGGCGCTGGGCCTCGCCAGCCTTGCCATTGCGATTCAATTTATCATGCTGGGTGAATTACCGTGGCTTAGCTTGCTGCTTGCTCTTAGCTTCGGCAGCTATGGGCTGTTTCGTAAGCAAGTGCCACTGGATGGACTGTCAGGTCTCTTCGTGGAAACGCTGCTGCTATTCCCGCTGGCGCTAATGGCGCTTACCTGGATGAGCTGGCAGGGCGAGTCACATTTCCTCCACGATGCGCCCATGTCCGCGCTGTTAGTCGTGAGCGGAGTCTTAACTGCCCTGCCGTTGATGGCCTTTGCAGGCGCGGCGCGTCGCTTACGCTTGGCCACGCTGGGGTTCTTAATGTATATCAACCCCAGCATTCAGTTCCTAATTGCCTTGACGATTTTCGGTGAGCCCCTGGGCATGATCCAACTCGCTACGTTCTTGATGATCTGGACCGGTCTTGCGCTCTACTCCTGGTCCTCATGGCAATCACGCCCGCGTCAAGCGGCGGTTTGACGAAGCAGTCGGTAACGCTGGCTGCTCTTTATGAGCCACACTGGTTGCGGTGTTTTTTTCCGGCGGGTAGCCAACACGGAAACCGCCCCAGTGCTTGCCATTAATATAAATCGGCACTGAGAGGTCGTGCATGATCTCGCCAGTATCACGCTTGTAGGTTTGCAGTAGCAGCGGTTTCTCGTGTGCACCGCAACGGCTACCGGTGGGATCATCAAAAATACGCTTACTGCGGCAGTACTTTAGATCGTGGTCATAATCGCCGGTTGGCGCGCGGCTTACAGCAGCATTGTGGGTAGGCACGTAGCCGTTACGGTCACAAGCAATGGCGTAGCTCAAGCCATATTCGTTGAGTAACGGCTCCTGAAGGCTGGGCAACTGCTGATCCGTGAAAGAATCGAACCCGGTATGGTAAAGCGGGGGGCGAGTGCCGTTAATGGCCGCATAATCTGGTTGGAACAGCGCTCTTTCTGATAGCTCCCCTCGGGCAATGGCTTTCTCAAACAGTTTACCGATGCGGTCAGCGGTTTGGCGGGCAACCAGAAAGACGGTTTGATGCCGCCCCTGTAGACGCTGCTGGGCCAGTTCGCCGTCAACACCTTCTGCGGCATCCATGAGCGCACGCGCCTGAAGGGCCAACTCGTGCATGTTGCGGTTGCCTTCATCTACATCGTCCTCCAACTGGCTCAGGCTGTCGGCCACCGTTTGGCTATGTTCTTTAGTACTGGCCATAGCATCGGCAACGCTGGTGATCTCCTGCTGGACTTGATCAAACTCTTCGGTCATCGTGGCTAAGCTGCTGCCTACTCGTTGCATCCCCTGGGAGCGTTCGCGAACCCGCGTCATCAAATCCCCCATGGTGGCCACCACGCTCTGACCGCTCTGATGCATGTCTTTGACCAGCTCATCAACGCTTTGCGTCGCCGTCGAAGTCTTCAAAGCGAGGTTACGCACTTCTCCTGCGACCACAGCAAAGCCCCTGCCATGCTCACCTGCTCGAGCGGCTTCAATGGAGGCATTCAGTGAAAGCAGATGGGTCTGTTCGGCAATGCCTTCAATCATCGAGGTGACGCTGCGCACACGCTCAATTTTATCGTTGAGTACAGTCAGCATATCCAGCGCTTGGTTAGAGCGCTCAGCCACATCGGTCATATCATGGATGATAGCGGTCAGTTCATCGTGATTATGATGGCTGGCCTGTCGTGCGTTATCGGCAAGGGCGGCCACCTGGGTAGCACTGGCACTGACCTGCATAATGGCAGCATTGATAGCGCTCATACTGGAGGACGCTTCGCTGGCCATAGTCTCCTGTTTGCCCAGCCGCTGAGCCATCAAGTCAGCGTAATGGGACACTTCCGCCGAAGCAATCGCGGTACTGCTGGCACGGTTCATCAACCGGTATGCCATTGCCCGCAGGGCTCTATAATCACGCAGCGGCTTTAGCCCGAAGGCCGACTGATTCAAGCGCTGCCGGTCAGCGCCATAAACGCTATACAACCCGCTAACTACAACCCCCATGCCACCTAATGCAGCGCACGGAACCGCAAGGTATTGCCAACCTGCTGGTAGCGACACCAACCAGATAGAAGCGATCAAGAGTAGCAATGACACCAGCCAACGAAGTAGTCGCATGTGAGGTACTCTGTTGTAGTTAACATGTTTGCGCCATGGAGCGATGCGAATCGGGAGAGTATTTCTTCTCAGTAATCTTAACGGGTTATGCTAATGAAAGAAGTAGCACTTTGGGGGAAGAGCGATGTGTATTGCTGGCAAGGAAACGGCAAATGCCGTAATTATCGTTATAACGCGCTAAACTATTGCCTTTATTTTCAATGCTGCCCTTATGCACACTCGGCCTAAGCCATAGGAGCTTATGTTTAAGCGCTATTTGCCTATTTTTACCTGGCTGCCCCACTACCATAAGCGTTTGCTTGGAGCCGACCTTCTGGCAGGCTTAATTGTGACCGTTATGGTCATACCTCAATCGCTAGCTTATGCCCTGCTTGCGGGATTGCCAGCCGTGGTAGGCCTCTATGCGAGTATTCTGCCGCAACTGCTGTATACCTTTCTTGGCACCAGCCGCACTCTGGCGGTAGGGCCAGTCGCCATCATCGCGCTGATGACTGGGGCCGCGCTATCCTCGGTGGCTGCGCCTGGTACCCCCGAGTACCTGCAGGCTGCGCTGGTGCTCTCGCTGCTCTCAGGTGCCATTTTGGTGGCCATGGGCGCGCTAAAGATGGGCTTTTTCAGCAACTATTTAAGCCACCCGGTTATTTCGGGCTTTTTAACCGCTTCGGGAATTTTGATTGCCGTTAGCCAGTTAGGCAGCCTGCTGGGCGTTTCAAGCAGCGGTTTCACTCTGGTAGAGCGCCTGATGACGCTACTGCCTAACCTGCCTACGTTTAACCCTTATACAGTTGCCATTGGCGGTGGAACGCTGCTGTTTCTGGTGTTAATGCGCCGCTATGGCAAACAAAGCTTGATAAAGGTAGGCCTTCCCGCAGCACTCGCTGATTTAATGACCAAAGCAGGGCCCGTCTTTGCCGTGGTGGTCACTACGTTGGCGGCGTGGCACTGGCAGTTGGCTTACGAGCATGGGGTAGCCGTGGTCGGCACTATTCCCAGCGGTCTGCCCGCACTTAGCTTTCCCTGGGGGGATGCGTCGTTATGGCGAGCACTATTAATACCCGCCATGTTGATTAGCCTAGTGGGGTTTGTCGAGTCGGTTTCTATGGGGCAAATGCTGGCAGCAAAACGGCGCCAGCGTATCTCCCCCAACCAGGAGCTGATTGGCTTAGGGGCCGCCAACTTAGCGGCAGGGTTTACCAGTGGCATGCCTGTCACCGGCGGCTTATCCCGCACCGTCATCAACTACGATGCGGGCGCACAAACGCCTGCTGCTGGGGCCTTTGCCGCGCTCGGCATTGCACTTGTGACCATGGCATTTACCGGCTGGCTCTACCATCTACCCATTGCAACGCTGGCGGCCACCATCACGGTGTCTATTTTGACCCTGGTGGATATCCCCATGCTGCGCCAAACCTGGCGCTACTCCCGTAGCGACTTTGCCGCCATGGCGGTCACGATTCTATTAACACTGGTGGAAGGCATTGAAGCGGGCATTATTGGTGGGGTAACACTTTCCATTGCGCTCTTTTTATACCGCACCAGCCGCCCTCACAGCGCTTTAGTGGGCCGAGTGCCGGATACCGAGCACTTTCGTAATGTAGAGCGGCATGATGTGGAGACGGTGAGCAACGCAGCCCTACTGCGCATCGATGAGAGCCTCTACTTCGCCAATGCCCGTTATCTCGAAGACACCGTTTACAACTTGGTGGCCAGCCGCCCAGAGCTTGAGCATGTCGTGCTGATCTGTTCAGCAGTCAACCTGATTGACGCCTCGGCCTTGGAGAGTCTGGATGCCATCAATGCTCGCTTGAAAGATTCCGACGTCAAACTGCACTTATCAGAGGTGAAAGGCCCGGTGATGGACCAGTTGAAAAAAAGCGACTTCCTGGATGCGTTAACCGGGCGGGTATTTTTAAGCACCTACGCGGCATGGCGGCAATTCTCTTAGCTTAGGAACGCATAAACCACTGAAAATCCAGGCAACCGCCTGGCTTTTTTTGTGAGCCTAAGGACTATTTTTGACTGCCCACCAGAACAGCGTTGACAGCCTCTCTAGCCTTACCTACTATCACTCGACCACTTAGCAAAACCAAATACCGCATAGCAAAACACAAAGTAGCTAAACGTAACGAACCTAAAAGTAACAATCACAATAGAAGCAACCACAATAAAGGAGCATCTCAATGCGTCCGTTTGCTCACCGCCTACTCATCGCCGCACTTCCCCTTTCTTTATTGAGTGCATCAATCAGCCATGCCAGCGAGGTAGAACTCCCTGGCACTATGGCCTGGACGGCCTACGGCACCAACTCTAGCGGTTACGCCCAAGCCGTTGCCATTGGCAATATGCTGCAGAATAAGTACGACTCTTCTGTGCGCATTCTGCCTGGCGATAACGATGTCTCCCGTATGACGCCCCTCAAACAGGGTCGCGTTGACCTGTGCGCTTGCGGTATCGCCAGCTACTACGGCGCCGAAGGGGTCATGATGTTTGCCGACCGCGACTGGGGCCCGCAGCCGCTGCGCGTGATTACCACCTCAACCGCGTCGTTTGGTCTGTCACTGGCCGTGGCGGGTGATTTGGACGTTGAAACCCCCGCCGATTTAGCAGGCAAACGCATTGCTTATATTCGCGGTGATGATGCCCTGAACAAAGGCACTGAGGCGTACCTTGCCTTCGGCGGCCTAACCTGGGATGACGTTGAACCCCCCGCCGATTTAGCAGGCAAACGCATTGCTTATATTCGCGGTGATGATGCCCTGAACAAAGGCACTGAGGCGTACCTTGCCTTCGGCGGCCTAACCTGGGATGACGTTGAACGCGTTGACTACCCCGGCTATGCCCGCTCTTTCGACGGCATTATTGCTGGCGATGTGGACGCCTCTTTCACTACCACCGTTACACCGCCCGCTCAGCAGCTCGCGAGCAGCCCACGGGGCGTTAGCTGGCCGGTGCTTGACCCTAACGATGAAGCTGGCTGGGAACGCATGGCGGCGGTGGCACCCTACTTCCGCCCCCATGAAGTCACCGCCGGTGCAGGCGGCATTAGCGCCGACAACCCGGTACCCAGCGCCAGCTATCCCTACCCCATTGTGGTGGCGAATCAAGACCTTGATGACAATGTCGCTTACGGTTTAATCAAAGCGATGCAGGAAAACTACGACGACTACAAAGATAACGCGCCGGGTGCAGTGGGCTACGCGCTGGAGTACCAGGATTTACAGTGGGTAATCCCATTCCACGACGCAGTGGTGGAGTACTACAAAGAGATCGACGTGTGGACCGATGAGATGCAGGCCCACCAAGACCAACTCGTTGAGCGTCAAAACGTATTAATGCAGGCCTGGGAGCAGTTTATGCAAGACGCACCCAGCGATGCCGATACGTTTACTACTGACTGGATGGCCGCCCGCGCTACGGCGCTCACCGATGCTGGGTTCGAGCCGATCTTCGAGTAACTCGCCACGGGGCGGCGCTCGCCGCCCCTGCTGATTGATGGAACGCCCTATGACCACCGATACCGCACCTGCCAGCACGCCGCAGGTTAAAGAAAAGATCAGCCAAATCCGCGAGCTGCCTCTGGCGCTTCGTTGGGTGCCTGCCACCGTCACCGTATTACTGATGATGATGACGCTGGACTACCTGTTTAACTGGGGCTTGCTCACGTTCGTGACCGGGCTAGAAACTCAGTTTTACTATGCAGTGGTAGCACTGCTTCTGCCACTCGTGTTTCTGCTATGGCCCATGCGCAGCAGCCAGCAGGAGCAATCGATTCCCTGGTATGACTACCTGCTTAGCGCTGTCACGCTAATTGTGGGCGGCTACTTTGTGTATAACGCTGTTCCCATTCTGGAGCGCGGCTGGGCGTTTGCAGCTCCAGATATCGCCATTTATTTCAGCTATGCCTACTGGTTATTGATTATCGAAGCCGCCCGCCGAGCCGGCGGTTTGCCGATTGCCATCATTGCCGGGGTGTTCTCTCTCTACCCCTTAGTAGCCGATATCGTTCCTGGCCCGATCCAGGCATTCCCTTCTAGCCTGCCTGAAACGGCGATGTACCACACCATGAGCACCGAAAGCATCATGGGGGTTCCGCTACAGGCGTTTGCGGGCCTGGTGATTGGCTTTCTGGTGTTTGGCGTGGTGCTGCAAAAAAGCGGCGGCGGCAAATTCTTCATTAATTTAGCCTTTGCGCTTTTAGGCCATGTACGCGGCGGCCCGGCTAAGGTGTCAATTTTTTCCAGCGGACTGATGGGCTCCATGAGCGGCAGCGTGATCAGTAACGTGCTGACCACCGGGGTACTCTCGATTCCGGCCATGCGCCGCATTGGCATGAGCCGCTCGTTTGCGGGCGGTGTGGAAGCCTGCGCCTCAACCGGTGGCGTATTGATGCCCCCAGTGATGGGTGCCACCGCCTTCGTGATGGCCATGTTCCTGGATATTCCCTACTCAGCGGTGGCGCTGGCAGCGGTCATTCCCTCAATTCTCTATTTCCTTGGCCTGTTCATTCAAATTGATGCCTATGCCGCGCGCAATGACATCAAAGGCCTGCCCGCCATAGAGCTGCCGTCGATTAAGCAAACCCTGAAAGAGGGCTGGTACTTTATCTTCGTCTTCGGCCTGCTGGTATGGATGCTGCTGATCATGCAGCGCGAAGCGGTTGCCCCGTTCTATGCGACCGCCCTGCTGTTAGTGCTCAACCAACTCTCTAAGCAGAACCGCTGGGGTTGGAAGGATGTCACCGAAACGCTCTCGTCAGCGGCCAAGCTATTTGCCGAACTTATCGCCATTCTGGCGGGCGTTGGTATGTTGGTAGGCGCGCTCTCCATGACCGGCCTGTCGGGCACCATTGCCAACGACTTTATCAATATCGCCGGCGGCAGCGTGCCATTGCTGCTAATTATGGGCGCGGTCACCAGCTTTGTGTTGGGCATTGGCATGACCGTGACAGCAGCCTATATCTTCCTGGCGGTGGCGCTCGCCCCTGCGCTGATTCAAGGCGGCGGTCTGGACCCCATGGCGGTGCACATGTTCATTCTCTACTGGGGCATGCTCAGCTTTATCACGCCACCCGTGGCACTCGGTGCTTTTGCCGCCGCTACCGTGGCCGGTGCCCGTCCTATGGAAACCGGCCTGCAGGCCATGCGTCTAGGCAGCGTGATTTACTTTATACCCTTCCTGTTCGTACTGAATCCCGCGCTGATCATGCAGGGCGAACCATGGATGGTCATTGCCGTGTTTATCCAAGCGGTCATCGGCATCATCCTGTTTGCCTCCGCGATGCAAGGCTACCTGATGGGCGTGGGTCGTTTGGGTTACGGCGCGCTGCAGGAAATCGTGATTCGTGCGCTGGTACTGATCGCGGGGCTACTGCTCGCCCTACCGGGCGGCGGCATGGTACCGCTAAGCCAGTGGGAGTTGATTGGTTTAGCCGCTGTGGCGCTGCTACCCGCCGTGGTGCTTGCCCGCCTTAGCCAGCGCCATCACCAGCGTTCGCTCACTGCCAACGCTTAATGCCACCCTCGAGGATTCTTATGAGCACAAAAACAAATCTCACCCTCGTACTCGGTAGTTTAACGGCAGGCCTGCTGGCGGCTGGCAGCGCCAGCGCCATGCCTAGCACGCTGAACTGGACCGCGTATGGCACCGGCACCAGTGGCCATGCGCAGATTATGGCCATCAGCCAGCTGCTACAGGAGGAGCACGGCACTCAGTCCCGCGTCATCCCGGGTGAAAACGACACCATGCGCATGACACCGCTGAAAACTGGCCGCGTGGATCTCTGCGCCTGCGGCATTGCCAGCTACTACGGCTCTGAAGGCGTGATGATGTTCGCCGGGCCGGACTGGGGCCCGCAGCCCATTCGGGTGATTTCTACCTCCATGGCCAGCTTTGGGTTAGGTATGGCCGTGGCAGGCGACGTAGAGATGGATTCCATCGCCGATCTGGAAGGTAAACGTCTAGCCTACCTGCGCGGCGACGACGCGCTGAACAAAGCCGCTGAAGCCTACCTAGCTTTCGCGGGTTTGACCTGGGATGACGTCGAGCGCGTTGACTTCCCCGGCTACAACGCCGCCTTCGACGGCATTATCAGCGGCCGCGCCGATGCCGCTATTACCACGACGGTTACCCCTGCCGCCCAACGCTTAGCGGCGAGCCCGCGTGGATTGCAGTGGCCGGAGCTACCCACTGAAGACGCCGCAGGTTGGGCACAGATGCTGGAGGTGGCCCCCTACTTCCAACCCCACGACGTCACTTCAGGCGCAGGTATTAACGCTGACCACCCGCTTGCCAGCGCCAGCTACCCCTATCCGATCATGGTGAGCAACGCCGATTTAGCGCCAGAAACCGTCACCGGCTTGATCACCACGCTAGTGGAGTCCTTCGACGACTATAAAGATAACGCCCCAGGGGCTAGCGGCTATGCCCTTGAGAATCAAAACATGACCTGGGTGGTGCCTTTCCACGATGCCGTGGTGGCGTACTACCAAGAAAGCGGTGTATGGACCGATGAAATGGACGCCCACCAGAACGCTTTGGTGGAGCGGCAACAGCTGCTAATGGACACCTGGGAAGCCTATCAAGCCGATGCGCCCGAAGACGAAGCGGCGTTTATCGACGGCTGGATGGAAACCCGGCGGGCTGCCTTACAAGAAGCTGGGTTAAACCCCGTTTTTTGATGTTGCTTCAATCACGACGGAAATCATTACCTAAGGCCGCCTCTGCGCGGCCTTTTGTTTAGCCAACAACGTTCCGCAATGCAGAACGTTGTTTTGCATTATTGACTCTAACGGCATCTTTCGCCATGATCACTTCATTCCGAATAACAACTTTAAATTTCATATAGCGAAATACGGGAGCCACTATGAGTGTTCACTACCAGCGACATGGCGAGGTCGGCGTCATTAGTATCGCTAACCCGCCGGTCAATGCTTTGGGCCAAGAAGTGCGAAGCGGGTTGCTCAATGCACTGAAAGAAGGGATCGCTGACCAGCAGGCCAAAGCGCTGGTGGTGATGGCAGAGGGGCGAACCTTTATCGCCGGGGCCGATATACGTGAATTTGGTAAGCCGCCCCAGGCACCGCTGCTACCGGATGTCATTACACAGCTAGAAGCCTGCCCCAAACCGCTCATCGCATCGCTACACGGCACTGCGCTGGGAGGCGGCTTAGAAGTCGCGCTGGGTTGCCACTATCGAATTGCGCTGACAGGCACCCGCGTTGGTTTACCGGAAGTGAAGCTTGGCTTACTGCCCGGCGCAGGCGGTACCCAGCGGCTGCCCCGTTTGGTAGGTGTTGAAAGATCCCTAGAAATCATCACCAGCGGGCGCTTTGTAGACGCCGCTGAAGCGCAGGATATCGGCATTATCGATGCCATCAGCGATGCCCAAACACCGCTGGAAGCGGGTTTGGCAGCGGCAAAAGAGGTATTAGCGGGACAACAGCAGGCGCGCATCACCGGTCAGTTACCCGCTCCAGAGGCCAACCCCCTGGCCATTGCTGCCATGCGAGAGCAGCTTGAAACCAGCGTACCAGCTCTGTTCTCTCCGTTTCGCATTGTGGACGCCGTTGACGCCTGCACCAAAGCCACATCTCTGGAAGAGGGTTTGCGCCGCGAGCGTGAGCTATTTCTTGCCTGTATGGACTCCCCGCAGCGCGCAGGGCTGATTCACCTCTTTTTTGCCGCTAGAAATCCCCATGTCGTCCCTGGCGTAGACAATGCTGAGCCCTTTGCGCAGATCGCCCTCATCGGTGAGCACACGCTGTTTGAGACGTTTCATACCGCCGCCCAGCGCGCCAACATAACGCTTACCGATACCCCAAACGATAGCACCGAGCTGTGCCTGCTCGCCCCTGGCGAAGATGTCAGCACCTGCCCTTCTCAAGCCGTCACCGTAGCGCTGCAGCCACTCACCGACAGTGCCTCAGCCACACTCCTAAGCCTAGTACTTGCCGAGCGCGGCCCGTTCCATGAATTGGTGAATCACCACGCCAGCGCGACCGACCAGCAGCGGGCTGCCTTAACGCTCAAAGCGCTGCGGGCCAACGTGGTGGTTAGCAAGTCGCCTAGCGTATTGAGCACGCTGTATAACGCCGCAAAGCAAGCGCCCGACAACGACGCTCAGTCAGCCATGGAGCAGGCGAGCCTGACGCTAGCGCAGCAAGGTGCCTGCTACCGCGAGAGCGATATTGATCTGCTGGCAGTGGAAGCGTTGGGCTACCCCCGCCATTTAGGCGGGCCGCACCGCCATGCCTCTCTGCCATCCCATTTATCGACTCACAAAAAGACGCCTTCCGAGGATGCACACTCATGAACCTGACGTTTAGCCCCGAAGAGCAGGCATTCCGCGAGGAAGTCCGCCGATTTTTAGCCGATGCACTGCCGAGCGACATCCGTGAGCGCGTGCGCCTAGGCCGCCATCTACCCGCCGATGACCACATCCGCTGGCAGAATATTCTCAGCGATCAAGGGTGGCTTGCCGCCAACTGGCCTGTTGAACACGGCGGTCCAGGCTGGGGCCCGGTGCAGCGACATATCTTCGATGAAGAGTGCGCCGCCGCCCACGCCCCTACGGTGGTGCCCTTTGGCGTCAATATGGTCGCGCCAGTGATTATGAAATTCGGCAGTGTGGAACAGCAACAACACTACCTGCCGCGGATTCTTAATAACCAGGACTGGTGGTGCCAAGGTTATTCTGAGCCGGGCGCTGGCTCGGATTTGGCGGGCTTATCCACCCGCGCCGTGCTCGATGGCGACCACTACATCGTCAACGGGCAGAAAACCTGGACGACCCTGGGCCAGCACGCCAATATGATGTTCTGTTTGGTGCGCACCGACCCCCACGCGAAAAAACAGGCGGGTATCAGCTTCTTGCTGATCGATATGCAGACCCCCGGCATTACCGTACGGCCGATTATTACCCTCGACGGTGCTCATGAAGTCAACGAAGTGTTTCTCGATAATGTGCGCGTGCCAGTAGAAAACCGCGTGGGTGAAGAGGGCCAAGGCTGGACCTGCGCCAAATTCTTGCTTACCCACGAGCGCACCGGCATTGCCGGGCTTGGCCACGCTAAGCAGGCACTGCGCCATTTGAAGTCCCTCGCCTCCCGTATGCAGCATCGCGGCAAGCCGCTTTTATCGCTCCCCAGCTTTCGCCAACGAGTGGTCAAAGCAGAGCTTGAGCTGATGGCGCTGGAAGTGACCAACCTGCGCGTGATTGCCGCAGCGCGGGATGGCGGCGTGCCGGGTGCAGAAAGCTCGCTGCTAAAAGTGCGTGGCTCTGAGCTGCGCCAAGAGATCAGCGAGCTCACCCGCCGTGCGCTTGGCCCTGCTGCCCTGCCATTCTTCCCCGAGTTTCTCCATGGTGATGCGTCGCTAGATGACGAATACGCCCAAGGCGCTGCCGCCAGCGCCCAGTATTTTAATCGTCGCAAGCTGTCGATTTATGGCGGTGCCAACGAGATTCAAAAAAGCATCGTCGCTAAAACCATTTTAGGTATGTAAGGGAGTCACCATGGATTTTGCACTCACCGACGAGCAGCGCATGCTCGAAGAGACACTGACACGCTTGGTGGCCGATCAGGTAACGCCCGAGCAGCGCCGCGCTATGCTGGAAGCGCCAGCCCAAGGGGCCAGCCCGCTATGGCGCACGTTTGCCGAGCTGGGCCTGCTGCATATGCCGTTTAGCGAAGACGTAGGCGGGCTAGGCGGCGACGGCACCGATGTAATGATTATTATGCAAGCGTTGGGGCGCGGCTTGGTGCCGGAAGCGTACCTGTTTGGGTTAATCATGCCCGGGCAGCTGCTGGCGCTATGCGCCAACTCAGCACAGCAGGAGCGCTGGCTGGCACCATTGTTGGAAGGTGAACACCAGCTCGCCTTGGCTTGGCAAGAACACACCGCCCGCTATGACGCTTTCGATATTTCGACTCAAGCGAGCCAACACAATGGCCAGTGGCAGCTTAACGGCCGCAAAGATGTCGTGATGAACCTCAGCAATGCCGCCGCCACGCTGGTGACCGCCCAACTGCCTACCGGCAAGCTAGGCGTGTTTATCGTCCCTGCCAATACTCAAGGCGTCACCTTACAGACCTATCGCACGATGGATGACCAGCCCGCCGGTGACCTAACGTTGAACAGCGTGACTCTGCCGCTAGAGAACTGCCTAAGCGAAGACGCAGGTGACGCATTGGCAGAGGTGCTGGCCCTGGGTCGCGCCGCACTTTGCGCCGAAGCCATCGGCGCAATGGAAACCGCCTGCGACCAAACCCTCGCCTATTTAAAAGAGCGCAAGCAGTTTGGCCTGCCGCTGGCCACGTTCCAGTCACTGCAGCACCGCATGGTGGATATGCATCTTCACCTGGAGCAGTCGCGCTCCATGGCAATTCTCGCCGCCACCAGCCTCTCGCTGCCTGCTGACGAGCGGGACTATAAAATCGCCGCTGCCAAGGCCTACTGCGGCGAGTCTGCGCGCTTTATTGCGGAACAAGCCATTCAGCTTCATGGCGGCATGGGTATGACCGAAGAGTGCTACGTGGCCCACTACGCCAAACATCTAGTGATGTTTGACCACTACCTGGGCGACAGCGACTATCACCTTGAGACGGTGAGCGAACAGCTCGACGCCGCCTAAGGAGCAGCTCATGCCCAGTGAAGAAAATCCGTTAGTACGCCTTGTGACTACCGAGGGCGGTATCGCCGAAGTGACTATTGCGCGCCCTGCGGTGCGCAATGCGCTCAACGAGCCCACGGCCCTGGCGCTCAATGACGCATTAGCGACCGTGGCGACCGACCCGCAGGTGCGCTGCGTGATTCTCAGCGGTGAAGGTAGCGCCTTCTGCGCCGGTGCCGATTTAGCAGAATTCGAAAAGGCCTCCACCCAGCCCGCAAGCCAACGTCTGGCAACGCTTTTTCTGCCTGCGCTGCGCAGCATGATGACGATGGAAAAGCCCGTAATCGCCGCGGTGAGCGGCGCTGCTGCGGGCATTGGTGTGTCCTACGTGCTGGCCAGCGATATGGTGGTGATGGGCCGCTCGGCTTACCTAAAACTGGCCTCTATCAATATTGGCTTGATTCCCGACGGCGGCGCTTGCTGGCATTTGGTACGCAAGCTTGGCCACGCCCAGGCTTTTGAGATGGCAGCGCTGGCTACCCCAATGGATGCAGAGCGCTGCGTGGCGCTGGGTCTGGCCAACCGGGCGGTGGAAGATGATCAGGTGTTAGCGGAAGCACGAGCGCTGGCACAGGCCCTGGTGGCTCAATCACCTCAAGCGCTGGGAGCTACGAAACGGGCCATGCGGCAGGCGGCGAACCTGTCCCTTGACGACACCCTAACGCTTGAAGGCGCACTGCAGGATGAGTGTAAAGCCACCGAGGATTTTCACGCCCGCGTGGCTGCTTTTCGTCAACGCCGTCGTAACTGATCCAGTGCTTGCTGATAATCAGCACGCAGCGTGGCTACTTCATCGGCCACGCTGCTCAGTGTGGTAATACCCCCTACCCCTTGCCCGGCACCCCAAATATCCCGCCACGCTTTTGCCTTACTGCTGCCGCCTGACCCATAGCGCATGGCATTTTTGTCGCCCTCTGGCAATGCCTCTGGGTCTAGCCCTGCCAGTTCAATACTTTGGCGCAGGTAGTTACCGTGCACACCAGTAAATAGATTGGTATAGACGATATCTCCCGCGGCGGCTTCCAGTACCATCTGCTTGTACGCGGGCTGAGCATTGGCCTCCTGGGTGGCAATAAAGCGCGTCCCCATATACACCATGTCCACGCCCAGCGCCTGAGCGGCGGCGATCTGCTCGCCTTTGGTAATCGCCCCTGCCAGCACCAGCGGGCCATCGTAAAACTGCCTGACCTCCGCCACAAAGGCGAAGGGGTTAAGCCGCCCCGCATGGCCGCCTGCCCCATGGCAGACCAAAATCAGCCCATCCACCCCGGCATCGATGGCTTTTTTAGCGTGCCTCAACGTGGTCACGTCATGAAATACCATGCCGCCATAAGCGTGCACTTGCTCGACCACCCGATTGGGCGCATGCAGGCTGGTAATGATCAGCGGCACCTTGAACTCAGCGCATAGCGCCACATCGTGATCCAGACGGTCATTGGTGGGGTGCACGATCTGATTCACCGCAAACGGCGCGGCGGGCTGCTGCGGATTCTGAGCGTTATAGTCATCTAAGGTATCGGTAATCTGCTGCAGCCACTCCCGAAGCACTTCCGCAGGCCTGGCGTTCAGCGCCGGAAACGCGCCAATAATCCCCGCCTTACACTGGGCAATCACCAGCTCAGGGCCAGAAACGATAAACATGGGAGAGCCGATAACCGGCAGCGTCATGGAGGCAGTCAGTTGGGTTAGCATACGTGGCTCATTATCATTGTTTGTAAGCCCATCAGCGTAAAACCCCAAAAAAAGGGATTTTAAAGCATGGCCAAAATAGCTGGCATGGCCGGAACAGCCCGTAGCGGGGGTCTTTCGCCAGGGATGGCGAAAGTAGCGCCCATGGACGGGTTTACAGCGCCCCCGCCTAGGGCTATTCCGGACAGCCTCCTAAACTTACAGCTTGCTTTCCAGCTCAGGAAGAATCTCAAACAGATCCCCTACCAGGCCGTAGTCGGCCACCTGGAAGATCGGCGCTTCGTCGTCTTTGTTGATGGCGACGATCACCTTGGAGTCTTTCATGCCCGCCAAGTGCTGAATCGCACCTGAAATACCCACCGCAATATAAAGCTCAGGCGCGACGATCTTACCGGTCTGGCCCACCTGCATGTCGTTAGGAACAAAGCCCGCATCGACCGCCGCACGCGAAGCGCCAATGGCCGCGCCCAGCTTGTCGGCAATGCCGTCCAGCAGCTTGAAGTTCTCGCCGTTACCCATGCCACGGCCACCGGAGATGACGACCTTGGCACCGCCGAGTTCCGGGCGGTCGCTCTGGGCCAGCTCTTCTTTGACAAAGCTGGATTGGCTGTTGTCAGCGGCGAACGCTACCGCTTCCACGGCTGCGCTGCCGCCCTGGCCCACCGCATCGAACGCGGTGGTGCGCACGGTAATGACTTTCAGCGCGTCGTCACTTTTGACCGTGGCGATGGCGTTACCGGCATAAATCGGGCGCAGGAAAGTATCGGCGCTTTCGATGCCAATCACATCCGACAGCTGGCTGACATCTTTCAGGGCCGCCAAGCGTGGCAGGACGTTTTTACCGGTGGTGGAGGCGCTGGCCAGTACGTGGGTGTAATCACCTGCCAGCTCTACCAGCAGCGCACCCATGGGCTCGGCCAGCTGATGGGCGTAGACGGCGTTATCTGCCACGCGTACTTTACGCACGCCATCGAGTTTGGCTGCCGCGTCAGCGGCGGCCTGGACGCCTTCACCGGCGACCAGCACATCAATATCGCCACCGATGGCCTGGGCCGCTGCGACGACGTGAGCGGTCGCGCCCGCTAACTGACCTTCATGCAGGTCGGCAAGTACCAGAATGCTCATGAGATCAGCTCCTTTTAAAGCACTTTGGCTTCGTTTTTCAGTTTGTCGATCAGCTCATCCACCGAGGCGACTTTGATACCGCCTTTGCGCTCGGCGGGGGATTGCACTTTGAGCAGCGTAACCTTGGAGGCCACTTTCACGCCGTAGTCAGTAGGGGTTTTGACATCCAACGGCTTCTTCTTGGCCTTCATGATGTCCGGCAGCTTGGCGTAGCGCGGCTCGTTAAGGCGCAGGTCGGTGGTGACGATCGCCGGGAGTGTGAGGGCAACGGTTTGCAGACCGCCGTCGATTTCACGCGTGACATTAACTTTGTCGCCATCTACCGCGACTTCTGAGGCGAAGGTACCTTGCGGCAGATTGGTCAGCGCGGCGAGCATCTGGCCGGTCTGGTTGTTGTCGGTGTCGATGGCCTGTTTGCCGAGGATCACCAAGCCCGGCTGCTCTTCGTCCACCACTTTAGCCAGCAGTTTGGCCACCGCCAGCGATTCGGCGCGCTCGTCGGTTTCAATATGAATGGCGCGGTCGGCCCCCAGCGCCAGCGCGGTGCGCAGCTGCTCTTGGGCGGCCTTGGGGCCCACGGTCACGGCCA
>Ga0209128_1001034_pt1 | contig 19551 bp, 26 predicted proteins | sample ETNvirnome_6_100_FD_184072 | JGI IMG/M metagenome (GOLD analysis project Ga0209128, IMG submission 184072) | Marine viral communities from the Pacific Ocean - ETNP_6_100 (SPAdes) (version 2) | ecosystem: Environmental > Aquatic > Marine > Oceanic | place: Pacific Ocean | collected 2013-06-19 | reverse complement strand
CATTTTCAAACTTATAAACAAATTGCTGCCGACCATGGAGCGCAGAACACCTATGTTGCTACTTCTGATAAAACGGGCCCAAAATCTCCATTAAATTTTGAACAAAAAAAATCTATAATAGGTAAACATGGAATCCCCGAAAGCCAAATTGGGCAGGTAACCAATCCATATTACGCAAAAGAGATTTACGAGCAATTGGGTGGGCCCGATGAAATAGAGGTAGTATATTTTGTGGGCGCGAAAGATATGAAAGAAAATCCGCGTTTCCAGAAGACGAGCGGCACCACCAAGGAAGGATATGACTGGCGACTAGATGTCGCTCCTCATGTAGAAATTGATATTCCTGGGTTTGGTGAAATGTGTGGGACATCCTTAAGAGACTGTTTAGGGGCAGCCGAGCCCGAACAATTTAAAGCTATTATGGGGTGGTTTGACCAAGGAGTCTATGATATGCTTCAATCTACTTTGCAGGAAATGTCTTCTATGGCCGGCGGTAATGTGCAGGGCGGCATGATTGGAACCGGAAGTAAAAAAGGTCCGTGGCATGGCTTTGATACAGCTGCGTTTAATAGACGACAAAAAAAAGATGCTAAGCTTCGAGGGGCTAAAGAATTTATCGGCGAAGAAGAGATAGTTAATGAAGTAGTTGACTATTTATTAGGTATAACGGTGGGGTAGAAATGATTGATCGTAAAGAATTTGCACAAGAATTGTTGCTCCGCGAACAGGTACGCGGCGCAATTAAAGTCGTTAACCAACGACGGCACAAAAGATTGCTCGAAAGCCGCAGGAAAGAAAAAGAACTTAAAGCAATTATTAGGGGTTTGTTAAAAGAAGCACAAACCGCAGTTTCTACCACGGCCAAGCACTCTAATACTGGCATTAATACTTTAGAAGATCTATTAAAGAATACTAATATTCTGTCAGTTCTCGAAATGGGATTTAAATCTCTTACAACTGACCCCGAGCAACGCACATCATATCGTAACCACATCCTCGTCGCGGTAGAAAAAATACTCGCCCCCGAAGAATCTCGTAAGGAAGCTGGTGAAGATGTAGAAGAAACCGAAGTGGAAGAAGTCACGGAAGCTATATCTATTGATATCGATGATAAGCCAGAAGATGATCCGGATTTTATTGATGTAGAAGAAAAGGAAGTTACGAAATCTGATGGCGAAGTCGAAAAAGAAGAGTTTGCAATTAGCGGCGAAGACAAAACTGGCCGTAATAAGGCTTTTACTGATTTTCTAAACATTGAAAAAGTAATTTTACGATCATTTGATGATTTAGATAATCCCGAAGATAGGGCCCTCTTTGGGGAATATCTTATTAAGAATTTGGCTTTATACTTTGATAAATATGACACTGATTTAGAGACCAACGTAGAAGAACCAGAAGCTGCAGCCGGTGCAGAACTCGGAGGGCCCGGTACCGCTAGTGAAGAGCCCGAAGGCGCCGAGCCTGCTTTAGAACCCGGCGAAGATGAAGAAGTTGCGAACATTGAGTTACAAGAAGTTATTAAACACTTAAATATAGAAGATATTATCGAAAATTTGTTATAAATGAAACCTAGGAAATCAGACTCCCTAGGGTTTTGTAAAGATTTATCGTTCTCACGCAAACTGAGAAAAGAAAGAAAATCTAATGAAGCATTTGAAATAATGCTTTCAGCCCTAACCCTAGAGGAAATAATTGGACTTAAGATCGAGTGTGCTAGTCGCCTCACTAATGGCAAGCTATATGGATTTAATCTGTGGTCTAATATTGTAGACATTACTAAAGAAGCACTATATAATGCAGTCATTAGTATTACCAGCACCAATAAAGAAGCTAGTAGGGTATTGGGTATTACCACCCAAACGTTTAAATCTTTGAAAAGAAAATATAACATTAAAGAAGCCTATAAGGATGATTTATAATAACTGATATTATGGTGTATGTCAAGGAAAAAAAATAAGGGGGGTGACAGGTTTCGACGAGGTAATGAGTCTGTATATAAGTGCAAGCTGTGCAATTTTGGGATAACCACATTAATCTTTTTCCAAAACTTATAACTGCCAATAATGCAGATTACGATTTAGCCTTAGCTGCTTAATCCTTGGTTGCTCTTCATACCAAGTGTCCAAGAAGAGCTTAACAGAGAGATTCGCTTTTGTCAATGGTTGCGATAAAAAAATTGACTATTTTGATTGTTTAGAAAAGCAAATCTAAGCTTGTGAATGACTTGAAGGATAATTACTTTGGACGTGGGTTCAATTCCCACCACCTCCACCACTATAATTTACTTGACTTTCTAATATAAAAACTTATAATATATATTAAGAAGAGGAGAAAAAAAATGAGTAAAGTGATAGGAATTGACCTGGGAACTACTAATAGCGCCGTCGCCATTATGACCGGCCCAGAACCATCCATTATTACCAATGAAGAGGGAGGGCGCACAACCCCATCTGTGGTGGCTTTTTTGCCCGACAACGAACGATTAGTAGGATTACCAGCTCGCCGGCAGGCGGTTATGAACCCCACCAAAACAATATATTCAGCAAAACGATTTATTGGATCCAATTATGATGAAATCAAAACGGAACTAGAACGAATACCCTATGAGGTTATACCCTACAAAGGGTCGTGCCATATTCGTATCGATAGTAAAAAATATTCTATTCCTGAAATTAGTGCCCAAGTACTCGCTAAACTTAAAAGAGATGCCGAACAGTATCTAGGAGAGCCTGTCACAGATGCTGTTATCACTGTGCCGGCTTATTTTAATGACGCGCAGCGTCAAGCCACCAAAGATGCTGGCAAAATTGCCGGTTTAAACGTCAAACGTATTATCAATGAACCCACAGCAGCTGCAATGGCATATGGGTTAAATAAAAATGATGAAGATGTAAAAGTGGCAGTATTTGATTTGGGGGGCGGAACATTTGATATCTCTATTCTGGATATATCTGATGGAGTTGTTGAAGTTTTGAGTACAAATGGGGATACTCATCTAGGCGGCGATAATATCGATGAAATACTAATAGATTACCTATTACAAGAGTTTAAGAGTGAGACGGGAGTTGATGTTAGCGCCGATAAAATAGTGCTCCAGCGATTAAAAGAAGCCGCCGAAAAAGCAAAAATAGAACTTTCTAGCACACAGCAAACGGATATCAATCTACCGTTTTTAACTGCGGACGCCTCGGGGCCTAAACACATGCAACTACTTTTAAATCGTTCTAAATTCGAACAAATGATCGATAAATTTATTCAAAAAACACTAGGACCCGCGAAAGCTGCTTTAAAAGACGCGGGACTAACCGCAAACAACATCGATGAGGTGTTATTGGTAGGGGGATCTACCAGAATTCCTGCCGTCCAAGGCGCCGTAGAAAAGTTTTTTGGAAAAAAGACAAATAGCTCCGTTAATCCCGATGAAGTAGTGGCTCTCGGCGCTGCGGTTCAGGGAGGGGTGTTTACAGGTCAAGTTACCGATATGCTCCTGTTGGACGTAACGCCACTGACTTTAGGAATTGAAACGTTGGGAGGTATTCGTACTTCTCTCATTGAAAGGAATACAACGATTCCTTGCACTAAAAGTGAAATATTTTCTACAGCAGAAAATAATCAAACGACAGTAACAATTCATGTTTTACAAGGCGAAAGACAATTAGCTCAAGATAACAAAACTCTTGGAAGGTTTAATTTAACGGGAGTGCCTCCGGCAGCTAAAGGAACTCCTCAAATTGAGGTCCAATTTGATATTGATGCAAATGGTATTGTTAATGTAACAGCCAAAGATAAAAATACTGGTAGAGAACAATCTATTAATATTACAGGAGGCTCCGGATTAAGCGAACAAGAGATTAATACTCTGATTAAAGATGCCGAGCGATTTTCAGCGGAAGATAATCAAAAACGTCAAGTTATAGAAAGTCGAAATAAATTAAGCAGTCTTATTTACGAAAGTGAAAAGATAGTACAAGAGAACCCGGGGACAACTCTCAATGCTGATATCGATGTGGCCAGAGAAGTAGAAAACTCCGATGATATAGAAATCTTAAATTCTGCTTATTCTGTTTTAGAAAGCGCACTGCATGCCGTAGTATCCGAACTTTATAAAGATCATGAGCCCGATGCACCTGTCGAGGATGACGATGATGTAATCGAGGCAGAATTTGAAGAAAATTAATTTGTAGCTATAAATATGCTATAAGCATATCTATTATAGGGTGCATAAAGCTTTTCTTTTATTGGTTTTACTGTTTCTAGGCCTCAGTGCGTGTTCCAAAGATCCTCCTTCTGAGATAGTGCCGGATTATGGTGAAGTATATTTTTATATAGGTTGTTATTGGCCTGATCCTTTGCAGGTCTTGCAGCCGGCGATATGGCGATGCTTTGAAGATGTAGAAACAGAGCTTTTGTCGGGCTTTCTCTATCTAGAATTAGAAAATGCTACGAGTTTGTATTTCTGCGGAGAAAGTCTAACTCTTCGAAGTGGTATCAGTTTATATGATAATTTAATAAGGTATCTTACAAATAATCAATATGATTGTCTGCACATTACTGAAGATAAAAATGCTGGAAATGCGTTTGATTGGTTTTGGGATGACAGAAACCACACATTACAAATTATTTGGCGCCCCGAAGACGAGCCCCATAAAATATTAACATTAGTAATTCCTCCTACCGACGAGTATAATCAGGTAGTTAGAGCCACTGTCTATTATAAAATTCTTTCTGATCACTAAATAGTATGTATGATCACACTAAAAAAGTGGCCACTCCGGACATTTTTACTCCCAATTATATTAGGTTTAATTATCATGTGCGCTTCCGGCGCCCGGGCTACTGATTATGAGGGCAATGTAGAACGCATATATGCGGTGGATGGATATCCCCCCCACGCCGCGGAGTGGAAACGGACCCCAACGGTGGTAGTATGCGAATATGCACCCGTTTCACAGGCACAAATTAAAAAAGCGGTAAAATTCTGGAAAGCTTTGGGACATCGATTTTTTAGAACTCAATATAAGTATGATCCGGCCAATAAGTGTAATGACGCAAACCCATTGGGGTATATTGTTATTCATCTCGTTACCCTAGGGATTCGACTCGATGATAATAATTTAGCAGAAACACATTTTTTCATTAATAATGATACCAACGAGGTAGATTGGGCTATTATATATATTAGACCCGAATTAAAAGAAACTGTATTGGAACACGAACTTGGTCATGCATTGGGATACTTACATCATAATAAAATTAATCATATAATGAACTCCAAATGGACACAAGGTGGATGGGACAACGACGGACTAGAAAGGAAGCGACAATAGGAGATTTGGTAGTATGTGTGGATGAAGCTCGCCGCAATGATATTCCCTCTATTCATCCAAAAAGATTTATTGGATTAGTACTTGACAAATCTGTCACAGTCTATAAAATACAAGTAGTGGATACTGGTGAAAATATATATTGGCCAGAGTCTGCAACTTATTTATGGAAGGAAACAAAATGAGTACTAACGAAGTAAATAGTGAGCATATGGAGGGCCCTCGGTGGACTATCCGCCGACGATTTAACACCTATAAGGAGGCAAATCAATTTCGAAATGGATTATTAATGGAAACTGACCAACTCCAAGTAAAAGTTCATCTGATGGGCGCCCGCTACCATGAGTTTTTTGCGGTGAAGACCCGTCTGGATCCAGCGATCACCGCACAAGAAGAGTTGAATCGCAAACGAGAAGATAAAAAGGCTCGTAAAAAGCGTTTGAGTAAAAAGCGCCGTAAGAAGTGAGACCAGAAACCCGTCGCCAACGCTATGATAAAAAACTTAAAAGTGCCAAGACCTATCCAATTAGTCTCTGCGCTATCAATTTCCGCATTGATGATAATCTTGGGTATTTGGTTAGGAGTGCTGCTTGCTTTGGTGCAGAGCGGCTTTATGTGGTTGGACACGTTCCTCCCCGCAGTTGTTTAAAGGCTTCTTCTGGAAGTTTAACAGATTATGTGGAAATTGAACAATTTTCGCGACCGTCCGAGTTCCTTACGCAAATGCAGCTTGAAGGGATTCAGGTTGTGGCTGCGGAATTGGTGGAGTGCGCAAGACCCTTGGCTTCTTACAATTTCAATTTTAATCGCCCTATTTGCTTGGTCGTTGGTAACGAACAAGCTGGAATTCCCACTGAAATTCTTGCAAGATCTGATGTAGTATATATAGAGATGCCTGGTGTGGGGTATTGTCTAAATACGGCACAGGCAGCCAACATCATCCTTTATGAGGCTATAAAACAATATGAGATTGTTGTCACAGGACACTAATTACAGATGTAAAAGTAGAAATCCTCATGTCTGGTCATAGCGAAAAAAAATTACCCCCCTTTTTAAAGACGGTGTATCTATCTAATCGAGAAATTCGTCTTATTCTGGCGGGGCTTTACTCTCTGAAGATGCCTGTGAAAGAAATTGAGGGAACTTTGTGGAAAAAGTTATTATTTGAAAAACTGCATAAAAAGACTCGTAGAAAGAAAAATTAAATGAATGCCCACACTAGAGATGTACTTAGATTAAAGGCAGCGATAGAATTTGGTTCAGAGTTTATTTACACAATAAAACAGAGTGGCCTCGGGCCCACTTTATTTATTAGTGCATGCGAGCTGCCATCATCACGCGAAAAGGCCGCAGAAGTAAGAAAGAAGGCGCCTTCTCAATGGGAAGATCTTTCTGTAATAGTAATTTATTCAACCGCTGAAGAAGAAGAAGATGCGTTATATGATCCAAAGTTACAATAGGAAGTAATGTACTGGTGACAGCAGAATTGGCCCTATATGCTGCTTTTGTAGCATTATTAATTAATTTGATAGGGCTTTGGGGGGTGAACCGCATGCGATCTGATCAACTAAGAATAGTAAATAACATCTCTCATCGCTTACAATATGTAGAACTAGTTTTATCTCACTATGAAATGATACCGTTGCCATGGGAGATGGAAGATTTAGACGAGCAACACCCAGAAACCAAAAATTTTAAACATGATGGAAATGTAGTATATTTACAAGAAAAGGAGGAAGACTAGCTATGAGTAAAAAAATAGTATGTGTATCAGGGGGCTTTGATCCCGTTCACATTGGGCATCTGCGCATGATTCAGGCTGCAGCCCAGTATGGCGATGTGGTTGTTATAGTAAATTCAGATGCGTGGCTTATGAGAAAAAAAGGATATATTTTTATGCCTTTTGAAGAACGCTGCGAGATTCTTCAAGGACTACAATGTGTAAAAGACACAACCCACGTAGATGATGAGCCGCTTGAGGGGCGCCCCGGCGCAGGGGTAGTCACAGAAGCACTTCAGAGGATAAAACCAGATTATTTTGCAAATGGAGGCGATAGAAAAACTAATAATACTCCTGAAATGGATATCTGTAATAGTCTTGGGATTGAACTTTTATGGAATATGGGGGGAAGCAAAATTCAAAGTTCTTCTGATTTAGTAAAGACATCGCCGATGCTGGGGAAAACAGTCACGGCCATCGATGATCTAGATATAACACCAACTAAAGTAGAGATTGTTTACAGTTCTGATGTACAGAGACCTCCGAAGGAATAAGGGGTTTCTTCTCACCATTTCTATTTATACTGAAGGGACTCTAAATGAGCCGTAAGAAAACATATGTTTTAGATACAAGCGTATACCTTACCAATGCTGACTGTATCTATTCGTTTGAAAATAACGATATCCAGGTACCTCTAAAAGTTTTTGAAGAAATAGATAAACACAAAAAAAGACAGGATCCTGTGGGCGCCCAAGCCCGTAAAATTATTAGAATTTGGGATGGTCTGAGGTCTGTTGGTTCCCTTGCCAAAGGCGTACGCATTCGGAAAGGACTTGGTATAATAAAATCAATTAGTGCTGCAGGCCTGACGGAGGCCGATCTTCCCTGTGATTTAGATACGAAAGTCCCAGATCATTTAATTATTGCTACTGCTTTAAAATCTCAAAGAGAAAGCGACAGAAAAGTAATTTTGGTTTCAAGAGACATCAATATGCGTGTTATCGCAGATGCTGTCGGGCTTGCCTCGGAAGATTATCATAACAATCAAATAGTGGATAGTAGTGAAAGTATTTTTACTGGGTGTTCCACAGTTTTGGTAGATGATCAAGTCGTAGATCAATTTTATGAGAAGAAGAAAATTTATTTAGATGATAAAGCATTATTTCCTAACCAATACGTTATGCTAGTGTCAAATGCTAATGAAAAAAAGAGTGCTTTAGGACGTTTTGTTAATAACTCTACGCCTATCCAACAAATTCTATCGCCTAAAAATAAAATTTGGGGAATTGTGCCTCGGAATAAAGAGCAATCTTTTCTTCTCGATGCCCTGATGGATCCCAAAATTCAAATCATTACAGTTATTGGCAAAGCAGGAAGTGGCAAGACCTTATGTGCTGTGGCTGCAGCCCTGGATCAAACTATCGATGAAACTACAGCTAGATATTCGCGACTCATTGTTTCACGCCCCGTGCAGCCTCTAGGAAAGGATATCGGGTTTCTTCCGGGCACGATGGAGGAAAAAATGGCCCCTTGGTTGATGCCTATCCAAGACAACCTCCAATTTTTAATGGGAAATAATAAAATAACACTTGACATTTATATGCAAAAGGGTACAATAGAGATAGAAGCATTGACTTATATTCGTGGACGCTCGATCTCTAACGCCTTTATCATAGTTGATGAGGCTCAAAACTTGACAACTCACGAATTAAAGACTATAATAACAAGAGTAGGTGAAGGAACAAAAATTGTGCTAACAGGCGATATAGAACAAATTGATAATGTCTATATCGATGAGACGTCCAACGGATTAACACACGCCGTGGAAAAATTTAAGAAATTTGAATTAGCGTCTCATATTACCTTACATAGAGGTGAAAGATCTAAAGTTGCAACTTTCGCTGCCGAGAATTTATGAGAGTAGAATGAAAACAGAAACCCCCGAATTAGAAAAAAACATAGAAGAGGACACGGGCTTAAAACAGCTCGTGGTAAATTACATTGGGACGCAGTTAGATGGCCCCGACGATATTACAGTGGAAATGGCCGTGCAAGTCTTTGCGTCGGAATTTCCCGAATTCTTGTTGGCTATTGCAGAAGAAAACTTTATAAGAGGGTATCAACAAGCACTTGACGATTTAGAGAGTTCTGTACAACAACAAACAGAATAATGGAGTATTATATATATAATATCCCGCTTCATATTATTAACGAGGTGGAAGAAAGTATCGACATACCGCAGTTCTGTGTAGATATTGAAGAATTGCTTCCTTCTTCGCTTTTAACAAATATTGAAGTTATATATGTGGGCAATTTTAAAGAACTGGCTGGTCGAAATGCCTTGTTTAGTAACGGTGCTATTTATATGACATCCGCTGAACCCACTAATTTTGATATGATTGAGAATTTTATTCACGAAGTGGCCCATTCGTTAGAATCCCAGTATGGGTGGCAAATATATGATGATAATCTTAAAAGAGAATTTTTAGGAAAACGTCATCGCCTTTATGCGTTGCTTTCCGCTGAAGGATACCACACAAATCCTCGGTTATATTCATTTACTGAATATAATCCGAAATTTGATGAATTTTTGGCTAATGAAGTAGGATATCCCACCCTTCTTAGCTTGACAATGGGCCTCTTTGTCTCTCCCTATGGAGCTACCTCCATAGAAGAATACTTCTCGAATGGATTCGAAAAATATTTTCTTGAGGGCCCCGGCCCTGTACAAGATATTAGTCCCGTGTTATACCAAAAGATTGAAGAGATATTGAATGACCAAGAATAAACATATATCCTATTCCGAATTAAAGGATTGGGCGCTTTGTCCACATTATCATAAAAAGGCGTGGGTGGAGAAAGTTGCTCCCTTTGAAGGGAATGAATATACTGCCTTTGGAAGCGCTATTCACGATGTATGTGAAAAGAAACTCTTAAAGGAAGATATCGATGAAAAAGAGTTATTTCAGATAGGTTTTGATAAAAGACTCCAGGACCTAATAGAAAAGAATATTGTAGTTAACAACTCTAATGTAAAAGATATGCATATAGCTGGGCCACTCATCCTCGAAGAGATCGACGATGCCCTAAAAGAGTATTTTGGTGAGTATGAAGTTTTCTCGTCGGAGGAAAAACTTTATGTTCCTATTGAGAACTTCGATGTATATTTTAAGGGCTTTGTCGATGCGGTAGTAAAGGTAGGGGACACTTATCATTTGTTTGACTGGAAGACTTGTTCTTGGGGTTGGGATTCAAGGCGCAAAGCTAAAAAAATCGTCACATATCAACTTACTTTGTATAAACATTTTTTCTGTTTGCAACATAAAATTGACCCCGCAAAGGTAGAAACACATTTTGCATTGCTTAAAAGAACGGCCAAAAAAGATCGTGTTGAAATCTTTAGAGTAAGCAGCGGCCCCAAAAAAACAGAAAACGCGCTTAAACTTCTCTACCAAGCAATCTATAATATCTCTACAAGGGTTTCTATCAAGAATCGGCTTTCGTGTCTAAAGCCTTATCCTTGTAAACTCTACAAAACAAAACATTGCCCTTAAGGAACTTTACATGTCGAAAAAAATAAAGATTTTCACTCTCAGTGATCATCCTCTTTCCCCATCGGGGGTAGGAGGCCAAACGAAATATATTATTGAAGGAATGCTTAAAACCGGTAAGTACCAGTTTGTTTCATTCGGCGGCGCCGTTAAACATGCGGCCCACGACCCCCAACACACAGAAGAATGGGGGCACGATTGGGTGATTTGGCCCGTAGATGGGTATGGAAACCCGGATATGGTTCGGGCAATGATCCATCAACAAAAACCAGATATTCTATGGTTTATGACAGATCCACGATTTTACGGGTGGTTATGGCAAATTGAGAATGAAGTGCGAGCCCATGTTCCGATGGTATATTATCATGTATGGGACAACTATCCATATCCTACTTTCAACAGGCCTTATTACTTATCTAACGACCATGTAGCGTGTATCTCTAGATTGACTCATGATATTGTACAGACGGTAGCCCCAGAGGTAGAGAGTTCCTATATACCCCATGCAGTAGATCCTGATATTTTTAAACCGATGGATGAACTAACCATCAGGGAACATAAAAATAAGCGCGGATTAGAAAATAAATTTATTTGTTTTTGGAACAGTAGAAACGCTCGCCGCAAACAGTCGGGCACCCTTATCTGGTGGTTTAAAGAATTTCTCGATAAGGTGGGACACGACAAAGCTACCTTAATAATGCATACAGATGTCAAGGACCAGCACGGACAAGATTTAGAAGCAATTATACACGAATTAGGTCTTCTAGATGGGCAGGTACTTTTTTCTCAACAGAAGGTAGAACCAGCGGATTTAGGCATGGTGTATAATATAGCAGATGTGACGATAAATATATCTGACGCCGAGGGATTTGGGCTTTCGGCTCTTGAATCGCTGTCAAGTGGGACGCCTATCCTTGTAACTATGACGGGCGGTCTCCAAGACCAGGTAACCGACGGCGAAAATTGGTTTGGGGTGGGTATTGAACCTGCCTCCAAGGCTATTATTGGATCGCAGGACGTTCCTTATATTTATGAAGATCGGATAAACAAAGAGGATTTTCTCAATGCGCTTACGCGGGTGTATGAGCTTTCCACCTCTGAAAGACGCGAGTGGGGCCAAAAAGGCCGCGCTTGGGTAGAAAGTAATTTTTCTTTTGATGGATATATTGAAACATGGGATAAATTGTTTGAAAAGATTCATGCGACGCGCGGATCCTGGGATACGCGTACTGGGCACAAGACTTATGAAGTGAGGACATTCTGATGTTAAAAAAAATTCTTGTTAGGGGGCCTGCACTTTCAAGGTCCGGCTATGGCGAACAAACTAGATTTGCGCTGCGAGCACTAAAAAGCCGAGAAGATGTATTTGATATTCATATCATCAATATTCCGTGGGGACGAACTGGGAACATCGCAGGGGACACCGAAGAAATCCGCTGGATTCATGAGATAATGACAAAAACAGCACATTATACTTCCCAACCTAATGTACAATTTGATGTATCCTTACAGGTTACAATTCCTCTGGAATTTGAAAAGCTTGCACCGGTTAATATTGGATATACTGCGGGAATTGAAACTACCAAAGTTTCACCCAAATGGATTGAAAAATCTAATGGTGTTGTAGACAAAATCATTACTATCTCTGAACACTCCAAAACCGTATTCGAAACTACTAAATATAACGTTAAAAACAGCGAAACAGGTGAAGAAAGAGAAAATTGGGGCCTCGAAGTACCTGTGGAAATTGTTGGATATCCCACTCGAACCGATGCACCGGAACCAGTCGATATTGAGCTAACAACTAATAAAAACTTTTTAGTGGTTTCACAGTGGGGCCCGCGTAAAAATATAGATAATACTATCAAATGGTTTGTTCAAGAATTTAAAGACGATCCGGATGCGGGCCTAATTCTCAAAACTAATACTGCTGCAGATTGTGTGATGGATAGAGAAATAACCACTCAGCGGTTGTGGGGGTTATTGAAAGAGGAAGACTCCTGGGGAGTGCCAGATAGAAAATGCAAAATTTATTTGGTACATGGAGAATTAACTGCGGGCCAACTAACATGGTTATATCAACATCCTACGATGCAGGCTTTAATCAATATTGCCCACGGGGAGGGTTTTGGCTTGCCGCTTTTTGAGGCAGCATATAACGGGCTCCCCCTGATTACTATCACGTGGAGTGGACAGTTGGATTTTATATGCCGCCCCAACAAGAAGGGAAAGCAAGTACCGCATGTTATTCGGGTTGATTATGATATGAAACCGGTTCAAAAGGCAGCTGTATGGGAAGGAGTTATTGAGGCCGAATCCATGTGGGCTTTCGCTAAAGAATCTTCCTATAAAAAAGCGCTGCGGGAGGCGGTGGATAAGCCAACCCACTATCGTCGCCGCGCCGCGCTTCTTCAAAAAACTATTTTAAAGAATTTTTCGGAGGAAGCCCTTTTTGAGAAATTTGTTTCACATATTCATGAGGAGCAAGATGAAGAAGTATTGGAGTGGCTGAAGAAAATAGAAGAAGTATCAGAGCTTTAAATCTTTTTACTTGTAGGTGTGGTCATGAAGGTAATATTTTTACAAGATTTCTTCGCGCATCAACATTTGGGAGGGGCCGAACTTCATGATGAAGTTGTCGCACAATATTTTGAGAGTAGAAATCTTCTCCATCAGAAAACAAATACCTATGACGTGACACCAGACTATGTGCTTGAGAATACCGACAAGACATGGTTTATTAGTAATTTTGTGGCTCTTAAAAACGTGTGTAAGGCTTTAATAGCCAAACATTGTAAATACGTAATTTATGAGCATGATTATAAGTTTCTAAAAATGCGCAATCCTATTGGGTACCCTAATTTTTTGGCTCCCAATCCTACTCATTACTGTAATCTTACTTTTTATCAAAATGCATGCGCCATCATCTGTTTAAGCAAAATGCATAGAAAAATTTTTGATGATAATTTGGGTCTCCCCAATATCGACAATCTTAACTGTAGTATGTGGAATGATGAGGATTTAGCCCTTTTGAAAAGTCTTAACACAACTCCAAAAAATGGGAGATTTGCCGTTATTAACTCATCCAATAAGATCAAAAAGACTCAAGAAACTGTAAATTTTTGTACTAAAGCCAAAATACCATTTGATTTAATCGAGGCGCCCACTCACCATGAGTTTTTGAAGAAACTATCTCAATATGAAGGGCTCGTATTTCAAACTGGTCATCCCGAGCCCACTCCTCGCGTCGCAGTGGAGGCAAAAATGTTGAATTGTAAATTTTTATCTCAAAAGAATTTAATCGGGGTCGCACATGAGGACTGGTTTCATCTTAATGGTGATGAACTCATAGAAGAAGTAAGAACAATGCGCGATGCCGCCTGTTTAAAGCTGGAGCAGATAGTAGTATGAAATACAATATTCTGACAGTTATAAATGAGGGCTATGCTGCATTTGGAATATTATTTTTAAATTCTTTGTTCGAGTTCATGGACCTAAAGAATGTAGAGAAAATACTTGTATATGATACGGGCCTTACTCCGGATACCCGAAACTACTTTAGTTATTTTCCAAAAGTTGAAATTATAGCTACAGGAGCCAATTATGAATCCGGCGCCATTCACGACAAGGGCTGGAAGGAAAATACCTACTCTAAAACCAAATACTTATTGGAATCCCTAGAGAAAACTAATATCCCCACTTTTATGATTGATTCTGATTGCATATTTACAGCTTCTTTTGAACATTTAATCGATTTTAATAGTGATATTATCGTGTGCGCACGCGCTCGAGAAGGCTTTTCGAAGCATATAGGGTCCTTTTTCGGAGCCATTAACATTGAAAAATCTAGACAATTTTTGGTAAAATGGATCAATAACGTTACTTTATTACAAGAAACAACCGATATGAAACATTGTGAAAGCCCCGCTTTATCTAAAACTATTTCCGAGGAGTCTCTTTCCATACAAGAGTTGCCCGAACAGGTGGTGTCTGCTATATTTCCTGATAAAACGTCCCTTATTTATCATTTAAAGTCTGATCATTATGCTTTAACGGTGGAGAAGCGCTTAGCACTCCCACATTCGCGCGCCTTTACAGAGCGGTATTTTTAATGTCTCTCTCGGTCGTCATCGCCACTTATAATAGAAGTTCTGTTTTGAAACAAAATTTAGATTGTTTTAAAAAACAAACAGATAGCGATTTTGAAATTGTGGTGGCGATTGATGGATCTACCGATGACACCAAGGAAATGTTAAGGACCTATGAATCTCCTTTCCCTATTAAGGTGATCGACACTTTTGAACCTGATAAATACTGTCTTGCGAAAGCACGCAACATGGCGATCGTAGAAACTACGCGCCCGGCGGTCGTTATTATAGACGACGACAGCTTCCCGGTGTCAGAATTTGTAGAGGCTCACAAAAGTAGTGTGACCCTAGGGGTCCTCACGGGAGGATACCGCAATTCTCATGATCCTCAAGACTCATTACATCCAAAAATGAAGCGTACTCTATTAAAATATGGTATTAGAAAACCTCATCCTATTACAGAGCGCATCGTGGAGAATAATGGTTGTATGTTTCGGAAAGATTGGTTGGGTTGCGGAATGTTCTCCGAACGATTTGAGGGGTATGGCGGTTGCGGACAAGAATTTATTGCCCGGATTGCACATCAAGGTTTTCACTATCAGTTTAACCCCGACGCAATGATATACCATCATCGTGAATTTGAGGGAGATAATGGTTTTACTCGACAAATGAAAGATCAACAAGCAATAGAGATGGCAAAAATGATTCAGAAACATTGTTGGAGTTATTGAAAATGCCAGTTATAATAAGAAATATTTTTGAGGATTACGTAAAAGAAAAATACGATCTCGAACAATGTATTGCTGTTAATAATGGAACGGCAGCTTTAATTGCTCCGTTGTGGTCACTGGAGTTAGAGCCTGGAGATGAAGTGATCACGACTCCATTTACTTTCATTGCAACCACTAACGCTATTGTAATTGCCGGAGCAACTCCCGTTTTTGTCGACATTGATCCTGTAACTTATTTACTCGATCCGTCTAAAATTGAAAAGGCCATCACAGAGCACACTAAAGCCATTATTCCTGTTCATCTCTATGGACGCGTATGTGAAATGGATAAAATTTGTGATATTGCTAGTAGACACAATTTAGTGGTGATTGAGGATACGGCTCAAGCTTTCGGAGCGACCAGTACCACCGGACAACCAGCGGGGATGATGTCCGACGCAGGAACATTCAGTTTCTATAAGACTAAAAATATTTCTACTTTTGAGGGAGGAATGATTTGTGTTCCAAAAGGCTCTCGCCTCAATGCTAGCAAAATTCGTTCTATTTGTGATCAAGGACAGGTAGGAAAATATAATCATGAACATATTGGTTTTAACTTCCGTTTGGCGGAGCCGCTCTGTTTGATGGCTTTAGAACAAATGAAGCTCCACATGAAAGGGGTGACAGCGGAACTGGGCTTACGTGGCCCCGAACAGGGGCACTATCCCAACGTTATTTATCAACAGCCCGCCTATATTCGCCGCGGCATTACGGGATCTTGCCCGATCGCCGAAAAGGTAGCTCTCTCCATTAAAGAAGCCTCGTCGAAGAAATGAAAGTTATTTTAATCGGCCTTGGGGCAATGGGTCGCCGACATCATACAACACTAACTCGCAATGAGGCAGTCGAAGAAATTGTTACCGTAGATCCTAACCCACAACTGTCGGCTCAGTATTTGTCGACGCCGCCGGCACTGGAGGGTCATGAGTTCGATTTTGGGGTGATAGCTTCGCCGACTAGCTTTCATGAGGAGAGTGCTTCTTTTTTATTAAATGCCGGCCTTTCGGTGCTCATCGAAAAACCGGTGGCGAAAACCGTTACCGCAGCACAACGAATTGCGGCTCTAGCTGAATCCAATGGCTGCAAAGTCGCTGTAGGGCATATTGAAAGATTCAATCCTGCCATCACCGCGCTAATGGAAGATTTATCCGAATCCCCGAGAGCCGTTACTTTAAAGCGCGTCAGTCCATACCCCCAGCGAATCACCGACGTGGGAGTTGCCTTGGATCTCTCCATTCATGATGTAGACTTGGTACGTTATATTACGGCCGCCGAGGTCATCAGTAGCAAAGCTGTATTACAGAATAATCGAAATAAGTGTGAAGACACTGCGATGTATTTGTTAGAATTAGATAATGGGGGGTCCGGGTTGATTCATACTAGCTGGATGTCTCCTCGCCGACAGCGCAGCGCAGAGGTTACTACTTCTGAGGCTGTTTATGATGTCGATATGCTTAGACAGCAGACTGTTAAATACACTAATGTCCCCGAAGCGGGCCACGGTGTTACGTCGCTGTTTATAAATCGCGACGATCAATTGGCGGCGCAGCTAAAAAGTTTTATTGAGTATGTTCAGACGGGAGACCAAGGCAATTTATGTTTATTAAAAGATGGAACCAGGGCCCTCGCTATCGTGGAGGCGTCTTTAAATGAAGGGCTGCATTAATTATATTTCCTCGCGACACTTGTGTATCGAACACAGTTTGAAGTCATTGTGGGACAACTATAACAAAAAACACAATTACCCCGTCTATGTATATTATTTTGATGATATTTACGATGACGAAAGCCTACGTTCTCGAATTACGCGCCATAACGATCAACAAGTAGCGTTTCGATCCGTACCTTACAAAACCCCCGAATTTTTAAAAGAGGAGGAGTTGTTTTATAATCGAACCGATCTGTGGTATCCTCGTACTCGATTCTCTATTCATCGTAAGGGTTATCTTCACATGTGTCATTTTACCAGCAATATGTATGGTTATGAGAACACCGATTTTCATTTATATGATTACATAATGACACACGATGATGAGGCTGGGTATACTCAAGAAATGCCCTATGATCCCTTCGAAGTAATGGCTTCCCGACCCGAGTCGATTGGTGCGTTTGCCGTCAATCAACGACTTAAGAATGGCCATCCCCACCAAGGCCACCTCGACACACGCGTCGGCCTCTGGGATTTTACCAAGACCTTTATCGAGGCTAATCAAATAACACCAAAATCTGAAGTACTCCAGCTGCTTTTAAACGAGACTAATGCAGAGAAGCTATATCATTATATTAAATGGTGCGACACTTATGTTATAAAAACGGAGATGTTTAAAAGTGAGTTATGGAAGAAATGGATTACGGCAATTAATGAAAATGGGGGAATTTATAAATATCGTTGGGGCGACAATGAAATCATTACGCTTTTTTCTTATATGTATAATGAACAAATTTATAATTTTAAAACAGTAGAAGAAAAGTATCATGACCAAGGAATGTTTCGTCACATTCAAGACTATGCACCAGGAGTAAAAGATGAAAAAAAATGAAATGGCGGCCGAAATCCGCGGCTTTCAAAAGTTATGGAAAGGGGGATCGGGCCCCTCACGATACGGCTGGCCCGGGGCCCGCTGGCGTATGAAAGAAGGAGGAGTAGATATTGATGATATATATGAAGTATGCATTCGGCCTTATGCTATCGAAGGAGCTACTGTACTCGATATTGGAACAAATGGTGGATTTTGGCTCTCTCGAATGGATAAGGCCACCGATCTAGTAGGCATTGATGTATTATCTGCCAGTCACCTTAATTTTTGGATGAATATACACAACTGGTGTGGCCCCCAAGTGGTCCAAAAAACGGGCTTCGCACAAGTTATAGATTTTTCCTGTGATCCTTTAGAAGATGACTATTTTGATTTGGTTTTTTCATACGATGTTTTTTGTCATATTTCTTATGACGGCGCTCAAGAATACCTAAAAAGTCTTTTTCCTAAAATGAAGTCGGGTGCAAATGGATTTATAATGATCGCTGATCAAGATAAATACCCTACCGAAGGAATCGGACGCGCAAAACTCTGTAAAACTGCGGGCATTTTACATTGGGATTCATTTGTAGAAGATTATAATGGTATTATATCCCGAGCCCCTGGCCGATGGTATTTTTACGGCACTGATAAATTTTGTGAGGCACTGGAAAGAAGTGGCTACGAGGTGGTATCACGAGATGTTACTAAAGAATCATGTGAGCACAGCCCCATTATTCATTTTAGGAAACCATAAATTGACGACATCCCCCAACTTTAAAGAGAAATTAATAGAAAAATTTACTGCTGAGAGCACTCTAGGACATTATTTGATGACACCTCTCATAGTTTCCCAAACATATAAAACTCTTTATTTTCATATAGCAAAAACAGGAGGCTCTTCTATTGCGCAACTGTTGCGGGAAAATGGCTTAGATGATGGAGTTTTATCCAACAAAAAAGAATCGCTTGAAATTAAGACGGCTTACTTTAAAGAAGTAGTGGAAAATTGGGATGAGTACTATAAATTTACTTTTGTAAGGAATAAATTTGATCTGTTGATCTCATTATATAATTATGATCGTCAATTAAATGGGAAATTTTCGTTATCGAAGGACGTAACCTTTGAGCAATTCATTAAAGAATATGTAGGCTGCGACGATACAGATCTTAAGCAAGGTCTTTATACTGATTGGATTGACCAACATTATTTGACTCACCTAAATGGAGAACATATGTATGATTTTATAGGCCAGTTTGATAATTTTGATGATGACTTGAATAAAGTGTGTTATAGATTGGGACTCCACAAGACACGGGGGTCGACTTCGTTCGCCGTGGGACTCGACAATACACAAATACGCGTCAATGTGGGGAATTATGACCGAAGTAAAAAGGAAGGGTATTATACACCTGATCTCAAAGAAGTAGTCCGAGCCAGGTTTCCAGAAGAAATGCAAACATTTGGATGGTAGAAAGACTTAAAATTTATAGCTATGGGCATTCGGGAACCACATATCTGACCCAAATGTTGCCCGCAACCGCGACGCGCGCCCCGTGGGCTAAATCCATCTCCGGCCTC
>Ga0209128_1001033_pt1 | contig 19554 bp, 23 predicted proteins | sample ETNvirnome_6_100_FD_184072 | JGI IMG/M metagenome (GOLD analysis project Ga0209128, IMG submission 184072) | Marine viral communities from the Pacific Ocean - ETNP_6_100 (SPAdes) (version 2) | ecosystem: Environmental > Aquatic > Marine > Oceanic | place: Pacific Ocean | collected 2013-06-19 | reverse complement strand
CTTAAAAATAGACGAGGAAGAAATCAAAGCCACTAACGGTACTAAGTACTGGGAGTCTCTCTATATGCAGAACCCTACACCAGAAGAGGGTGGCTTAATTAAAAAGAAGTGGATTGAGTGGTGGCCTTATGATGATCCACCATCCTGTGAATTTATTATTCAAACATATGATACAGCCTTCTCAACTAAGACTACGGCTGACTATAGTGTTATTCAGACATGGGGTATCTTCTATGCACCGGAACAATCCCATACTGGTGTAGAAACAAATGAGGCTCAACTAATCTTACTGGGTAATCTACGTGGTAGGTATGAATATCCTGAATTAAGACGTATGGCACAACTATCATATAATGAACATAAACCTGATGTTTGTATTATTGAAAAGAAGGCTAGTGGTCAGTCTTTGATACAGGATATGCGTAGAGGTGGTCTACCTGTACTGGACTATATGCCTGATAGAGATAAGGTAGCTAGGGTATATGCTGCTACTCCATCACTAGAGGCTGGGCGTGTCTGGTTCCCCAAGGGTAGAAAGTGGGCTGAAGAACTAGTAGATGAGTTAATTACTTTCCCCAATGCTGCACATGACGATCAGGTAGATGCTATGACAATGGCTGTTCACTACATGAAAGACTCATGGAACCTTCTACATCCTGATGATCCTGAATGGGAAGATGAACCTAGACATAAAAAAAGAGTTGCGTACTGGAACTTTTAAGTGTATAATATATAGGATAGAGTGGAGGATAATATATGGCCGTTGAAAAGAATCCATACGATACAACTAAATCTAATGTTGTTCCTATGAATATGGAAGTAGCAGAAGAAAGTGAAACATCTTTTGAGGTAGAACCCGATGGTGGTGTTACTGTTGACTTCGGATCTGAAGAAGTACTTTCAGATTCAGAAGAGGGTATTGGTCTAGGGGAATGGTACGATGATCTCTGTGGAGAGATAGACGAAGATGACCTAGACGATATTGCTACTCAAGTATATGACAATTATCAAAGTGATAAGGAATCCCGTAGTGATTGGGAGGATATGTTTGAAAGAGGTTTCGACTTACTTGGTTTGAAACTTCAGGATGCAACAGAACCATTTGAGGGTGCGTGTACGGCTGTCCATCCACTACTGATTGAGTCTGCCGTTAAGTTCCAGTCTAAAGCCTCACAGGAACTCTTTCCTGCTGCTGGACCCGTCAAGACACAGATTATAGGTAAGCAAACTCCTGAAAAGGAGATGCAAGCTAATCGTGTTAAAGACTTCATGAATTATCAATTAACAGAACAGATGACAGAATACTTCGATGAGTTTGAACGTATGCTGTTTCATTTGCCATTAATAGGATCAGCTTTTAAAAAGATTTACTATGATGCGAATCTTAAACGCCCTGTTTCGGAATTTGTACCCATTGATCAGTTTTATGTTTCTTATTACGCTAGTGATTTGCGTAGGGCTGATAGGTACACTCATGTCATCTATCGCAGTCCTAATGATCTTAAGAGGGATACATCTGCTGGGATCTATGCTGAAGTAGATTTACCCCAAGCTGGCGTTCCAGAACAAAGTGCAATGGAAGAGAAGATGAATACCATTCTTGGCTTCTCTCCATCTAGTGATAATGATCCACAATATATTCTATTAGAACAACATTGTTATCTTGATTTACCTGAACCATACAATGATCCTGATGGAGTAGCACTTCCATACATTGTAACAGTAGAAGAAAGATCTAAAAAAGTTTTAAGTATTCGTAGAAACTTTAACCAAGACGATCCGAATAGAGAAAAGAAAATACACTTTACACATTACAGATTCGTTCCAGGGTTCGGTTTCTATGGGTTTGGCCTAATGCACTTCTTGGGTAATCTTACTATGACTGCTACGGCAGCTATGAGAGCCTTAGTAGATGCAGGTCAATTTGCGAACTTACCAGGAGGTTTTAAAGCAAAGGGTGTACGGGTAGTTGGTGACAATGATCCCATTGCTCCTGGTGAATTTAAGGAAGTTGAGTCAACTGGTATTGATCTCTCAAAGGCTATTGTTCCCTTGCCATATAAGGAGCCTTCCTCAACTCTCTACCAGATGCTCACATTTGTAGCAGCAACGGGACAAAAGTTTGCTGATAGTTCGGAACAAGTAATTTCGGATAATGCTTCTTACGGTCCTGTTGGTACTACAATGGCTCTACTTGAAGCATCAAGTAAGTTCTTTAGTGCAGTCCACAAGAGACTCCACAAATCTCAGAAAGATGAGTTTAGGGTGTTGGCCTCAATTGATTATGAGTACCTACCTTCTAAATATCCATATGAGATTCCTAATGCTAATCAGCAAATATTTAGGAAAGACTTTGATGGTCGTGTAGATGTCTTGCCTGTGAGTGATCCAAATATTCCTTCAAATGCACATAGGATGATGATGGCGCAGATGGCACTTCAACTTGCCCAGAACTCGCCTCCTGGTATGTTCAACTTAGAAGCCTTAAATAGAACTATTCTTAATTCAGCTAATATGCCAAATGTTGAAGAGATACTACCACCTAAACAACAGCCACAGAAACTTGATCCTGTATCAGATATCATGGCTGCAACTAAAGGATTACCAATTGCAGCTTTCCCAGGACAGGACCATGAAGCACATATTCAGGTGAAGATGGCTTATCTTCAAGATCCGGCTAATGGAGCTAATCCTATTATGCAACGGATTGCTCCTGTTATTCAAGCTAATATTCAAGAACATTCTGTTATGAAGTATCAGGAACAGATGAGTGGTATGACTCAACAGTTAACACAGGGAGCACAAGATCCTGCTGCTATTGAACAGGCTATGGCACAGGCTGCTCAACAGGTCATGCAAGCTAATCAGATGGCTGCACAGGGAATGGGACAGTCTGTTGAACAACAAACTATTCAATTACAAAAAGATCAATTAATGCTTGAGAAAGAAAAGTTAGATTTAACCTCTCTTAAAGATACGGCTGAAATGCAACTTAAGAATAGGGAACTTAATCTTAAAGAAGATACTTTAAAAGTTCAAACAATTAGGGAAGGTGCTGTTGGACTAATGAAATCAGAAGAAAAAGAAAAAGATCGTCTAGCTAAAAAAGCAGAGAATGCTTTGAAAGTTCTAGCAGATGTTTCTAAAGTAACAATAGAAGACGAAACTAAGAAGAAGTTGAAGTTGGCTGATATTAAAGCTGACTTTGCTAAAGAAGAAGAGCGTACTGAACGTGATATAGAATTAGCAAATATTAAAACCCACAGAGATGAAAGACTAGAAGGAGAGGAATAAATTATGAGTAAAGCAAAAAATCAGGGTGTATGGGGTAATAATAATAACAGTCGTTCCGTTGGTGACTGGGATGATGTAGATTACTCTAGCTGGAGTGTTAGGGCTAAGAAGGGTATTACAGAAGAATTTCCATCTGATACCTATGATATTCCAAATCCAATAAAGAGTACCCGTGAAAATAAAGGTCCAAGTTTATCATAGGAGATAAGAATGAAAGAATGGATAAAAAATTTTATTATAGCTGGACATTGTCAATGCGGGACTTCATGTAAGGCTATGTGGATTAGTTTAATTGCATTGGGTATTTCTATCTGGGCGATTGTATCCTAATGGATATTTGGGATGAAGTAATTACATCTTATAATAAAGAAATAGAGACGTTAAAAAATTCTCTAGCATCTGGAAGTATAGAAGACTATGCTCACTATAGACAATTAGTAGGATCTATTAGTAGTATAGAATGGTCACGACAACAATTAACTGACATACTTAAACGTAGACAATATTCAGATGACGAAGAGGATTAATAAATGAGACAACCACAACTAGCTAATGCTATTAAGAATGACGAATGGATCGATGCGATAGACGGTGATGTAGAATTAATTGAACCACCGCATCTTCCTGGGTTCCATATCCTAGTCAGACCTTTTTCCGTAAAGGAAAAGACTAAGAGTGGTATCTTTATTCCAGACTCACTAAAGGATGATATAGCTTATCTTACTACTGTAGGTAAAGTAGAAATAGTAGGTGACTTAGCCTATCAGGATGAGCATAAGTTTCCGAAGGGTCCGTGGTGTGAAGAGGGTGATTTTGTTTGTTATGGTAAACATAGTGGACAGAAATTATTCTATCAGGGCCAACGGTTCATCTTACTATTTGATGACCAGATCCTAATGCGAGTAGACTCCCCGAAACACTTAGATCCAACATTTAATCTAAGTTAATAAAAAACTTGCGTACTAGGCACTTAATAGTGTATAATATAACCATTAGACGTAAATACGTTTGACTCGTCAACAACGGAGAATATCATGAGTGAAGAAGAAAAAGAAATTGAAGTAAAAGAAAGTGAAGATGGTAGCTGGAACCAAATTACTATTCCAGAAGGAGAAAATATACAGGTTGAAGTTACAAATGAACCTGTAGAAAAAGTTACCGCTGCTGAAACTAAATCAGAGCCAGAGCCAGAAAAGTCTGTATCTACATCAGATGATCCTGAGTTGGATGGTATTGAAACTAAGGGAGCGGAAAAAAGAATCCGTAAATTAATTCGTCAACGTAAAGATCGTGACGAAGAAATTCAAAAGTTAATGAATCATAATAATGATCTTCAATCTAAACTAAGTACTAAAGAAACTGAAGTTACTACGAATGTTAAACATAATATTGAGTTGAGTTCAAAACAAGTTGAAGATAAGATTGAATTAGCTAGGGCTGCATATCTCAATGCATTCGATAGCGGGGATAAAGAACAGTTACTTCAATCACAAGAAATTTTAAATCAGGCTCAATTTGAGAAGCAACGTATAGATGAAGCTAAAACAGCATTAACTGAATATGAAACAACACAACAGAACCAACAAACGGTTCAGCAACAACAAGAGGAGTTTACTCCAGATCCTAAAGCAATGAGGTGGGCATCTGAAAATGACTGGTTTGGTCAGGATCAAATTATGACCTACGGAGCTTTAGAGATTGATAAACAATTAAAGGCAGAGGGATATGATCCTTCTGATGACGATTTTTATGAAGAAGTGAATCTTCGGCTTCGGGATACTTTCCCCAATAAATTTGGAGAAACTCCTGAACCAACTAATTCACAACCCCGTCAGCAGGAAACGTCACCTGCTCAAGTGGTGGCTGGTACGTCACGCTCACCCAGTACTGCCAGTAACCGAAAGGTTAAGTTAAGCCAGGAAGATGTACGGTTGGCTAATAAATGGCAGATACCACTTGAAGTATATGCAGCAGAAAAGCTTAAAGTTGATAAGGCTGAAGGCGAGTATACTAATATCATAACCAATAAGCGTGGAGGATAATAATCATGGCACGGACAGAATCACGTAGTTCACAAGAAAGGGAAAGTCAAACCAGAGAAGAAACCACTTATACCTTTGAAGAAGAAGATGCTCTAACTATTCCTGAAGAGGTAACGGATAGATTTAAAAATCAAGGTATGGTTCTTCGTTGGGTACGAATTCAGATACGAGGCGTAGATGACTATCAAAATGTTGGAAAGCGTCAAAGAGATGGATGGGTGTTCGTAACACCAGATGAAGTACCAGAATTGGGAGCAAGCTCTACCGTGATGGAGAGAGGTCGCTATGCAGGTACAGTTGTTAGGGGCGATGTAGCCCTTGCAAAAATGCCTGAAGATCGTGCAATAGCGAGACGGGAATACTTTGTGAAGAAGGCTGATGATTTAATGAATGCGGTTAATAGCCAATTAATGAATAACTCTGATTCACGTATGCCCATTTTTAATAATAGTAAGTCAACCGTGACTAAAGGAAAGAGTCCTAAATTTCAGGACTAAGACTTTTAGTTTGATTATATAAAGGAGAGACTAAATGGATACTAAAGCCCTAACTGGTCTTCATCCTGCACGTGTATATGGTTCTGGTGCTAATAGTACTGGTATTAAAAAGTTGCCGATTGCTTCGGCTGACGCTCGTAATATTTTCACTGGTGATCTTGTAAAAGTGAGCCTGGGAAATATTGAGCCAGTAAGTGCCGCTGCTGATTATGCCGTTGGTGTATTCCAAGGCGTATACTATGAAGCTGACGGTGTGCCAACATGGAAGAAATATTGGCCCGCTAATACTTCAGCTAGTAATATTGAAGCAATGGTAATGGTAGATCCTGATATGACGTACTATATTGGAGCGGATGCTTCATGTACGGCAGGAGATATCTATCTTAACTTTGACCTTACACTTGGAAGCGGAAATACTGCGACTGGTGTTTCTGGTTTTGGATTGAAGGCTGCTACAAGAGTAGCGACAACTGCCCAAGTAAAGGCCGTTGGCGTTAAAGACGTACCTGGAAACGACATTGCTATCGCAGCAGACAGCGCATTTCCTATTATGGCAGTTAAAATACTGCGTAGTGAAATGAATATGTTTGATGTAGCGGCTAGTGTTGTTGGCCCAATTTAAATAGGGAGGATATAATATGGCTATTTCAAGAGCTAGTATTGCCAAAGAACTCCTTCCTGGTCTTAATGCCGTATTCGGTCTTGAGTACGGGGAGGTTAATAATGAACTAGAGCCACTTTATGAGAGCGAAAATTCTGATCGTGCTTTTGAAGAGGAAGTAATGTTCACTGGCTTCGGAACTGCACCTGTTAAGGGTGAGGGTTCAGCAGTCAGCTACGATACCGCACAAGAAACTTACGTTTCTCGTTACACCAACGAAACGGTTGCTCTCGCATTTGCAATCACGGAAGAAGCTATGGAAGATAATCTTTATGATACCTTCTCTAAACTTCGTGCTCGTGGTCTTGCTCGTGCAATGGCAAACACTAAGCAGGTAAAGGGTGCTGATGTATTTAATAATGCATTTAGTACTGCCGCTGCTTGGGTTGGTGGAGATGGCGTAGCGTTTATTAGTGCATCACACCCAACGGTTTCAGGGACAACTCAGTCTAATCTAATGGCTGCTTCGGATCTTTCGGAGTCTGCTTTGGAGACTGCCTTGACGAGTATTCAGAAGATCAAGGATGATCGGAATATTCTGATTGGTGCTTCGGCTGAATCACTTCATATCCCGCCTGATCTCTGGGCTACGGCAGATCAAATTCTGCACTCGCCTGGAACGACTACGGCTGGTGGAACTGGTGATGGAACATATGCTCAGAATAGTATTAATGCTGTTCGGCATATGGGTATGGTTCCTGATGGGTTCTTTGTGAATCGTAGGTTTACAAACACTAACGACTACTTCATTAAAACTGATGTACCTAATGGTACAAAAATGTTTAATCGTGTTCCGCTTCAAACGAAGATGGAACCTGATTTTGATACTGGTAATCTCCGCTTCAAGGCTCGTGAGCGTTATAGCTTCGGGTTCTCTGACTGGCGTGGTTACTTCGGTAGTGCAGGTAGCTAATACCAAAAGATATAGGAGAGAGTGTAAAAACTCTCTTCTACTTCTTTACTAGATTGAAGGGACGAATATGGCTACAAATATTAAAACTGCAACAGTTACTGGAAGTGGACAACCTATAGATTATTCTACCTCAACTGTACCAACTACAGCTACAGGTGGAATGGGAGATGTTATTGCAGTAGGTACTCGCCTTATTGGTATTACGGCTGCTGTTACTGGAACTTGTAATATCACAGATACTTTTACTTCTGTCAATACTGAAAAGACTTTGACTCGTATTAAGTTTGCTGGTGATCGTGATACTTATTTTGGTGAGCAGGGTGTAAAATTCTTAGGTAAGATTATGGTATCTGCACCAACTTCTAATTCTGTTGTCATGATTTACTATGGTTAATCATGCCTGACTATGATTACTTGATCACAGATGTAAAAAATACAACAGAGAATGACTCAACAGAATTAGCCACTCAATTACCAAAGATTGTTAATAAGGCAGAAAATAAACTAACTACTGACTTAGATGATCATGGTTTAACTGTATATACATCTATAGCGATCCCGTCAGGACAGGCCGTTGTTACTATTCCTAGTGGTACTCGTATCGTTAGGAATTTCTCCATGACTCAGGATGGGTCACGGAAGAATATGTTATTGCGTACAATGGAGTATGTAAATGATTTCTGGCCTGTAAGCGCCAGTACCAGTGCTCCAATTTATTATGCCTATAGAGGTAATACTGAAATACGAATTGCTCCTACTCCAGTATCTACACATGATGGTGAGATTATGACGGTAGTAAGACCAACTACTCTTACCTCTACAGGAACTACATCCAACTACTTTACAGATTTTTGTTATGATGCCTTATTTACTGCATGTATGGTAGAGGCATCTTTATTTATGAAAGACTCAACAGCTACTCAATTATGGGAAACACAGTATCAGTATCACATTAATGCACTACGTAATCAGGCACGTAGGACTAGACAGGATGATATGGCAGTTAATGCCAGCCCTGCCGGTGGACCTGATACACTGATTAGAGGATCAACCTAATGGCTATTAGTAGAGCTAATATTGCGATGGAAATTAAAAGACCTGGAAGAAAGAAAAAGAAAAAGAAACTTAATATTAAAAAAGCTATAAAGAAACCTGGAGCATTAAGAAAAGAACTGGGGATTAAAAAAGGTGAAAAAATTTCCAAAGCTAAATTAAATGCTGCTGCTAAGTCTAAAGGAAAAAAAGGACAGAGAGCAAGATTTGCTTTACTACTTGACAAAGTAAGAAAAAAGAAAGGGAGAGCATAATGGCTATTAAAAAAGAAGATTCAAAGCTACCTGTAGCAAAGCCAACAGGTCAGGGGTTTGGTGCAGCACATACAGGTCCAGCCGTTCATGGTCCTATCTATGCGGTATGTAATGTAGATTATCCACAGGGTGAAAGTTTCCCTATAGATCACAGTACTACTTATAAAAGAGAAGGTCAGTAAGATGGTTACAGCTTTAGTTAATCTTGCAGTTAAAGGTGCTTCTACTTTAGCTAAAAAGGCTGTTAAAGCTGCAAAAGTATTAAGTAAGCAGCCTTCTATAATGACAGGAGATACTAGAAAATTTGCAGGAAAGTTTGGTAAAGATTTAGCAGAACATCATTTAGGTAAAACTAGAGTTGATAAAGCTATTAAATCAGTTGCAAAAGGTGCTGCAAAGAAGAAGAGTAAGAAAAAGAAACCTAAATCTAAAAAGGAATGGACCAAAAAAGATTTAGCTCATATGACTAAAGAAGAACGTAAAGAATTTAGTAAACTTAGAAAAGAACAAAAATCTATAATGGAAAAGGAAGGTAGGGGTAGTGGTTCTACAGCGGGTGGAGCAAGAGAACAAACACTAGTACGCCAAGGTAGGAGAGCATCTCCCCATACTGGTGCTGCTGTTCCACGAGGGAGTAAAAAACCTAAAGTTAAATATCCTCGTCAAAAACGTAGTGTAGTAGAACATCCCAGTGGTCGTTTAAAATCTAAAGCTGAAACATACTCTGATACAGAAAAGAGATTTTTAGAACCATATGAACAGATAGAAGAAAAATTAAGTCCAGCACCTCCAGGTACAGCCTCACAGATATATGAAGGTATGCGTGGAAAAACTATTGGACAAGATCAAATAGATGATCTTGAAGCTATGATTCGTTCGGGTGAATCTGGTATGAGTATAAAGGGCCGCAAACATGGCGGTAAAATTAAATCTGGCCGTGGAGTAGGTAAAGCTCTTCGTGGTTGGGGTAAAGTTAGTTTTTAAGTCATAAAGGAGAAGAAAAATGTTTATACAGGTTGGTGCAAGAATTATTCGTGCAGGATTGAAAGAAGCAAAAAAACTTTTACAATTAAAAGGTGCTAAAGAAGTTAAACTTAAAGATTTAACTCCTAAACAAAAAAATAATATTCAAGACGCTTCTCCTAATGTGGCAGTGAAGAAGGTTGATCAGGGTAAACGATCAATGCATCCTCGTACTATGGCGAAGAAGGTTAAGGAGGATGTTCCTGAAGGAACTACTAAATTTGGGCCAGACTATCCAAGTACAAAACTTCCACACGATTTAAAGAAAACAAAAGTAGGTTCTACAGATACAGCAGGGCGTATGGAGAAGGGGCTAAAGAGGGAAGGGGGAAGAAAGAAAGGCGGTCCTTATGCTAAACCGGGAGAACAGGCTACCCCTAAAAATAATCTCACAAATGCTGAAATACAAGCTAAAATTAAAAACTTAAGGAAGACACGTACAGGGAAAAAAACAGGAGGCCAAGTTGTGAAAAAATATAAAAAAGGTAAACAAATAGCTTCTGCTGATTGGATGCAGGGTCTTACTAATGAAGAAATTAAACAAATATTAGGAAGTCCTCCAACGGATAAAGAAGGTGTAACACGCCATACAAAACGTAAAAAGAATAAACCACATAAAAAGAAAGTATCTATTAAGACAGCAAAGGCTGGTGGGCAGATGAGCCGTGTAGGTTTATCTCCTGCTGAAGAAGCTCGTTCAGGTACGATGTCTGAAGCTAAACGTAAAAAGTATCAACGTGGTGGACCTATACATCATAATACTAGTCGTGAGAATAGGTTAGAGGAACTTGGTCGAGTTGATGCAGAGAAAGCCTATACCCGTAAAGGTAAACGTAATCTTAAAGATGAAAAGAAACGTATTGTGCGTGGATTGAAAAAGGGTGGACAAGTTACTAATGGTAATGATTTTGTAGCTTTAAATTATGATTCGTAAAGGAGAGAGAAAATGAGTGTAGCAAGAATAGCGAGTAAATTAATATCAAAAATAAAACCAAGGCCCAAAGGAAAGAAAAGAGGAGTAGCATCACCTAAAGATCCTAGAAACTATCCAGGTAATCCTATATATAAAATGAAGGATAGAGCTTCTAGAGAAAAATATAAAAAGAAACATGGTATGTATCCTGAAGATGATCCTAGAAACTATTCTAAATCAGATAAAGGTGCTCAAAAAGCTATAAAAAGAATGGGACTTAAAAAGAAAGCTAAAGGTGGGATGGTAATTAGTGGTCCTGATTTTGTAGCAAAACAGTATGATTAATGCCCTTTAAATCTAAAAAGCAACAGGACTTCTTAAAAATAAACCATCCTGAGATTTACAGGAAGTGGAAGAAAAAGTACGGTACTAAGATTAAAAAGGTTAAAAAAAGGAAAAGTACTAAGAAGAAGAAATAATGGCAGAGATTAGTGATCAAACTTCTGTGGCTATGCCTATACGTAATCTATTAGCCATTATTGCTAGTGTTGTAATTGGAGCTTGGGCTTACTTTGGAGTAGTAGAAAGATTAAATCGGATTGAAACTAAGACGCAATTAATGGATTCTGATCTTAAAAAGAACAATGAATTTAGAATTAACACTCCTGAGAGTCCTACGGATAAAGAACAATATATGTTAATTGAACATATATCAGGACAGGTAGAGAAGATTCAAAAGCAATTAGAATCAATGGCTCATAACAAAGTAAATATAACTAGACTTCAAAAAGACGTAGATAAAACTATGAAGAATATAGAGAGTCTAAAAGATGAACAGAGAAGTTTAAAGTACAATGGGAAATAATAAGAATGGAGTTATTTATTGGATTTATTTTACACTTATATAATAGTGTAACAGGACAATTATTAGAATTTACACCTAGAGATAGCTTATCGGAATGTCTAAAAGTTAAACGAGTAATTGAAAGAAGTGATCCACCGACTACACATCCACGATGGATTTGTAGAAAAGGTAAACTAAAACTAAAGAAAATGGGGGATGGTAAATATTATCCAGTAGAGATTATAAAGGATTAAGATATGATATATGTATTATTACTTTTAGGAATGTGTGGATTGGTAGGTTGTACATCTGAACCCCCTGTAGTTGAAACTCCTGTTATTAAGGAGAAAGTAGAACCTAAAACAGAAAAGTATGCATTTGCAATACTGGTAATAATTTGTAACTCATTGGATTCTATTCTTGATGTAATGGAAGAAGATAAAATTTCTAAGGAGGCAGCTACTGCAAGTATAAAGAAGTATGCAAAAATGGGATTATGTGGAGTAGTTATACCACCCCAACCTGGAATGCTAGGAAAATTAGTAGCTTCTTATGTAGACTATGATGGAACTCCTTCTCAAATATGGAAACTCAAAGGTATAGATTTATGGACAATTGTTGCAGTAGAATATATAGAATTTAAATCTAATAAAAAACCTAAAGAAACACAGTCTATTGGTCACACTATTTAATATAAAGGAATAACATGGCACTCTCAGGAACATATGCATTTGATTTAGATATTGATGCCGTTATTCAAGAAGCCACTGAAATGATTGGTGGAGGAGAAGTTCTTGGTCACGAACCTGCTTCGGCACGTAGGTCATTAAATTTATTACTAGCTGACTGGCAAAATCAGGGGATACTCTTATGGTCTACTGATGTTAGTTCTATTACAGTAACAACTAGTACTACAACCTATGACTTAAGTAGTGCTACTATTGATGTTATGGAAGCAGTACTTAATAGAGATAATACGGATCTTCAGATGACACGTATATCTTTTGAAGAGTTTCTAAAGATACCAACTAAAGGTCAGACAGGTAGACCATCACAGTATACGGTAAAGCGTAATCAGGCTTACCCTACAATGTATGTATGGCCTCTGCCTGAAAATTCTACGGATGTAATTAAAGTAGAACGTATAGGGTTCTTGCAGGATATAAATAAGTCTGCTAGTCAGAATGCAGATATTCCTAGACGGTTCCTACCCTGTTTAACTACAGGACTAGCTTACTATATGTCTATGAAACGGCCAGGAGTAGAAGCTACTAGAATAGCTATGTTAAAAACTGTATATGGTGAACAGTTTAAAAATGCAATGGAAGAGGATAAGGAAAGAGCTAGTATTTATTTCTTACCTAAGATAGGATATGTATAATGGCAAATAATAAAAATTCAGTAGCTATTTGCGATACCTGTGGTTTTAGATATCCACACAGAGTAATGCGTATGAATAGTTATGGTATGTTAGTCTGTCCTACGGATTGGGATGGAGCATTTAACTTAGTCAATAGCCCCCAAAATAAATCTCCTGATGTAAGAGATGATGAAAATATTCGTAATCCACGGCCAGATGTAAATTTAGTTTTAAATACAAATTGGGATACTGATACTAATCAGTGGGAATCTGAAGACAGATATTGGGATATGGTATGAGTACAAAATTAACAGGTAGACGAATATCAAATACATATAACCAGTTATTAAAGGTTAATGTTTCAACAAATACAGGTATAGATGGTACTCTACAAACTATTCAGTCTGGGGATGCAACTAATAGTGCTTTACAATTATCCCAAAGTAAAGTTAATATTGATGGAACACTAGCATTAAATGGAGTTAATATTACTGCTACTGCTTCTACTATAAATGCATTTACCACTCTTACTGATCTTACGGGATTAGTAGCTATAAGTAATGGGGCTGCTTATGCTAGAACACTAACGGCTGGAGATGGAGTAGTAATTACTAATGCTGATGGAACGTCTGGTAATCCTACTATTGCAGTAAGTTTAACAGGTATTCATGTATCTACTTCTTCTGGATATTTTAGTGGTGATGTTACTGTAGCAGGTTCTATCTGGGCTGCTGGTGGAGTATTCTCTGGTACTGTAAGTGCAGCCACTTTTGATGGTGCTCTCATAGGTGATGTTACTGGGGATATTGATGGAGCTAATGGATCATTTAGTACAAAGGTAAGTTCTACTGATTTTGTAGCAGCAACAGGTAGCTTTACAACGAAAGTATCTGGAGTAGCAGCAGAGTTTAGTGGGAATGTTTCTGTAGGTGCATCTATCTATGCGGCTGGTGGAGTATTTTCTGGAACTGTAAGTGCGGCCTACTTTACTGGTGATGGTTCTAATCTAACTAATGTTCCATCAGCAGAGGGTGGAACTATGAAGACCCTAGTTAGTGGTACGGGAATGGCTTTAACTGTGGGAGGAGTAGCCGCAACCTCAATTCATGTTAGTGGTGTTATTGGACTAGCTGCTAATCAGACATTTGGTACAGTATCTCTAGGAAATGTTGCTGTTACTACTGGATTATCTGTTCCCGCTGGTAGTGCTGCTACTTTTGGAGTACCTGTATCTGGCACATCAGCCGTATTTACAGGGGATGTATCGGCAGCTAATGTATATGCTGCTACACAGATATATGTAGGTGGGGTAGCTGTACCTGATGCGGCTGCTATAACTTCTATTAATAATGTTACAACTTCTATTAATACTGTAGTAGCTAATGTATCTAGTGCATTAGCTACGAGTATAGGAAATAGTAATAGTGCTATAACTTCTATTAATACAGTTATTGGAACAGTATCGGGAGCATTGGCTACTAGTATTGGTAATAGTAATACCAATATTACCACTAATACTAACGCTATTACATCTATTAATACTGTTGTAGCTAATGTATCAGCACTAACTACCACTAATGCAGCCGCTATAACATCTATTAATACAGTTATAGCTAATACTTCTTCTGCTTTAGCTACGAGTATAGGTAATAGCAATACCAATATTACCACTAATACTAATGCTATAACATCTATTAATACTGTAGTAGCTAATGTATCATCCGCTCTTGCAACTAGTATTGGAAATAGTAATAGTGCAATAACATCTATTAATACTGTTATTGGAACTGTATCAGGAGCTTTAGCTACTAGTATTGGAAATAGTAATACGAATATAACAACTAATATTAATGCTATAACTTCTATTAACACTGTTATTGGAACTGTTTCTGGTGCTCTGGCTACTAGTATTGGAAATCACTTACCTTTGGCAGGAGGTACATTAAGTGGTACAGTATCAGGTACGGATATTTATGTAAGTGCTATGGCTATTGGAGTAAATACTTTACTTGGTAAGAACCTTCATATTGAGACAGCAGCCGTAGCTGACTTAGTTAGTTTAACAGATGGAGCAAATATTTCTGTAGATTTTAATTCAGGACAAAACTTTCATCTAACTCTAGCTGGAAATAGAACATTAGATAATCCCACTAATTGTGTACCAGGACAGGTTGGAAGTATATTTATTGCACAGGATAGTAATGGAACTAGAACATTAAACTATGGAACTTCATGGGAATTTATTGAGTCAAGTGTGCCTACATTATCTACTAGTATTAATTCAGTAGATAGACTAGATTATATTGTTAGAACTTCAACGGCTGTTCAGTCTATACTTTCAAAGGAATATGGTTAATGGTATTTAGTAATAATCTTTTAATGGGTGCAGCTTCATCTACTGGTGGAGCGGCTCCTGGCTATGTTATAGAAAACTCCGTTATGGGGGATGGGGTTGACGGTAATGCTTCTCAAGTAGCTGGTACTGAAGGAGATCGTAGAACTTTTACTATTGCTGGCTGGATAAAAAGAACCGCTTTAGGTGCCGAAGAACAAATCTTTAGTAATTATAATGGTCTAGGTTTACCTAATAATAGAAGTGCTCGTATCAATTTTGCAAGTAATGATAAATTTGAAATATCCGGTCAGGCCGGAGCATCTAATACTTACTTTCTTTATACAAATGCGGTATTCCGTGATCCTAGTGCGTGGCTTCATTTTCAGGTAGATTTTGATACTACTAATAGTGTTGAATCTTTAAGAATTGTTCTTAGAATTAATGGAGAGGTACAGTCATTTAGCACGGCAACCTATCCTGCCCAAGATCACGATACTTACTATAATTGGACATCAACAACTAATTATTTATTTTCTGAAAGTGGCTCAGAATACGATCAAATGTATTTAGCACAGTTGGTGCAATCAGATGGAGTGCTTCTAGATACTAACGATTTAATTGAAATTAACAGTGATGGAGTTGCTATCGCAAAAGATATTTCTAGTCTTAATCTAGGTGATGGTGATGGGACATCCGGTCTGTGGGATTTTGCTGATAGCTCTGATCTTGGAAAGGATGTATCAGGAAACAATAATAATTGGACTGATAGTTTTGCTGCGGCTGACCAAACAACAGATACCCCTACGGATAGTGGGAGTACGATTGGGAATTACGCTACGCTTAACCCGCTTATTCAAGGTTCTCTTTGCACTTTATCTAATGGCAATTTAACGGTGACTGGGAATAGCGCATCTAATAATGGATCGGTAGCTTTCACTCAATATGTTGAGGATGGTGGTTTATATTATTATGAAATCACGATGACCACTGTTGTTTCAGAATATCCATATCCGGGCGTAATTGAACATCCGGGCGAAGCATGGATCAACACAAGCGGCTATGCGAGTTCAAGCTCCACACTAGGTGGTTTCCATGCTCAAGCAGGTGCTACTTATATCAAAATAAATATTCGGGGAGTATACACTGCTGAGTGGGGTGCAGACCCTTGGGCAAACGGTGATATAGTTACCATTGCAATTGATGATGCAAATGGCGCTGTCTATTTAGGAAGTGATTCTTCAGGTAGTTTGGTTTGGCAGAATAGCGGTGATCCAACAAGCGGAGCTAGTAAAACAGGGGCTGTCTTTGGGTATACACCGGGAGCATCAACAATTGCACCCTTTATATCGTCCTTTAACGGATCTGTAGCTACTATTAATACAGGACAAAGTGCTTTTACTTATACTCCGCCGACAGGATACAAAGCTCTAGGCACAGTTTCTCGCCCAGCCCCATCAATATCCAAACCATCAGATCAGTTCCTACCCATGATCTATGAAGGTAATGGTGGTGGTCAACGTGTAGGTAACTTCATACCGTTTACCGATGTTTATGCTGTTGATAATTCTTGTGTGTTTGTTAGTGGGGATAGTGATTATCTCCAGAAAACTCTTGGTGCTGGTAATGATGAATTATTTACCATGAGCTTCTGGTGGAAGCCTGGAATTATTCAAGACTGCACGTTTCTTAATGCCGAAACGGATGCGAATAACAGGTGGCGTTTTGATACTGCTTCAAGCCAACTACAGATTTATGCAAAAGTTGGTGGAACAGTTCGTTGTGATCTTATTACTGATATAAAACTTAAAGATCCTTCAATGTGGTATAATGTTGTGCTTGTATGGGATTTATCTGAAGGGTCAGGTGATCGTGTAAAGATTTTTGTTAATGGTGTAAGCCAAAGCATCACCTTAAATACTGAACCATCTAGTTCCTATACCTACACCGTAAATACAGCAATAGAACATGAAATAGGTTCTAGAGAAGGATCATCAATATTCCTAGATGGCTATTTATCTGAGGTAGTCTTTATAGATGGAACAGCAGAAACAGCGTCAGATTTTGGACAGACCGATACCTCAACAAATCGTTGGATACCTAAAGATCCTTCAGGTCTAACTTTTGGGACTAATGGTTTCTATTTAGAATTTGGTACAGCGGCAGACTTGGGGGATGATACATCTGGTAAAGGTAATGATTGGGCTGAATCTACAAGTTTAGGTACTAATAATCAGACAGATGATACTCCTACAAAGAATTTTGCCACGTTAAATCCCAATGAATCTCAATATACATTAAGCAACGGAAACCTGACTGTAGGAACAACATCTACACAGGGACGATCTATTGCAACTCTCGCACCTACCTCCGGTAAATGGTATTTTGAGTTTGAACAAGGTGCTGATGCTAATGTGATAACAGGATTTAGTGAGCCAGATGCAAGTCTTGTAAGTACAAGGCTTTATGATTCTGGTGGAATTGGTTGGGCACAGGTAGACATTGGACAAGAATCAGGCACTACAGTAATTACACAAAATGGTTCTTCTAATCAGATCCATACCTATAGAGGTAATAATGGAACTGGTGCTATTAATGTAATGGTTGCGTTAGATATTGATAATTTGCTCATTTGGTATGGTAAGGGTGGGACATGGTTTGATAGTATAATTCTTCCTAGTAGTTTTGCAAGTATTGGAGATTTAACTGCTCAAGGTGGCTTGGCAGCGGCTTTTGATAATACTTATCCGAAAGCATGGACAAGTTGTGCGGTTAAGTCAGGAACTCCGACAACAGGTTATATCGGTAAAGATTGGGGCAGTGCTGCCGAGAATAAAAAGAAAATTGCAGGGTTTTGGATAGAAGGATCATCAGATGATGGTTTAATTAGCACTAGCGGCACAACAACAGTTGTTCTATACGGTTCTGATTCCGCACCATCCGACTCAACGGATGGAACAGCAATCACTGGTGGTTCTTTTGCTGCGACTGATGCAAATTCTAAGGAATTTTATAAATTTTCAGGTATAACTACGTCAACAGCTTATCGTTATCACTGGCTAGAAATGTCTAATTCAGGTGGTGGCGGAGATATTGCTGCTGCACAAGTTCAATTCTATGAGCTTACGGATGTCGCTAATGGAATTGGAGGAGTAACTATCACACCGCAATCTACTGGATATGCACCGGCTGTTCGTCCTTGGTCTTCTGCTGGCGGCACTATGAATTTTGGATCAAGTGCTTCCGGTACTAATTATACTGCTCCAACAGATTTTAATCTTTTTAACCAAGATAATATGGCAGAAAACACCGCTGGCATTACAGGTCTATCTTGGATCAAGAACCGTGATGTAACAGGTGATGATTTTATACTTCAGGATCGTGTGAGAGGGATTTATGAATATTTAATATCTAATGATACTGATATTGAAGCTACAGACACCAATTCTGTCCAGCGTTTCCTTCAACAGGGCGTTGAGATAGGAAACATGGATGAAGTAAATACTTCTGCTGAATCCTTTGTTCTATGGCAGTGGGTAGCTAATGGTACAGGATCATCTAACACAGATGGTGATTTAGCATCAAGTGTATCTGTAAACTCTACGGCAGGGTTTAGTGTAGTTAGTTATACAGGGCATTCTGCTTCTACTGCATCTACAGTTGGACATGGACTAGGAGCAACCGCTGATTTAGTAATAGTTAAAAATCGTGCTGTGGCTGACGGCTGGTCTATTTATCACAAAGACTGTGGCGCAACGGAAGAACTTCGTTTTACTGCCACAGCAGCCTCCTCAAATTCTGCTATATGGAATAATACCGCTCCTTCAACTTCTGCCCCGTGGGTTTTCACCGTAGGTACTTCTCATAGTACTAACGGACCAAGCGAAGCTATGATTGCTTACGCTTTTAAAGAAATAGAAGGCTATTCAAAGTTCGGTAAATATGAAGGGAATGGAGATGCTGATGGAACATTTGTCTATACAGGATTCAGACCTTCTTATTTAGTTGTAAAAAATATAGATGCCACTGGGAATTGGTGGTGTGTTGATGCAATACGAAGCACATATAATCAAATTGATGATGTGTTGTTTCTTGATAGTGATTCAAAGGAAGAAGCATATGCGGGTGTAGATTTCACCGCTAATGGCTTTAAATTGAGAAGTTCTAGCACCAGCCTGAATGGTTCTAATACTTTTGTATACGCTGCATTCGCAGAGTTTCCATTTGGCGGTAGTGGCGTCGCACAGGCGAAAGCTAGATAAAGTGGAGTTTGGTGTAAGAGAATTAATTCAATTTGGCACTCTGCTGGCAAGTTTAGCAGGAGCTTTTGCCGTTGTTAAGTCTCAATTATCCAGGGTAATACAAGAT
>Ga0209128_1001028_pt1 | contig 19581 bp, 16 predicted proteins | sample ETNvirnome_6_100_FD_184072 | JGI IMG/M metagenome (GOLD analysis project Ga0209128, IMG submission 184072) | Marine viral communities from the Pacific Ocean - ETNP_6_100 (SPAdes) (version 2) | ecosystem: Environmental > Aquatic > Marine > Oceanic | place: Pacific Ocean | collected 2013-06-19 | reverse complement strand
GATACTGGTAGTGGGCTTAGAGCCGTTGTTATAGACAACAATGAAGTATCCACGTCAGTGTTGGTACTTAAAGCTGATAACCACCCACAAAAAGATAAAGATTTTTATCTTGGTAAGCATAGGTGGGGAAATGAAACCGAAGTTAAAATAATAGGAGATTAATATGCCTCAAATAGCAGAGCCAATAACATCATTAGAGCAAGAACTTGAATTACGAATTGAATGGCTAGAAAAAGGATTAAAAGAAATTGCAAACAAAACACTGGGTTTAGATGATATAATACAAGCAATATTAGATGGAGAACCAACAACAGCCGATGAGCATAATGTTGTTCGTATATCTGATGTAAATAAAGAAATAGCAAAAGAATGGAATAGAGACAGAGAAGAAAGAATAAATAAAGAGAGCAAGTAAAATGGGCACTCATAAATCTATGGATGCTAAATCAGCTGACAATAATATAAAATATTGTAAAAGCTGTAATAAATGTTGGGAGATTCAGTTGATGAATAATTTTAGAAAAAGAGAGAGAAAGCTTATTTATTATGAAGACTTCCCTAATTATGGAAAAGTAAAAGAAACATGCGATGCGTGTAAAGGAGAACATAATGTCAAAAATGTCATGGATAAGTTATTTGTGCGAGAACAACTTGAAGGATGAATTGATTGAAGAAGTTGGAGTTGATTATGCTAATGGATTTTTAGAAGCACATAAACAAATGAGAGAGAGAAAAAATGAACCTGCCTTTAAAGTATTAAATAAGATACACAACAATATGCAGAAGGAGGTACATGATGCAAAAGTGTCCAGCGTGCGGATACAATCAAAAAAATAACCCAAGAATGGGTGCTGATATGAATAGGATTTTGAAGTCTAAGAACAGGAAGACAACAAAAATCTTAAACAAAATAGCATCTATTATAATGAGAAATGTGCCATCTGAAACTAGATTAAATTACTATCAATTTTTATATGGCACTCAAACAATAGAAGATAATGTATTAGAATGGGCTATTGAAACATATTACCAATCAAAACACTTTGAATATGGTAAAGGTTTTGCTTATTTAAGAAGCATAGCTCAGAATAGAGATAAGAATGTAGATACATTAAGAAAAAACGAGAGACAGAGACTGGGTTCAACCCCACCTGTCTATGAAGGAGAAGAAGAATGAAGAAGAAAAAGAATATCCCAAATAACTTTAGAGGCAAGGAAGATAAGTTCTGGTCTAATATAGTTAAAGGATTAAAGAAATTCTTAGAATCACCATTTAAATAACAAAAAAGGAGAGAGATATGTTACAAGATGCAATGTTCCCAGTAGAAGAAGTACCAGCAATTGGTGTTTATGACAATGGAGCTGAAATAGACTCTAGTGGATACAAGTTTATAGTGAGACCAGACACAGGTGCGGTATTAAGTTGTATGACAGACAATTATAGACTTGTGAAAAATGAGACAATAATAAAAGCAGCAGAACCTATTATAAATAAATATAAAGGCAAATTAAAAGAAGTAAATGTATTTGGTAGTGGTCATTCAACACATATGAGTTGGCATTTCCCAAATCACTTAGTTAAGATTGGCAAAAATGATGAGATGACACCTGAAATTGTTATAGGAAATAGCTATAATGGTACAGTTGGAGTTAATATAATAGCTGGAGCATTTAGATTAGTATGTTCAAATGGACTTGTTATAGGCATCGTTGCATCTAAATACAAGAATAAACACATTCAATCTAATATATCTTTAGATGATTTTGAGAGTGTTATATCAGAAACAATGGATAAAACAAAGTTAATCTTTAAAGAAGAGTTTCCTATACTACAGGGGACAAATTTTAAAGATAAACATATCATTAATTTCTTAAAGATGTTCCCAATACAGGCAAATGAAATGGTTACACAGGCATTAATAGCTAATAGACCTAAATCATTTTGGGATTTATTCAACGTAGGGACTAACGTACTTAGTCACCACATGAATAGAAATGCTCAATCCACTCATGGAATCGAAGGAAGATTGTATCCTGCAATTAAGAAGTGGGCTGAAAAAGAGGCTGAAGTTGCCATCGCTTGATTGGTACGATTGCCCCATTGTTATACCTTATTATGGTGGTAAGTATATGTTGAGCAAGAAATTTGTTCCACTTATACCCCACCACGATAGGTATTTTGAGGTTTTCTCTGGAGGTTTATCAATGTTCTTCAGGAAATCTAAAGCAGAATGGAACGTACTAAACGACAAAGACAACAACATTGTTAACCTTTATATGTGTATTATACATAAGCTGGATGAGTTAGTAGAAATACTAAATTGGCTTCCCAAGTCTAGAGAATTATTCTTAGATTTCAAGGTTGAGGTGCAAGATAAACGTGAGATAGAGATACCTGACCCAATGAGAGCGGCTCAATATTTCTATTGCATTAGACACAGTTTTAATAAATTAATTCACACCCCATTATCTATGGTTAAAGATTGGAATAAGAATTGGGAGACAGAGTTTAAATACTCAAGGGAAAAGATAGGTGGAGCTACGATAGAGAACCTTGATTTCGCAGAATTAATTGATAAATATGAGCCTCGGTCTGGTGACTTTTGGTATTTAGACCCACCATATTTTGTTGCTCACGAAAAAGGCAATAAATACTATCAACATAATTTTAATGCTGATGACCATTTAAGATTAAAAGAGAAGGTAGATAAGATACACGAACATGGTGGAAAGTTTATGGTTAGCTATGATTATAGAGATGAAGTAAAAGAACTTTATAAAAACTATGATGTTAGAACAATAGACTTAAAATACGCAGGAGCTACAGATGAAGCAAAGCAAAAAGAACGAAAAGAATACTTAATAATAAATTATGAACCTGCTAACCAAGTAGGTTTGTTTTAAAAAGGAGAGAATATGTCTGGAGAAAAAATTAAAGAGTTACCATCATCATCTGAAGCAGAACAAGCTTTATTGGGATGTATCATACAGGGTGGTGAAAGAGAGCAGGAAATTGCTATGGCTTGGATAAGAGACAACAATGCTTTTTACACAACAGATAATAAGCATATATGGAAATCAATGTCTGAGTTATATAAAGATGGAATAGATATAGATATAATAACATTAACTAACAAAGTAAAAGATATTTATGGAGATAGTAAAGCATATTATATTAGTGGATTAACAGATGGAGTTGTAAGTACCTCTAGTGTAGAAAATTATGCAAGAATAGTATGGGAAAAATATATACAAAGAGAAACTGCAAAGTCAGCTGAATCCTTACTAAATGCAAGCTATGAAGACTATAAACAAGTAGGTAGTATATTAGAAAAACATAGCAAGTTAATAGAAGAGTTAAGACAGATACAACCATCTAAAATAAGAGACATTGAAGTGTTGGTTGAAGAGATGAAAATGACAGTAGAAGAAGACTCAAATCTCATCCCTTTTAACCTTGGACATCTTGATACATTTGCAGGTGGAATGACTAGAAAAGAGATTACAGTTCTTGGTGGAAGACCGGGACATGGTAAAACTACACTTGTAATAAACATAGTTAAAGGTCTTATTGAACAAGGTTACAGAGTAATGTTATTTAATCGAGAAATGAGCAATACGGAGATGTTAAAGAAGATGGTGGTAATGGACTCAAATTCTCTAAAATATGGGGATATAAGACGAAATGACCTATCTGATAACGATAAGGATGAGTTCGAAGTAGTATCCGATAAGATAAAGAACAATTATAAAGAGTTTATTATGTATGATAACATAAGAGGACTTGATGATTGTCTAAGGGAAATTGCTAAACATAAACCAGATATTGTAATTGATGATTATATCCAGTTAATAGGAGTAGAGGGAGTAAAAGAAGGAAGAAGGTTCGAGATAGAGAAGATAATGCAAGAATATAAGTGGATATGTAAACAGGAAGATTGTTCTGCAATATTAGTATCACAACTTAATAGAGAGATAGAAAAGAGATTAGACCCTAGACCGCGTATGAGTGATTATGCAGAGTCAGGAGTAATCGAACAAACTGCTGAATCAGCTATGTTTGTATTCTATGGACATAACTTTGATAGTGACAAATTTAACCCATATAAGAGTGAGATTATAGTTGCTAAGAGTCGTTATGGGAAGATAGGCACACACATGGTGGGATTCAATGGAGGTAGATGCAAATTCTATATGAACTCTTCTATGGCAGAGAAGGATAATATTGCATAAAAGTTGTTATGGGTGTTACTTTGAAGTAAACAATAAATGTAACTGGTTTAAAGTAAACCAAAATTTAGCACCCAAAACAATCCCCATTGAGACAATGGAAAAAGGTTGTAGTAAATACAAGAATACGGAAATGTCGGGATTGGAACAACATCGCCATATAATAGAATTATTTGATGGAGAAATCCTTAGTGATAAGTACGAAAGGCCGACATATAAAAAGAAATGGACAAAGAGTCCACATAAATATACACACAGGAGAGACGCACAATGATTATAATAGGAATAGACCCCGGTGCAGGTGGGGCTATGGCAGTTTGGGATAAGGGAATATCTAAAATATATAAATGTCCAAATTCAGTAGAAGACATGGCAGATATAGTAAAGAACTCCCTTTTAATCAACAAAACAAAAAATATAAGAGAAGTCTATGCTTATATGGAACACGTTCATGCTATGCCACATGACGGAAGAAGTTCATTATTCAAATTTGGGACTAACTATGGTAAATGGTTAGGTATCTTAGGAGCGTTTAAAGTACCCACCACACTCGTATCTCCCCAAAGATGGATGAAGTATTGGAAAGACAAATTAAACATCAAATTATCGAAAGATAAATCTAGTAGAAAAAGAGAGTTAAAAGAGATAGCCTCACATTATACAGACAAAAAGATTACATTATATAATGCCGATGCTATATTAATCACAATGTATGGACTGTTTGACAAACACGAAGGGGAACAAAATGTGGAAAATAGGTGATGTTAATTTAGGAATAATAGCAATGAAAATAAATGATGAAGAATTAGATACAATAATAATAAATATTAATTTATTCCCAGTGTCTATTTTCTTAGAAAAACATAATGATATGAATCATTTGGAAATGAGGATGACTATATTTAATAAATTAACATTTGGAACATTTGTTCATTTATAAATAAAGTTACTTTAAGAGCGGTGGGGAACTCCTTTGTTTAATGGTATAATCAAATTCCCATCGCTCTGTAAAGCTTTGTCAGTTGTTCTTGTTGCTCTCTTGATGTCTTAGCAAGAGACTGAATTGATTCACTGCTTTTCTTTTTCTTGGGAAATACTTTCTTTAGTGGCCAAGACTTTCTCATTTCTCTTGTTTCTTTTGTTGGATACAACCCAAACTCATGCATTAGTAAGTCCCAACCAGTGCCATTACTCAATGCTTTATAATCTTTTGTTATCAGCTTAGACAACTGAACATTTAAAGTAGATAAAGTTCTTGCTTTTTGTTGGTCGTCTGTCATGCTATATGCATCATTATACCCAACAAGCATATCAGCTATTACGTTATCTGGAGTTTTTATAAAATCATGTAATGTTGCATAAAAATATAAATCACCAGCAGTTGGCCCCATAAAACCACGGCCTTTTACATCTTCACCTTCAATAGCTTTCTTTAAATTTTGAATTCTTTCAACTGTATCATTTTCCATTAGTCTGTGAAGGTCAAGATTCAATACACCGCTCATCATCTCAGTAAACAAATAAAGGCCAGCGAACCTTAGTGGGACAACTAAATCTGGACTATTCCATTGCCTTGCTATAGCAGCGTCTGAAGATTTTCTAAGTACATCAGATTGTAATTGAAGAAAAGACATTGGATAATGTAAAAATTGAAATGCAACCTGACCAGCTGCCCCAAGTTTTGTTTTACTTCCCCCAACAAGAGGAGCTTTCTGACTAGCTGCGTATTCAAATGCATACTTACCAACAACATCCACTGCATATTTTTTTGACTTTTGCATGGCTTTACCTTCCGATATTCCACCTCTAGTTAATTCTCTATATTTTTCTATAAATGAATACCTGAACATATGCCTTCTTAAAAAGTTCTCAGTTACTCTTTGAAAGATAGCTCCTTTACCAGCCGCTGATGTTAGAGCAGCATCAAACCTTCTCCATGCTTTACCTTCTTTATATTGAAGAACATGATTACCATCTATCTCTTTTATTTCTACTTCTCTTTGTTTTATACCTTCAGTTGGTAATAAACCCTCAGTGAATAAAGGAGATGCCATATCTTCAAATCTAAATCCTTGTTCTTTCTCAGCTTCAATAACTTTTTCTCTTAATGGATGATTTTCCCACTCTCTTAAATATCTTGCAAAATTAAGATTACCCACAGATTGAATATAATACATACCAGATAGTGTATTTCTCGCAGCTGTCCCAACTCCAAATCCAAGTTTAGATAAGAATTGGAATCCAGTTAATGCCCTTACTGTTTTATTAACCCAAGCTGGCCTTTCCGAGTATCCTTTACCAGCTAATTCAAATGTATCAGATAAATAATCCCTTAACGCTGCAGTGGCTTCACCTTCTTTTGGCATACCCCTCATGCCTTCATAATATAGGTTCTTTAAATAATTTGCTTTATTAAAAGCAATAGCATCAAGGGAATATTTTCTTAAAACAGTAAGAGGATTACTTAAAAATAAGTCAGATGGAGTAGAACCTCTAAACCTAGCTGACTTAGGAGACCCAAGACTGCTTCTCATTTCAGTAACAATTTGTTCTAGTTCATTTAAGTCCTTCTCAGAGTCTTTATAACCTTCCTTTTCGGCTCTGTCCATAACTCTTTCAATATTTATAAAAGACTCTACTAAATAATGAGGAAAATAATCACCACCTTTCATTCCTTTCTGTATTGCTTTTATTTCTTCATCTATAATTTTCTCATATCTTTGAACTCTTTTACCAGTTCGTGTCAACATAGCACTGGGTTCTGTTGAATTAAGATAACCATTCTTTATAACATCTCTATGTGATTCCAAACCTTTTACTAATACTACACCCATATCATCAAGGAGTCCTCTTGCAAATCTACCAGCTTCCCTGACATTCTCTGAAAATGGTTCTTCCCTACCAGTCTCAGGGTCAATCATCATTCTTCTTCCCTTTTCTGGCTTAGGAGTTTCAAGATACTCAGAAAGTTCCTTTAATACCATTCCTCCCTCAGAACTGAATAATTCTTGCATTTTCCCAATAATAGCTGAAACCTTAGCTCCCTTTAAATCTGAAGTGGGGTTATTTACCTCCAATACTAATTGACGCTCTAGTTTTTCTAAATCTTTTACTTCTTTTACACCCGGTATAAGCTTACTTCTACCGCTCCTTGAAAGTATCTCAGTCCTTATAAGTTTAGATATTTTTATATGCTTATCTAAATAATTAGAGAAAGCGTTCCTTTCATAGTTGGCTTGAAAGTTGATTCCTTTATTCATATAATTAGTCACAGCGTACTTCTGCATTACACCACGCCTAACAAATGAATATCTTTCAAGAAAATTTAACTTAACATTATTTAAATTCTTTGATTCCCTTACAATCTCATTCTTGATTCTTCTTATATCTGCTGGTGTAAATCCAGTATATGAATCAAATGCAGGTTTATATGTACCTCTCCATACTATCTCTTCAAACATCTTCTTACCCAAAGGACTATCTACATCTCCATAATGCTCTGTGATAGCTTTTTTTAAAAAATAATCTTTACCTTCAAAATTAACTTTTTCGCCATTAAATAAACGACGCATCTGATTCATCGAATCTGAGGCAAACTTTTGCTTTTCTTCTAATGTTTCTCTTTTAGTTGGTACGCATTTACCGCTCATTTTCTACCCACAATCTGTTAAGTTATCTTTATTTAAATTCTTAGGGTTTTCATAGAATTCTAATTCATTCTGTATCTTTCTATAAGTACCATACTGATGGATAAATTCTAAATTACCATTCTCATCAGTCCTTGACTTAGTCCTGTTTCCAATTCTTGCAAGCGTATGCCTGTGATGATGTTTCATAGCTGGTACAGGATTCGGGCCATACAGCTCACCTTTCTCAAATGATATATCATAATATGGGTCTTCACCTACATTTATAGTTCTATCTGTGGCGTCATATAATTTACTCTTGAATAAGTCAACAGTCTCAGTTGGTAATACACCATCATGTGTTCTTCTGTATTCAGCTCCATATGTAGCAAATATGTTATTGAATTCTTCAGTAGCTCCGTTATTCAACATCCATCTTCCCATAGCATTTACAAGCCTCTTGTTTATTTTGAACTTAGGTAATCTAACACCATTTGCCGTTACCCTTGTATTAAATATTGGGTCTGGTTTCATCATATATCTAATTAAATCAAAATACTGGTCAGCTGCTTTGTCACCAGAATCACCTTCGGACATTCTTCTTTCTGGGCTTGTCCATCTATCCATAAACACCTTAACAATAGCATCTTCCATTCCTCTTTCTAATTGCCAATTCTCAGATGCGTTTGGGTTCTTCTTATTAAATTTAAATGTATCACTTACAAGAGCCCCAAGATTCCTCTTAAGATTTGTAAATTCCTGTATGAAACCACGTTCATGCATTTGATTCTGGAATCCGAGATGAGATAATTGGACATCCCCAGTCGCTCTTAACATCGCATATCCATCTAAAACATCTGATGTTTCTATAGACTCATATTTAATTGGATTCTTTAATAGATAATATTCTCCATTATATAAATTTTTACCTTTGCCCGGTCGTATCGCAGTCACTTTAGAAAATCGTGTTTTACCATCTTCAGTCGACTTTCTATACACATACATCCAATCAGTTTTACTTCTATTGTTTACTCTTTGCCCACCTTTTATATTTGTCTTAATTTCTCTTCTCTGTATATTAAATCTTTTACTTAATTGTTTAAATTCTTTATCACCATGTTTTGAATATATCCCATCCATCATATTAGCTTCTAAATTCTTTAAATGTTCAATAACATTTTCTATATGAAACAGTTTCCTTTCAGCCATCCTATGAGATTCGTTCTTATTATTTCCTGCTTTTCTTATATATTTTTCAAGAGACTGTTTCTCGGATGCGAAAGCATGGAACAATAAAGAATACTCCACTATCTTTTGTTCATTAATTAATTGACCTTTCTTCAAATCTCCATAAAAGTTCTTCATATAATTCCCACTAAACAATTCTCCACCCTCAAGTTGATTCATTATATCAGCATGATTATCTTTTCCAGTAAGAGACAGCCCCATCTCAAGATTCTCAAGGACTCTTTGAGCTTCATTAGCCGCTGTCTGACCAATATCTGTTAAAGATTTTCTATATCCTTGTAAGCTTGCTTTACTTTGCGATAGATTAGTAACGACCTTTCCAGCAACTGTAGACTCTCTAAAGTCTGTTCTTCTACTTGGGTCTATAAAGAATATATCATTTCTAGGGACAAGAAACTTCTGGTCTTTTTCTTTCATATAATCTTTATAATCTGACCACTCATCAAAATCTCGACCATGGAATACTTGATTTAAGTCTGCTAATTGAGCCCTAAAATCTTTATCCTTTCTACTTAAAATTCTAAATCTAATTCTATCATATACATACTTATTTGGGTCTGCAGTAAACTCATAATAATCACTTCTAATTCTAGCTATTTCATTAGCATCTGGTGGTCTTCTTCCAGATTCATCAAATACATCTGTTAATACTCTTTGAGGCCCGTTAACTCCTCTAATAAATTCCACTATTGCTTGTTTATATACTTCTTGAGTACGAGAACTTTTTATAGTATCAAGATTAAAAAACCCTCTAAAATTTTTCTGACCAAACTGTACCTCTTGCTCAGCTGTTAGATTATATTTAAATTCACCACCCGGCTTATCACCAAATAATAAATATCTTACTACGTCTTCAGTCCTAGATGCACTTGCCCAATTTGGTTTTTTAGACGCATCTACTATAGATTGTAAAACATTCTTATATGTTTGTAAAAATGTTCCTAATTCAGCTCTTGATTCTTCCTTGCTCTTTGTCTTGTCTTTTCCTATGAAACCAACATTGTTTATTGATAACAAGTCAGACTGCCTTAATAAGGCTGATAAAGATGTGGATAATTTCTTAACAGCTCCAAAATTCCTCTTAGATTGCATGAATAATTTATTGTGGTTATGAAATGAGTCACCAGCTGGGAAAGCTGAGCCTGCCCTAAGTGATGCATCGCTATTCCCAAAATAATTTAATGAAGGCCCAGCAGAAGGATATACATATGCTTCAATAGAATGGCCTGCGAAATTAAACAACTCATTAGATACTTGATGTGGCTTAACATGATAACTGAACATAGCATCAACATCAAAGTCAGCTTGATGCATTTGAGCTATATCAAAAACATTCACACCAACAATATTGCCTTGTTCTTTGCTATAAAAACCTTCTATCTTATGATTACCAACATCCCCACCTAAATTTGGCATCCTTAGAGATAAAGAATGTAAATGAATTGAAGACCTTAACCTTTCAGACCTTTCAGAAGCATTGAAATCCATTAGAATCTCATGCATATCTCTTAATTTAGGAGACCTTGAAGAAATATCTCCTTCCATTCCTTCAATCATATCTATTTCACCCTTTAAATCACTCACTTTTAACTTTTCATAAGGGTCTGTAGCTGTCCAATTGCCGTTTACGTCTCTACCTAGAAGAATATCTCTCTTTGTCATAAATCCGTTAACTGGAGCGTCGGATGAAACAACATATTGTATCTTATCAAAATCATTTATTGCGGTATTTCCATCTGAATGTGCTAGTTTCTTACCACCAAAAAGAATCTGAGTTCTCTTGCCAACATCGCTTATATCTCTATATAGTGGTAAAGAACCTTCAATAAATGGAACCAATATAGAATAAGAGGCTCCTTTTGTTTTGGGTTTCCTTAATTCAGATACTAAATTTTTAAATGCTATTCTTTTTAAAGTATCATGTATTAGTACAGAATTTGGGTCTACTCCAACTTCTAGAAAAGCCGATGTTAATCCATCAGCTGATTCCTCCCATAATTCATTATTTTCTTTTAATTTATTCATTAAGAACCTAGCTGTACCAACTCTATGTACACCAGATACTAAACTATATAATTTTTCTTGCTGAAAGTTTATTGCTTCATCATAATTAATCCAATCTTTTGTGAAAGACTCAAACCCAGCTTTATTCATAAAGTCTGTCATAGAATATGTAACACTAGTTAATGCTTTCCTATCCTCAACTTTACCAAGAAATAAATTCTCTAATTGAATCCTAGATTTATTTACCGCCATAGAATTATTTATCGCCATCTTAGCAGCTTCTAATGTACTCTTTTCAGGCAAAGCATCAAACTCAGCTCTATTTATTTGAACTAATTCCGCATTAAAAGCTTTAGCAGCTGATTCAGTTGTAAGTATATCAATACCAGCTCTATTCATGGCGTCTGCTATTAATGGGTCATATACAAAATTTGTCTTTAATAATATACTTTCAGTCGGTGTATTGAACCATCCAGTCGGCTTTACACCAGCTGTTCCAAATTGATTACCCTCAAACAATCGTCTTCCTTTATGTAGATAAAGCAAATGAGCTGCGTTGTCGCCTAAATAAGATATAGCATTTATAGAAGAACTGTCTAAACTAGCTAATGCTTTCTTCGCATATTCTAATTGTTCAGATGCTATCTCTTTATTATCAACCATCTCTTTTAATTTTTGCTCTACAATATATAGAGCAGATAAAGGACTTCTATTTTTTCCTTCAGGCCCTTTCATCTCATCAGCGGTTCCTACAATATTAAATCCTCCTTCTCGTTCATAAAAATTAATTGCGTTTATTTGTTCAAGAGAGAGTATCCCAGATTCACTTTTAGCATCTTCACGAAGCTCTCTCAATAACTTCCAAGAAGCCTGCGATTTAGCACCAGTTGCCTCTGTTAATGCAACGTATTTAAAAAAGCTTCCAGATAGTTTACCAAGTTGAGCAGAGTTCTTAGCAGCCCCCATAAGTTCATTGAATTGATTAGATGATACTTTATCGTGATATAATGCCCTCACCATTTGCTTAGCATCATGTTCGGTGGCTGGTGAATTCAATTCGCTTTCTTTTACATAATGACTATAAATACTTTTTAAATTTCTGAGTTCTTCTGCCATTCCATTCTGTTCAAAGAATTCTGATTTAGTATCGTACCATTCTTTAAACTTTCTATTCAATCTTCCATCTATTAGTTGTGATGCTCCTAGTAATAAAGATGTATTCTGGCTAACAACTATTCTAACAGGAGTCCCAAATACATCAGTTAATGTGGCTGGGTCTTCGGCAGTCCCCTTCAATACATTTAATAAAGTTGATTGAATCTCATCTTGGAGCCTGGAATTTTTAATAGTCTTTTCAATATCTTTTATATCATTTATATCAACCTTACTACCATTAAAAGTACCCTGTCTATCCATCATTGAAACATCAATACCAATCTCTTTCATTTCCGCAATGAATTCTGATGTCATACCTTTACCAATCAATGTTTTACCAACTTGGAGAATAGGTTTGCCAGCAAGTCCAACCATCAACTTAACTGAAGGTATCGAAGTTCTCCCAAATTGTGTACTTAATAGCATTGGATATGTATGCTTTAGGAAAAGGTCTATTTCCGACCTCTTGCTCTGTTCTCTTTTTTCTTCTGGAATATCTGTATTTGAATCCCACTTTATTTCTATAGCTTGAATAATCTCATTCCGAACTTCAGCTTTAGACTCATTGAGCCACTTTCTATGCATTGAAGTTGGTTCTAAATCATATAGTAAATATGATTCATTTAGAGATTCCAAAATCCCAGAGAACTCTCGACTTTTTAAATTCTCATTATATTTTCCATACCTATTAGTTAATACAGAAGGAGACACCTCTTGTTGTTTTTCAGAGTAATTAGTAGAATAGTCATTCATCTGTTCAGCAATCTTTCTTTCCATCTCAAAGAACTCTGTCTCGTCATAGGAGTTTCTCCAAACTCTCAGAGACTGCTCCATTTGAAATATGGCTTCTCCCATCTTATTATTTCTACCAAATAAAGATACCATTTCAGATAATGTTTTTGCTTCGTCTGCCTCAAGTTGGAATTTTGTACCTTCCATCATTTGCCTGAGCCTCGACATAAGTCTGTCTTTTCTATCAGTTGCTGCTATTCTATCATGTGAATAATTCTGAAGGTCAAACATTATTTCATCTAATACAGTATTCGTCCTATCAACTTCATTAACATGTGATAACATAGTATTATATATCATCTTAGATACACTATTTACACCCTGTGTCTCCTTTCCTTCTGATTGCTCAGCTATAATATTTTCTTTTAATACAGAAAGGTCTTGTAAAAAATCCTTACTAATCAATTCAGGTGGATTCTTTAAAACTTTATCTATCTTTTCTATAACTGAGTTCTTTTTCTCTTCACTATCAATAGGCTTTCTTTTTCTCTTTGAGAAATCCGTTACTCCTTCTTCAAAAGGTTCATATAATTCATCAACTATAGCATCAACTTCAGTCAGTCTAATTCTATCTGCTTCAGCTTTTGACTTTATCAAGTTATATTTCTGCATCATATTACGATTAAATGATTTAGTCATGCCATGAACAGCATCTATAGCTACATCAAGGTCTGCTAGTTTATTAAAATTAGCCTCTTGGACAAATTCTACATATTCACCAGTAAGTTGTCCCATATCTTTTAAAATATTATCATATTTCTTCATAAACGGGTCAATTTGAGTATTATCGCCATCAAACATTTCATGCAAAGCAGCTCTAACTGTTTCTCTATGCAATACTTTTAGTTTTGGTTGACCTTCTTCTGTGACAACTTCAGCAAATCCCCAAGCCTGGGAAGCTTCTAAGAGAGTTAAATGACTTGCATTAATATGCGGTGAATTGAATAATCTTTGATAGTGCCTCTTAGATTGCATATCAACAGTGTCTTTTGTAAACTCATAACCATCAGCTCTAAAAATATCAACTATCTGTTTAGCATCCTTATAAGATAGAGCTCCACCTCTTTTCTCAGCTTCTATAGGGCCACTACCTCTTCCCAATCCCCATGTTCTAGCTATAAAAGTAATTTGTCTTTGTATATCTATTTTTTCTTCTTGGTCAAGTTTTTCCCATTCTTTATCGGTCATCTCACCTTTACTTAAAGCAAGTAATTCACCTCTTCTAAATCGGTCTTTAGGGACTTGACTCCCAAAATTTGATTCTAATATTTCATGCAGGTTAGAATCAGTTCCTTCAAATTTGTCAAATCTGTTTTCAACTATATTAAATAATCTATCCTGTCTCTTCCCTATTTTATATTCAGCTATTGCTACAAGAAATCCATTATCCTCTATATTTGTTATATCAATCTTATCTGGATATTCCTCTCCATAATTCTGATACCTTAAAGTCTCCTCTAATAACCTAAGATGCTCCTCTACTCTATGCTTTGTTGTTGCATCATTCTTTACTTCCCTTATTGAAAGTTCTTTGTCTCCAACTCTATGTGGAATATCCTCTATTAATCCTATATCCCTTAAAGCATTTCTAAGAGAATTGAAAGTATTTAATTCATGGTAATCTGTATTGGCAAATTGTGATTCAGTCCCAATAAGTTTTGCCATTCTAATAGGTTTATCTATGTCTATCTTATCTGGTTCATCATATCTAAGACCTATCTCTTTAGCCATTTTCATAACACTTTCAAGGTGCATGATTGCATTATTAGATACACTCTCTTTAATTATATCATTCTTCCAATCGTGGAATTCCTCAACAGTTAATTTCTGAGTTTCAGATATATCTATATTTTCTAGTTTTTTCTGTATCTTTTTTAACTGATTCTCTGTTAAGTGTTCTATCTTAACATGTCCTTCAGCCGCGGCTATATCTTGCATATTTCTAGAACGATGAGAAAGCTCATATAATCCATGAGCATAAAGAACAAGTCTATGCCGATTCGATAACTCACTTACATCACCAATAGCCTCAGCTGGGGCTTCCCAGAACTCCCCTTCTTGCTGTTTTCTTTCTGACTCAAATATTCGTTCTATTTCATTAACTTGTTTATTCCCAAGTATCCCAGAGAAACCAGCTGCGAATTTATTTTCATCATTAAATGCAGTTGCCCAATGTTCAAAATTCTTTGGGTCTAAACCAAGATATTCTAAAGCCCTAGCTCTTTCACCAAATCCATTTAAATGGGGCAATTCCTTCTGAAATAGAGGTTTCTTTATTTTTGTAAAGTAAGCTCCAACTAAAAGATGTGTCATTATCTCTTCAGGCGGAAGATTCTTTAACATATTTGTATCAAGTATAGTCTGTAGATTAAAATAAGCAGCTCCAAGTAACATCCTACCAGTGGAAGCAACAAAGTCATCCTTAGCTTCTTTGTAGAAAGTTTTCCACATAGTATCTGGGTCAACCTTCTTATAGATTTCTTTTATAGCAGCTATAGAATTTTCCTTACTTTGTTTACTAGCTGCGTATCTATTTGCAACCTCACCTATTCCAGAAACAGTTTTCTTTGTATCACTTAGGAAACTATCCTTTGTTATCATTTCCAATATACCCTTGGCTTGGCTTTCTGTAAGGTCATCAAGCTTATCTAATCTTACCTTTTTAAGACCTTTCCATAAATCCCAAGCTTGTTTTCTTATATGGACTTGACCACCTTTACCAACCATTTCAACTGCTGGTAAGAATAATGAGAATATAAGAGCATCTTTTACATCCGTAATGGGGTCAAATTCTTTTTCACCTGCTATTGAATGAACTCCATCATGTAATAGATTATACACAGAAAAACTAGTTGTTAGTTCAGCAGCTCTAGCGACATATCTTGTAATACTACTTCTATCTTTTACAGAAAATGTTGTATTTAAATTTTTCTCTATAAGCCTTGAAATATTGTTTATATGGACACCTTCACTCTTCATAGCTTTAGCTGCGGAATCCGTAACTTTAAGTAATTCACTATCAAGAGCATCTGGGAATTCTTTTCTAAGCTGTGTAAAAATTGAACCTCTAATTTGATTCTCAGCTTCTTTTATTTTATCAAGACTTAATTCATACTTAGATAAAGCTCTACCCGCTCCTGTTATTTCTGGAGCTCTTAATCCAGACTTAATTGCTTTTTCAGCTATCGTCTTATTTAAACCAACTTTACCAGCAGTTTCAGCTGCAGTCGTGGCAGTCTGTTTTACAACTGCTCTTGTACCAGCTTTATTAACACCTGAAACAATTGCTCTCGCTCCCTTACCTATATAAGTTAATGGAACTAAGAATCCAGCAGCCTCGCCTAGAACTGCTCCAACTGTTGCTAATCCCTCAGTCTGTCCCTCTAATAAAGAATATAGTTTCTTACCAGTAGCTTTTTCATAAGTTATACCCGGTATACCAAGTAAAGCACTATCAGCAAGATGCCATGCCGCAGAACCTATACCATGAAGAACCCCAGATTTCTTATCAGATGGGTCTGGTGAATCTTTAGCAATATCTTGCTGTAATTGTTCATATAAAGACAATCCAGCAGTCTGTGATGGTTGTGCTGAGGTGGGAGGATTAGGAGATGAAATAGCATTACGCTGTTTCTCTAAATCATCAAGGATTTGTTGTGTTAGATTGTCCTGCATTAATTATTAAAACCAAGAGGCCCTCTCGCTTTTTCCCAAGCTTCTAAATCTTCATCAGTAGGCCATATTCCAGTATCATTCCATATAGCAAGTTTCTGATATGCATCTAAACCACCAGTGGCCATTTCTACAAATTTTCCAATACTAGTCGGGCCATGTTCACCCCTTCTTATATCAGATGTTGCTAAACCCTTTCTTAAATTTATATTAGTTTGAGTTAATTTTCTAACATCATCACTTAATAATTGTATTTTAGTGTTAATATCATTTTCAACTTTAGTTTGATTCTGTAATTGTAACTCCCATTCTTCAGAAATTTCTAATCCCTGTCCTTTCAATACTTTAGCTTCAGATATATTCTTTGCCAACTGCTCTAGGCTTTGTTTATAATCTGAAATTTCTTTATTTTTAGATTGAATTAAATCATAGCTCTGCTTTACTTGAGCATCTGGAGAAAATGGGCTTTCAACTTGAGTATCTCCCGAAAGAGTCTCAGAAGTCTTTTCTAAAACATCAGATTCTTTTTCAAAAGCATCTAAAGCCCTTTGAACAAAAGTAAAATCTTTTTGTATTTCATAATCACCTTTCACATATTCTTGAGTTTCCATCATGATATTTGTATCATTTTCAAGAGCGTCACTCATAGCTTGGAATGTCTTAATTACATCTGTATTATCGGCTCCTTCTGTAATATCCAAATAACCAAGCTTTTTAAACGCTTCATAATATTTCTTATCTTGTGAAGTCATTTCTTTATCTGGACTAAGCCTAGCTCCTATATTAATAATTGAATCTGGACTTTTACTTGTATATAAATCCCAAGTAGCACTTACTAAATCAGCAGCTACATCTTTATCTAATTCAATTTCTTCACCAATCCCCCACGTTGTAGTTAACTTAGTCAAAGCTTGTTCCATCCCATCAGTTTTATCTGAATACTCAGCATATATAGCAGACATTCCTGTGTCTTGAACAAACTTTTGAGCTTGTTTTAATTTAAACTGGGTATTGGTAGAACTTAATAATTCAAGATTTTTAGCTGCTGATTGCATATCAAACTGTCTCTTCTGCTGTGCAAACTGCATAAGTTGTAAAGCCTCTTGCACCTCAGAACGCTCACGAGCCTGTTGGTATTGGAGTATTCTATTTAACGATTGTAATGCTTCGGCTGCCATTATAATCCTATATTTTTACCTAAGTACCATGAATCTTCCATGTCACCAGCTAAACTTATTTCTCTTGTAAATTTTTCTTTCTCAGCTTTTAATCTTGCTTTTTCTTGCATATACCCAGATGTTATTTCACCAAGTTTCTGTCCATATTCTCCCATCATACCCTCACGAGAATAGTCCCCCTTTTCCCTCATAGCTTCTAAGGCTTCTTTACCACTAGCCTCTACATCACCTGAAAGCGCAAAACCAGTCTTACCAGAAGCTTTAGTAGTGGATTCGATTATCTGTTTTTCACTAACTCCTAATTGTTTGCCCATTTCTCCATATTCTCTCTTCATTTGAGCCCCAAGTAATTCTCTCGAAGCATTAGCAGATTCACTTAATTTGCTTTCAGCTTCTTGAGTAGCCTTTAATCCTTTCTCAGCTGCATCTCTTGCTGCACCAGCTTGTTTTTCCTGTATACTACCAGATTTATAAGATGAATATGCCCCAAGAGCAAGATTTCCAAGAGCAATTGCAGTCATTACAAACTTTTCTTCTTTACCAGTTTTTGGATTAATTGTCCCAGAACCAACTGCATCTACTAATTTCTCTCCCCTTAACCCATACATATTCATAAGACGTTTTTCATCCTCATTCACATGCCATACCTTGCCTTTACCGGGGCCAAGTTTAGAAGTCTTATACATCGCAGTATCACGAGGGCCACCATCGGGATGACTACGACCATGTTTTGCTAAATGATTATATGCTAATGTATTAGCCATTTATAAACCTAAAGGGTTAGTTATACTTTCTAAATCAATATTATTTTCAAATAATTCTTTATATCTAGAAGTCCTTATTTCTTTTGACTTTCCTCTCATTGAAGAATCTTGCCCATATAATTTTGTATTAGCTTCAGCGGTTAATCCTCCTGAAGCAGTTTGCCACAAACTTTGACCATTATTTGCTGAATCATCTAAAGTTTCGGGCTTCTTGATATACTCAGGAACATTAGAGGCTCCCGTACTCTCTGATTTTGTTTCAGTCTTGCCAAGCCCAAAACCAGTTTCATCAAGCATGGATTCCCCTAACTCCATACCTCCTTGAGCGTGAACACCAGCTCTACTAAATGTTTTAGCAGAATCGCCTTCCCCATAAGTATATGTTCTCTCTTTACCAGTTATAAAATCCCATGATTTTTGTTTAAAACTTCTTGTATCTGCTTGCAAATCTCCATATTTATCCGCAAGGGTAGCTGAGCGAGTCTCAAATTTTTGTTTATCTTGGTATCCTCCATATAAAGTACTACCAAGTTCTAAAGCAGCTCCTATTGTTTCTACTTTCCTTGATAATTTTTCCTGCTCAAAAGATTCCCTTTTTTTCGTAAAATCCATTTCATCCCAAGCTGAAGACGCTTCGGTTTTTTTAGAAGCATAAGCTCCAGATGCTCTGCCAGAGGCTATCCCCATTGAATATAAACTTTTAGCCATATTAATTATATATTTTTACTATTTAATTTAATGAACATAGTGTTTCCATACAATAACATTATGATGTGTGCTCGGTATCTGATATATCTAGATTGCCCGTTTCGCCAAAAGGTTGAAAAAATACATTTACCCTACTTTTAAACCATTCTGTATCTGCTTGAGATGGGGAACCAGAAGTCCAACCATCATCATATCCTCTTATTT
>Ga0209128_1001027_pt1 | contig 19582 bp, 22 predicted proteins | sample ETNvirnome_6_100_FD_184072 | JGI IMG/M metagenome (GOLD analysis project Ga0209128, IMG submission 184072) | Marine viral communities from the Pacific Ocean - ETNP_6_100 (SPAdes) (version 2) | ecosystem: Environmental > Aquatic > Marine > Oceanic | place: Pacific Ocean | collected 2013-06-19 | reverse complement strand
AGAAAAAACAAATTATAAATTTGAGGAAGGGGAAATTGCTATTGGTCATACTTACTTAAATATAAATATGTTATATCATTATTATACTACATTATCAATGAGAACCGATGATAAAGGTTTTAATTTAGGAGAATTTTTAAGAAATATTTGGGATGGGGTAAGCTCAAATTCAGGGAACCATAAATTTGTTTTGCACACTGATTTTGAAAGGCCTAATATAATAAGAGTAATTGATTTAAATAGTAATACTGGAAATGATATATTTGATAATGCTTTTACTTTAAACATTTTAGGAACAGACTCAATTTGTAGAAAATCTACATATAATACTTCTATTCCTAGTTCTCAAGTTGCTACTATGGCTATAAATTCTCAAGATACTAGAAATGCTGAGAATGTGGATGATGTAACATGGAATGCTTTTAATGAAGGAATAAGGAATAGATTTTATAAAGCCCCAATACCAATGGATGAGGAAACAAAAGAAAATATTAAAGAAAGAGAAGAAGAAAATACCCCTAAAGGAGCCGAAGGTCAACTTTTAGATACTCCTAAAAAAATATATGATCATAATTTATGGTTAATGGATCATGAAGAAGGAGATGATGAAGGAACATGGTGGGGTTTTGAGTGGGAAACTGAAGGTTATCAACAACAAATTCGCGATTATAAAAAAGCTGTAGCAGACGGGGATTATCAAGTTGCTAAAGAAGGAACAGTTTCCGGCTTTTTTTCTCCAGAAGCAACAGATGAAAGGGAGGATATTGAAGAAATGAAAAAAGTAGTTAAAAAAGCCCAAGCACAATCTGAATGGCTTTGCCGACATAATACTGATGGGAGTCTTATAGATGATGGACCTGCTCCTCCTGCTGTTATCCCCTTAAAATTTCAATGTGAATTAGATGGTATATCGGGAATAGTTGTAGGAAATGTTTTTAAAATAGACCCTTCAAGATTACCACAATCTTATAAAAATAAAAAAATAGCATTTATTGTTATGGGAGAATCTCAAAAAATAACCGCGGGGCAAGATTGGACAGTAGAAATAACAGGCCAAATGCAATTATTTAATGGAGAAAATCCGGCTAATTATATTCCACCTAAGACAACTGATGAAGCTAAAAATAAAAAAGCTAAGATGGATGGGGCTTCTGGCAAAATAAACCCTAATGTTGATGACAATTCAACTAATGGGGCTCAAGCTAATAAATTAAGAAAAATTTTAAAAGAATTAGGATATAAAGAAAAAGGAGTAGAAATAGATAATGGGGGGGATATTTCTATTACTATGAGAAAAGCAGGGGAAAAGGTATTTAGAACAATTAAAAAAGAAATACCTTCTATAGAAATAAAGGTTACAGGGGGTAATGATGCTTTCCATCAGAGGTTAGGTTATACTAGTAGACATACTGCGGGGAGAGCTTTAGATTTTGTAATTTATCCTAGTACAAACAAAAATCTAGATAAAGTAGTTAATATTTTACAAAGAATATCAGCAGGCAATAATCCAAATTTTAGGTTTATAGATGAATATAGGCGTTTATCTAAAGCGGGGAGTGGTGCTCATTTTCACATATCTTGGGGCCCCGGAACAGAAGCCCAATCTACTTTAAACAAATCATTAGCTTTAGCTAAACAAGGAAAAATCAACCCAATTCAAATAGCATAATGGCATATTTTCCAAAATCTAAAATATTAGTTAAAAATACTCCTGGAAATAAATTTGTTTATAAGGATACTTCAAAGGAATATATTGGAGATTATCTTGAATTAAGTAATGGAACTTATTTTGCAGGCAGTAATACTTCTAAATTAGGTAAAGAATTAATTTTAGGTAGTGAAGATGGTTCTAATAAAAGTGTTATTTTAAATAATAACATATATAATATACTTAAAGAGAGTTATTTTAAAAAATTTCAAAAATTAAAACCTCTTTTAGCTACTCGCCCTAAACCTACAGAAAAAGATTATAAAAATGGTAAATATACAAGATATTTTGCTATAAAATCAAATAATAGGGATGTATACTTTGAAATTAATAAAAAAACATATGATTCTTTAAGTAATAAAAAATTAGAGTATGATGTTAATATGTTTAAACCTGGACAAATTAAATGGAGTTTAGAAATAGATGCTTTTAGTATAAACACTAGGGCGTTAAGAGTATATGAACAAACTTACCCCAATGTAAGTAAATTTTTTAGAAATCCTGGGGAATTTGCAAAAAGACGTGGTTAACTGACTTTTTTTTCTTAAAATCGGTTATGTTTTATTTAATAGAAACTTTAGAACAGCTCAAACAATTTGAGCAGGAAGAACACTTTGATGATTGTTATATTGAATTCATTCAAGGTAATGATAAAAAACACCCTGCTTTAGATAAACCTATTTTAATTTATATTTTCTCTTATCTTTTAGATAAGGGATTTATGATTAGTTTAAATCACCCTGAATGTATAAACGATACCTCCCATGTTTTATGGGAAACAGAAGTTTATAAACTTATAGAAAAATATAATAAACTATGGGTTTTAGACAAGAAAAAATCATTACACTTATATTCTTCTCATTGTATGGTTGACTTAAAATCCCGCCATTACCTTATAAAAGGTAAACCATTTGAGGACGACTTCACAACCACAGCTCACACATACTTCCAGCGTAAATTCAGCAAGACAAACGTAAATAAAATGATACCTGTTGGGAAGCACTACAGTGTGTGCGAACGTAGAAGATACGCTGCTCTCACAGGAATTTTTGATAATGTGAGAACAGGAATAGAAAGTCTTGAGTGGTATGATAAGGCTTTAATCCCCGTTTTATATAAACTTGAACAACAAGGTTTGCAAATAAATAATAAATTTGATGAATATTTTGATGTAGAAAAAAAGTTCAACATTGAATATAATAAAATTTTAGGCCAATATAACTTTGAAACAACCACAGGGAGACCAACAAACAATTTTAATGGGATTAATTTTTCAGCTTTAAAGAAAGATAATGGAGAAAGGGAATGTTTTGAAGCTAGTAATGATTTCTTTGTTGAGGTGGATTATGAAGGGTATCACCCAAGAATAATTGCTGATTTAGTAGGATATGAATTTGGGAATGGAAGCATTCACAAACAATTAGCTAAAATGTATTTTGAAACAGATGAGATTACAGATGAGTTATATAAGAAATCTAAAGAATTTACATTTAAACAAATGTATGGGGGGATTAATAAAAAATATTTAAAACATGATTATTTTAGATTAACTCAAGATTTTATAGATGATTTATGGGAAGAATTTAATAAAGATTGGCCTACAAGAAAGGAGTATGCTCATATTGAAACTCCTATTGCGAAAAAAAGAATACTTAAAAAATATTTCCCTGATATTACTCCCCAAAAATTATTTAACTATTATATCCAAAGTATAGAAACTGAAAATAACATAGAGGTAATGGGTAAATTATTTAGATTTTTAGAAGGAAAAGGTACTAAATTAGTATTGTATGTATATGATTCCTTTCTTTTTGATTTTGATAAAGGAGATGGAAAAGAAACATTAATAGAATTAAATGAAATTATTGCAAATAATAAATTTCCTTTAAAACTTAAAACAGCTAAAAACTATAATGATTTAAATGCTTTATAAGGGGGTCCATATTTATAGCTAAATATGGTTTTTATAATAATCGATTAAATGAATAATCGTCTTTATTGTACGTTTGTTTCCCCCTCAGACATTAAAGAAACAGTAGATAGCATTTGTGCCTCTTATACTGTTATCTTTAAGAAAGTATTTGTCCTTATTTCAGAAGATAGGGAAAAAACAATGCTTACTTATAACATTGATATGAATAATACCTCTGGGGAATTTAAAGTACCTAACACTATTTTAGTACATAGGAAAAAACATACAAATACTTTATATACTATAAACGCTCTCAACGAACTAATTAGGTCTTTAAATAATGGTTTATTAGATAAGACATATGTAGTGAATTGGAATAATTACCGTAATTGTATTTTATTATTCCAAACTGAAGGTTTGAAAAAAGTAAATACAAAAGTAAAAGAAGTTATAAATCTTAGCTAAAAAACTTGGTTATTGGTTTTTTTGTTATTACAGTCAATCAAATAATTTTAAATTTTAAATTTTTAACAACATGAACATAGATGAAGTAAAAAAGCGTCTTGATAAATTCAAGAACAAAAAATCAGGCAGTAGTGATAAAGCTGAATATCTTGCTAGTTTTTGGAAACCTAAAGCAGGTGTAAAATCAGTAGCTCGAATTGTGCCTTATAAGCATAATAAAGAATATCCATTCACTGAATTATACTTTTATTTTGGAATTAAAGTTCCTAGAATGATTGCATTAACAAACTTTGATGAATCTGATCCGATTATGGAGTTTGCAAACGAACTTAGGAAAACCAATGATGCTGATAATAAGGAATTAGCTAAGAAGTTATACCCTAAATTAAGAACTTTTGCCCCTGTAATTGTAAGAGGAGAAGAAGATAAAGGAGTTAGATTTTGGGAATTTGGTAAACTAGTATATCAAGAATTACTTGGAGTAATTGGTGATGAAGATTATGGTGATATAACAGATATAACTAAAGGTCGTGATATCACTGTTGAAGTAATCCCAAAAGCTGAAACAGGTAAATTATATGATACTACTACAGTAAGAGTTAAACCAAATACATCACCACTAGTTGATGATACTACTTTAGCTGAAACCTTACTTGAAGATCAAAAGGATGTTACTGAAATTTTTCATCGATTTACTTTTGATGAAATGAAGAAAAACCTTCAATCTTGGTTAAAACCAGATGAAGAAGGTGAAACAGTAGAACATACAGAACCCAAAGCTAAAGGTAAAGAAGATCTAGATTCAAAGCTAGATAAAGTTTTTGATTAATTATGGCGAAAAAAAAAGCAAATGATAATAGTCTGAATGGGGAATTAACAGACGTTTTGGCGGAATCACTCAATAAAAAATTCAAAAAAGAACACAGTAAAACCGCGTATTTCTTGGATGGAGGGTCGGAGTCACCAACTGACGTGCCTGAATGGATTTCCACAGGATCTACGGTTCTTGACCTAGCTATTTCAAACAGACCTAATGGGGGTTTACCAGTATCTAAAATTGTAGAAATCACAGGTTTAGAGCAAAGTGGTAAATCTTTGTTAGCTGCTCATGTTGTAGCAAACACACAAAAGAAAGGGGGGATAGCCGTTTATATAGACACTGAATCATCTTTAGATTCTCGATTTTTGAGAGCTATTGGTGTTGATGTTGAAAAAATGGTTTATGTTCCTTTAGAAACTATTGAAGAAGTATTTGATGCTATCGAAGATGTAATTTTAAAAATCCGTGAAAGGGATCCAGATAAACTGGTTACTATAGTGGTTGATTCAGTTGCTGCCGCAACTACAAAAATAGAATCTGCTGCTGACTTTGAAAAGGATGGTTATGCTACTCAGAAAGCAATTATAATGAGTAAAGCATTACGTAAAATTACAAATCTAATTGGTAGAAAGAAAATACTTTTAGTTTTTACAAATCAATTAAGGCAAAAATTAAACGCAATGCCTTTTGGAGATCAATACACAACATCAGGGGGTAAGTCCCTTCAATTTCACGCTTCTGTAAGACTTAGACTTAAAAATATAGGTAAGTTAAAAGAAAAAATCAACGGAGTAGAAGAAATCGTAGGAAATAATGTAGAAGCTCAAGTGGTAAAAAATCGTTTGGGTCCTCCTCAAAGAAAAGCAAAATATCAAATTTACTTCAATGCAGGAATAGATGATTATAGTGGATGGTTAGATTTAATGAAAAGCTATAAAATCTTATCTGGTGGTGGTGCTGGTTGGTATACTTACAAATTTGGAGAAGAAGAAATTAAATTTCAAGGTGTAGGTGAACTTAAAGAATTACTAAACACTCGTGAAGATATTAAAGCAAGAATGTATGATCAAATTTGTGAACATTATATAATGTTATACCGACATGAGGTTAAAGAACTTGACAGGAATGTTGATGAAGTGGTTATAGAAGAAGGCGGAATAAACGAAAATGACTGATTCAATCTTAGATATTTTAAACAAAGTCCAAGAATCAGAAAATCAAGATAAAAACTCAAAAGTACTCATAATAGACGGGTTAAACCTGTTTTTAAGGACCTTTAGTGTAAACGGAAGTTTAAACGAAAGAGGAGTGCCTGTTGGGGGTTTGATAGGTTTTTTGAAATCTTTGGCATACACAATAAGGGAAATTACACCTACAAGGGTAATTATTGTTTTTGATGGAGCTGGAGGTTCTTACCGGAGAAGAAAGCTTCACCCTGAATACAAAGCCAATAGAAAACCAAGTAAACGTATAACTAGATGGGATGCTTTCAATTCTATTAAGGATGAGAAAGCAGCAATGAAAGCCCAATTTTCAAGATTACTAGAATATTTGGATTGTTTGCCATTAGATGTTATCACTATGGATAATATTGAGGCAGATGATACAATAGCGTACGCAGCTCAGAATATCCTTACTGAAGGGGATATAGTAATAATGTCAACCGACCGAGATTTTTTACAATTAGTAGATAGCAGAATTACCGTCTGGAGCCCTATTAAAAGAATATTTTATACGCCAGAGAAAATTTTAGAGGAATTTAAAGTCCCATCTTATAATTTTTTAACATATAAAATTTTATTAGGGGATAAATCAGATAATATAGAAGGGGTTAAAGGGTTAGGACCCAAAAAAATACCTAAAATATTTCCAGATATTGTGGATAAGCAGTTTGATTTAAAGGAAATTATAAGTTATTCCACATCCCAAGAAGGACCAATGTATGAAAGAGTTATAGAATCTGTAAATCAACTTCACCTAAATAAAAAATTAATGGATCTAAAAGAAGTAGACATTTCAGGTAACATAAAAATGAAAATCTTTGATAAAATAAATTCGCAAATAAATTTGCTCTCCAAAAATAATTTTATTATGTTATACACAGAAGATAAAATGGGAGAAGCTTTAGGTAGCACCGATATGTGGTTAAACCAACATTTTTTAAAATTAAACGGCTTTGCAAAACAAACAGACAAATAAATTAACTCAATATGGACATAGTTTCCAAACCAAAGCATTAGCCTTACTTGTAACAAATAGAGAATTTTTACAACAAGTAGCTGATATTGTTTATCCTGAATATTTTGATTCAGATGCCAATAAATGGATTGCAGAACATACCATAAAATATTACAACGAATATAAAACTATCCCCACAATGGAGGTTTTTAAAGTTGAACTTGATAAAATCCCTAATGAAATTATAAGTGTTGCTGTAAAAGAACAACTCAAAGAAACATATAAATCTACTAAAGCAAGTGATTTAGAATTTGTTGAAAAAACATTTATAGATTTTTGTAAAAACCAAACACTTAAAAATGCTCTATTAAAATCAGTTGACCTTTTAGGAATGGGGGGGTATGATGATATTAGAACTTTAATCGATAATGCATTAAAGGCAGGTGTTGAAAAATCATTAGGGCATGAGTATTTAAAAGAACTAGAAGAAAGATATAGAGAAGAAAGCAGATCCCTTATTGAAACTCCTTGGAGTGTCATAAATAGAATTTTAGGAGGAGGATTAGGAAAAGGAGATTTAGGTTTAATTGTAGGGGGTCCTGGTACAGGTAAATCTTGGGCATTAGTTGCTTTAGGAGCTTGTGCTGTTACTATGGGGTATAATGTTTTACATTATACTTTAGAATTAGATGACATTTATGTTGGTAGGAGATATGATGCTTGTTTTTCTAAAATACCTGTTAACGGAATCTTAGAACATAAAGATGAAGTAAAAGGAATCATTAAAAAATTAAGAGGAGAATTATATATAAAGTATTATCCTACGGGCAGAGTAGGCATAAATACACTTCATGCTCATATAGAAAAATGTAAAAACCAAGAAATTAACCCTGATTTAATAATTGTTGATTATGCTGATTTATTAAAGGGAGCAGGGAAAGAAAGAAGAGATAAACTAGATGATATTTATATGAATTTAAGAGGATTAGCGGGTGAAGTAAAATTACCAATTTGGACAGCTTCTCAAGTAAATCGTTCAGGGGCAAGAGAAGAAATTATTCAAGGGGATAGAATAGCAGAGTCTTATGCTAAAATGATGATAACAGATTTTGCAATGTCACTTTCAAGAAATAGAGAGGATAAAGATAACGGAACTGGTAGATGGCATATAATGAAAAACCGATATGGTCCTGATGGTATGACTTTTAATTCTACTATTGATACTTCAATCGGACAAATAAACATTTCTGATAGAGAAAACCCTTCCACACCCGAAGATAATGCTGTTACTAATCCAAATGGATTATCTAATGCTGATAGAAGGAGTTTATATAGATCTCAAGAAGACTTCTTTAATCTTGGTTAGGTTTTTATTGTATATATTGTATTTATATTTGAAAAAAAGCCAACCAAAGTGAAGATTAAAGCTTCTCTTTTTTTGTCTAAAGGTATATCGTCGGTTTTTTATAGTTTATAATATTTATTAATCTTAACCCCACATTAAAAATGGATACCTCACAACAAATTTTATCTGATATAGTAGTTTATAACAAATATGCAAAATATAATAATAAAAAACAACGGAGAGAAATTTGGAAGGAAATAGTTACACGAAATAAAGAAATGCATCTTAAAACATTTCCCCAACTTAAAAAGGAAATAGATGAAGCTTATAAGTTTGTTTATGATAAAAAGGTTTTACCCTCAATGCGTAGTTTACAATTTGCAGGGAAACCTATTGAAATAAATAATTCAAGAATATTTAACTGCTCTTTTTTACCTATTGATGATTTTTGTGCTTTTTCTGAAGTTATGTTTTTATTGTTATCTGGTTGTGGAGTAGGTTTTAGTGTTCAAAGACATCATGTTGAAAAATTACCTGAAATCAGAAAACCCCTTAAAAAACGAAGGTTTTTAGTAGGAGATTCAATTGAAGGTTGGGCAGATGCTGTTAAAGTACTTTGTAAAGCTTATTTTGGATTTTCAAATTCTGTACCTGATTTTGATTTTAGAGATATTAGACCTAAAGGGGCTCAATTAATTACCGCAGGAGGAAAAGCACCTGGACCTGAACCTTTAAAAGAATGTTTATTCCAAATCCAAAAATTACTTGATCGAAAAGAAAACGGAGATCAACTAAAACCTATTGAAGCACATGATATTATATGTCATATAGCTGACGCTGTTTTATCCGGGGGTATTCGCCGAGCAGCGTTAATTTCTTTATTTAACATCGATGATGAAGAAATGTTATCAAGTAAATTTGGGGATTGGTGGGAAAAGAACCCACAAAGGGGAAGAGCTAATAATTCAGTAGTAGTTGTTCGTCCTAAAGTTAAAAGGGATGACTTTTTTAAACTATGGAAAAAAATAGAAGCTAGTAATTCTGGAGAACCTGGCGTTTATTTCTCAAATGATAAGGATTGGGGAACTAATCCTTGTTGTGAAATTGCCTTAAGATCCTTTCAATTTTGTAATCTAACAGAAATAAATGTTTCTAATATTGAATCCCAAGAAGATTTAAATGAAAGAGCAAGAATTGGAGCCTTTTTGGGAACCTTACAAGCAAGTTATACTAATTTCCATTATTTAAGAGATATTTGGAAAACAACCACTGAAAAAGAAGCATTGATTGGTGTAGGAATGACAGGGATAGCAAGTGGAAAAATTTTAAATTATAATCTAGAAGAAGCTGCTGGAGTAGCTAAAAAAACAAATGAAGAGGTTGCCAAAATAATTGGAATTAATGTAGCCGCAAGAGTAACCACAGTAAAACCTTCAGGAACTAGTTCATTAGTTTTGGGAACTTCCTCAGGTATTCATGCTTGGCATAATGATTATTATATTAGGAGGATGAGATTGGGGAAAAATGAATCCCTTTATCAATATTTAGCAAAACACCACCCTGAATTGGTTGAAGATGATTTTTTCAAACCCCATATTCAAGCAGTAGTTGCTGTCCCTCAAAGGTCTCCAAATAATGCAATAATGAGAGATGAATCAGCATTAGATATGCTTGAAAGAGTTCGTAAATTCAACACTGAATGGGTAAAATCAGGGCATAGAAAGGGAGCTAATACAAATAATGTATCTGCAACAGTTTCAATTAAACCAGAAGAGTGGAAAGAAGTTGGGGAATGGATGTGGAAATATAACGAAACTTTTAATGGGTTATCAGTATTACCTTATGATAATGGATCTTATGTTCAGGCTCCTTTTGAAGATATATCTCAAAGTACTTTTTATAGATTAGAAAAATCTCTTTCAAATATAAATTTAACAAATATAAAAGAAATCACAGATGAAACTGATTTAAATGGCCAAGTGGCTTGTTCTGGAGGAGCTTGTGAAGTAGTATAATATGGTTTTTGGAGAAATATTAAATTTTCAAGATAGAATGTTTTTATGTAAACGTAAGATAAGAGAATCTCATCAACCTATTATAGAAACTTGGAAATTTTATTTACATTGTGATGTAATTTTAAAAAAAGATGGGTGGTTTTTCTTTTGTCAAGAAATAAAAGATGCAGAAATAGTTGAATAAAATTTGGGATATTAACCAATTGTTATTATAATATAAATAAGATGGATGAATTTGAATTATATAAAAATCTTGAAAGATTAACTGAGATTACAGGTAAAATAGAAAATATAGATGAAGATGTTACCTTTGAATATTTAGAAGAATTAAAAAAAGAAGCTATAGAAATAGAAAAAAAACTTAAGAAATTTCAAAAAGAATATCCAAAAACAAAAAAATAAAATATGGCTAGATATACAAGATCAGGACCAAGAATGGAAAAATGGATAACAAGGCGTAAAGAAGCTAAAGAACGTCAAAATTATTGGGAAGCTTTAACTTCTGTACAACAACTTGATAGATTAGATGAAAAGCTAGGCAGGGGGGTAGGAGCAGTTAAACAAAGAGCTAGAATAATTAAAAATTCTTATAAAAAATCAATTCCCAAAGTAGATGAAACCAAGCAATATACTGATCCCAAAAAACAAAGACAACAAAGGAAAAAGGCAAAAGCAAAAAGAAATGCACAAAAAGGGTATCAAAATTTCTCACGAGGTTCCTATTAGTTTATTAGAAAAAAGCTTAGAATTTAATGATTATGACTATTGTCTTCCTCATCTTTTAGATGAAAACGAAGAATATAGAGACTTTTTTTATAAGACCAGAGAAAAAGGACGTTATATAATAATGGATAATTCTCTCCATGAATTAGGGAAACCTTATAATTCTGAAAGATTATGGTATTGGATGAATGAACTCAAACCTAATGAATTTATAGTTCCTGACTATTGGCAAGATAAAACAGCTACTTTAGTTGCAGCTAAAAGCTGGATACAAAGAGATTACCCCAAAAATACTACACCAATGGCTGTGGTTCAAGCATCTAATAAATCAGAAGCAAGCGAATGTTATCGTATTTTAAAAATGCAAGGTTATAAAAAAATAGCTTTTTCTTATGGTGCTGATTGGTATTACGAAGAAGGATTACCAACAACATATGAAATTAAAACCAAATATCTGGTAAAAGCTCATGGTAGATATAATGTTATTAAAGATTTTTATGAAAGAGGAATAATTGAAAAATTCGATAAAATTCATTTATTGGGTTGTAATATACCCCAAGAGTTTGCTTGGTATAAAGATATGCCCTTTATAGAATCCCTTGATACCTCTAATCCAATTATACACGGATTAAAAGGAATTAGGTATTTTGACTTTGGTTTATTACATAAAGAAAGTGATAAAATAGACAAACTATTAAATCTAAACGAAAATTGGAAAGATGTTGAGTACAATATCAAAAAGTTTAGATCATTTATTAACTAAAATAAAATTATGATTTATGTTATAATATGCATTGTAGCTTGTGCAGCAGCCTTCATTATAGGAATGCATTATTCTCAAAGAAAATTTGAGGATTGGGCTGAAAAGAAAGCTAACGTTAAATTAGAAGAATGGAAATTTAAAGAAGAAAAAAGAATTAGAGAGGATGCCTACCAACGTAGTAGGGCAGTTTCATTTGGAAAAACAATTGAACATTATGTTCCTTTTATGAAAAATTTTCCTGTTGGGCCTAAAGATGTTCAGTTTTTTGGAAAACCTATAGATTATATAGCATTTTCAAATAGGGGAAGCAAGAAAAAATGTGCTGTACACTTTATAGAAGTAAAAAGTGGAGAATCTAATTTAAATAATCATCAATATAATATTAGACAAGCTATTAGAGAGGGAAGAATTCATTGGCATGAGTTTAATGTAGATGGTATATGGGAACACGAAACTAAAACACAACATTTAAAGAAAAAAACATGAAACAAGCAGTATTAAGTTTAAGTGGTGGGATGGATAGTAGTACTTTACTGCTCCATCTATTAGCAAATGATTATGAAGTAACAGCTCTATCTTTTGATTATGGCCAAAAACATAGAATTGAATTAGAAAGAGCCTGTGAGTTAGTAGATTATTTGAATTTTAAAGCTGATGAGATTTTGGTCGAAAATAGTTTAGGTAAAACTATAAAACATCATTTCCCAAAAGTTAAACACCAAATTATCAAATTAGATGGTTTATCTTCTTTGCTTAATTCGAGTTTAGTAGAAGGAGGAGATGAAGTCCCTGAAGGGCACTACGAACAAGACAATATGAAAGAAACAGTTGTCCCTAATAGAAATAAAATATTTTTTTCAATTATTCAAGCAGTAGCTTTATCTATTGCAAACAGAACTAAAGAGAATGTTTATATTAGTTTAGGGATCCATGCGGGTGACCATTCAATCTATCCTGATTGTAGACAAGAATTTAGAGATGCAGATGATGCAGCCTTCCAAACAGGTAATTGGGATGCTGATAGAGTTAAATATTATACACCTTATTTAAGTGGGGATAAATTTGATATTCTAAAAGATGGAGAGATATGTTGTAAAGATTTAGATTTAGATTTTAATGAAGTTTATAAGAAAACAAATACAAGTTATAAACCAATATATCATCCCTGGTCAGGTCGTATGGGAAGTGGGATTTATGGTAGTTTTCATAAATGCTATTCAGATTTTAAATCAGCTTCATCTGTAGAAAGAATAGAAGCATTCCTTAAACTTGGTCGTCCAGATCCTGTTGAATATGCAGATGAAAAGGGGCCTGTAAGTTGGAATAAAGCAAGTAAACACGTAAAAAAATTATTAAAAGAACATGCTTAAAAGAATAGAGGATTACAATAAGGTTTTACCATTAATTGAATTATATCTTTGTGTACAAAGTGAAGGAAGTCTATCAGGTTACCCAACAATAGCTGTTAGAACTACTGGGTGTACTCATAGATGTTGGTTTGGAGAAGGGGGTTGGTGTGATAGTTGGTATACTAGCATTCATCCTGAAAAAGGAACATATAACTTTAATGATATAGTTAAAATATATGATAAAAACCCCCATGTAACCCATATGATGTTAACTGGGGGCTCACCAACAATGCATCCAGCATTAGTTAACGAATTAACACATTTCGCCTATGAAAGAAAAATCAAAATTACTATCGAAACTGAAGGATCTCATTTTGTTGAAACTGATTATCCCCTTGATCTCATATCCTTTAGCCCTAAGTTTTCTAATTCTGTCCCTGAGTTGGATGTTATTACTCCAGGGGGTAAGATTGTTGACCAAAAGTTTATCGATACTCACAACAGGCTTAGGCTCAATTATGAAACAATGCAAAAAATGATAGCATTTCATAAAGATTATCATTTTAAACCTGTTTGGGATGGTGAAGAAGAAACATTAGATGAAATCGAAGAATTTAGACTAAAAATGGGCATCCCAAAATGGAAAACTTGGGTTATGCCTGCAGGGGATAATAGAGAAACATTAATAGAAATTTATCCAAAAGTTATTGAAATGTGTGCTGAAAAAGGTTATTGTTTTACAGGTAGAGAACATATAATTGCTTTTGATACAAAACGAGCAGTATAATGTTAAAAAAACAATCAATCAGGAGTGAAGTTACTATTTATTTAAATAATAAAATTATAAATAAAGACGAAATGATTGAGATTTCTAAAGATTTTACTGAACTTGAAGAAGCTAAATTTAGAAAAATGTTACAACAAGGGGGAATCATTAAGATTCGAGGTTCCATATATGAAATAAAACGAAAAGAAAAATACTAACAAATGGAAAAAATAAAAAATACCAGAAGAAAACACCACACAGATATTGAAAGCGTTCCTATAGGATTTGCAAATGGACAAGCACAAGGTAACCCACTTACAGAAGAAGAAAAAGAACAAATGATTCTAAAAGCTTCTTTTCATTATGGTAGGTTTTTAGATGCTTTAAAATGTGATTGGAAAAATGATCCAAATTCAATGGAAACCCCAAGAAGAGTAGCTAAAGCTTATGTAAAGGATTTATGGAAAGGAAGATACGATGCTTTACCTGATATTACTTCATTTCCCTCTGATGGATATCATGGAATAATTTTAGAAAGAGATATACCTTTAGTATCTCAATGTTCACACCATCATCAAACGATTTTAGGAAAAGTTCATATAGCTTATATTCCTGGAGATGATGGAAGAGTAATTGGTCTTTCAAAACTAAACCGAATAGTCGAACATTTTGGAAGAAGAGGAGCAATCCAAGAACAACTAACAGTTGCAATTCATAATGCTATTAATAAAGTAGTAGAAGAAAATACAGGAGTTATGGTTGTAATTCATAGTTTTCATAATTGTGTTGGTTGTAGAGGTGTTAAGCATATTGGAGCTAGTATGATTACTAGTGATGTTTCAGGTGTGTTTGCAGATCATGAAAAAACTGCAAAACAAGAAGTAATGGGAATGTTACGATTAAATTTACTAGGATATAAATAATTAAAAAACCAAAAAAATGATATTAAATGCAAATTCAGTAGCGGATTATATTAAAGAAAGCGATTTTTCAAAAAGGACTCAAATAGGAATAGATTTATCTGTTTGTAGGATAGAGAAAATTTTAGTTGGGGGTGAGGTCTATACAGATGAAACAATAATCAACCCAGAATATTATGTAGAGGTTGAGGCTTTTAAATACCCCAAAGAAGAAGACGATTCAAGAGAAGTATGGGAGTTAATGCCAGGTGCTTATTCTTTAACATTTAACGAAGGGGTAGAAGTACCCCCAAACTGTACAGGATTTATCCTTCAAAGAAGTTCACTTTACCGAATGGGTAATCAAATATGTTCTCCTGTGTGGGATCCTGGGTTTAAAACCGATCAAATGGGAACTACATTGGTTGTCAACAACAGAATGATAATCGAAAAAAATGCAAGAGTAGCGCAATTCTTCCTTCATGAAAACGCACCTGTAGCAGAATTATATGATGGTCAATTTCAAAATAAAGTAAATTATTAATGTATAAAAACGTTTATACACAAAAAAATAGAGAACATTGGGGCTGTTATTTTATTCATTTATGGGATGATTATGGTTATTCCGTAGAAGAGTTTCAAAATTATGGATATATAGAATGCCCAAAATATCAAGAAGAAGCTATAGGGGTTAAAGGAGAACCCTTAAAAAAGGTAAAAAAATGGGATAGAAATGCAACCAATACCCATTATTCTGATCATACTTTAGGTAATATACACACAAAGTTTCTTATTGACAAATATGGAAATACTGATGAAGTAAGTAAAACCCATAGAGAATTATTTTTTGATATTGAGATTGAAATGGGGGGTGCTTTAACTGAAGAATATATAAAAGAAGCACCTAAACCTCTTACTTCAATTGCTTGGTGGGATAAACAAGTAGATGAATGGGGGATTGTTATTGTAGATAAAACAGGTGAACTTAAAGCCGAAAAAAAAGATAATAAAGAAATCATACCTGTAAAAACAGAAACTGATTTAATTTCAGCCTTTTTAGATAGATATGAAGCTATAGAACCAGATATTTTGGTTGGTTATAATAGTGATTATTTTGATATTCCTTATCTTTACCATAGAATTCATAATCAATTAGGTTATAGATATTCAAAACGATTATCTCCTATTAAAGTAGTAGAATCAAATAGGTTTTGGGACCCTGAACAATCAGTTAGAATTGCAGGAGTTTCTTCTCTTGATTATATAAGGTTACATAAAAAATATAGTAATAAGCAAGAACCTTCATATAAATTAGATTCTTTAGGGGAAAAATATGTAGATCAAAAGAAAATTGAATATACAGGTACTTTAGACACTTTATTTAAAGAAGATAAACAAAAATTCATCGAATATAACTTTATGGATGTTAAAATCTTAAAATTATTAGATGAAAAGTTTAAATATATTGATTTAACAAAAAACTTAGCTCATAAAGGAAAAGTCAACTATGAAGAAGTATATAGATCATCTCGAATCCATGATGGGGCTATATCAGCTTATTTATTAAATCAAGGAATAGTTCCCCCTAATAAAGATCCAGATCCTTTAGAAAATACAGGATATGCTGGGGGTTATTTGTTTATGCCTAAAACGGGGACTTATAATTATTTGTTTGATGAGGATTTAGAAGCTCTATATCCTACAATTATTATGTCTTTGAATATAGGAAGAGAAACTTTTGTAGCTAGAATTATGCCTTATGAACCTGAAGAAGGTGATCTTAACTATGAGGCAATAATGAATGAAAACAAATATAATAATAGGTTAGGTTTAAATGATTTGAAAAAATTAGAACCCGAATCTATACTTACAGTTGGAAAAAAAATAAACCAAAAAAGTATGAAGGTTAAAGATTTTCTTGACATTATTATATCAAATAATTTGGCTATCTCAGCAAATGGTGTTATATTCAGGACAGATAAGCAATCTACTTTAGCAACAGTTTTAAAGAAGTGGTTTGATGAAAGGCGTGAATTTAAAAAATTAATGAAAGCCGCTTTTCAGAAAGGAGATAAAAAATTAGGAGAATATTATCATTTAAGACAATATACCTTAAAGATCTTACTTAATTCTCTTTATGGGGCAACAGCCAGACCAGAATTTAGGTATGGTTCTATTATTTTATCTTCGGCTATTACTTTAACGGGTCATAGAATCATCCAAGAATCAGCTTTAATGGCAAATACACATATGAATAAAGTAATAAGAGGAGAAGAAAAATTAGAAGTATGAATGAACCAAATTTAAAAAACCTAACAGAAGAAGAATCTTCATTTTATATTCCTGCAAGTGAAGAAAAAACAGGTGCCCCTCTTTTAGGGTATACTAGAATGCCTCAAGAAGGAGGATGGGATGAAGTTACTTATTATACTACAAGGAGACGTTTAGGTAATTTTGTTGGAGAAGGTAATTATTATGTATATGTTTTATCAAATGAAAATATGCCTGGTCTTTTAAAAATAGGTTATACTAAAAAACACCCCGAAGAAAGAGCAAAACAAGTTTCTAGAAGTACAGGAGTTGCTGGAAAATATAAAGTAGAATTTGCTCTTAGATGTCACGATGGGATTGGGTTAGAATTTGAAGTTCATAAAGAATTAGATTATTGTAGAGTAGATAGTCAAAAAGAACACTTTCAAATTACATTAGCAGAAGCAAAACAAAAAATCGAAGAAATTGCAACCAGATATACCCGAAATAATCTGTAAACCAGAAGATGAAAATTTTTGTGTCTATATTGATACAGACTCAAACTATTTTTATGCATATCCTTTATTAAAATATTTAAATCCTGATTTTGATAATTTAGGGGGGAAAGAAAAAGATGATTTACTTGAACAAGTAGCTCTTAAATACCAAGATGTAATTAATAGTGGCTATAATCAAATGGCAAAAGATATATTCAATATAGATTCTCATATGTTTAATATGAAAACTGAATGTACAATTAGATCAGGTTTTTTTTCTGGTAAACGAAGATATGCCCAACATATTACTAGAAAAGAAGGTATAGATGTTGAAGATATTGATATTAAGGGGTTAGATTTTATGAAATCTAATTTCCCACCCGTATTTGGTGATTTTTTTAATGATATTTTAATTAAAATATTGTTTGGATCAACAAGAGATGAAATTGATAAAGAAATTCTCGATTTTAAAGATAGTATGAAAGATATGCCTCTTGAAGATATAGCTAAACCAACAGCTGTAAAAAAATTATCTCAACATATAGGCAAAAAACCAAAATCAGACCAAATATTTACAGAAATTAAAAGAGTAAAAGGAAGAAATAAAGATAGACCTGTTGGGGCTCCAGCACCCGTTAAAGGTGCTATTTACTATAATGATTTACTTAAATTTAAAGGTTTAAATAAAAGATATAATTATATTATAGATGGCGATAAAATAAAGTGGGTTTATTTAAAAGATAATCCTTATAAGATTGAGATGATTTCTTTTCTTGAATATGAATTACCCAAAAAGATTAGGTCTTTCATTGAAACTTATGTAGATAGAAGTAAAGCTTTTGATACAATTTTAAAGAATAAACTTGAATCATTTTATAAAGATTTAAATTGGGGGGGATTAACTTTAAACCCTTATGTCCATCAATTTTTTTCTTTTTAATATTTATCACAAATAGGTTATGATACAAAAAAAGGTTTTAAATAATATTATTTCTAAATATCACTTAAACGGTAACGTTGAAAAAGTTATTTGGATTTGTGAGAAAGGAGATGAAACAAACCAACTTACCCTTGATTTTATAAATGAATCTAAAACTTTTATAGGTAGAGTATTTTGTGATAATATTAATTTAAAAGAAGGTAAATATGGGGTTTATAGTACATCCCAATTAAATAAAGTAATCAATATTTTAGATGGAGAATTGTTAATAGATACTAAAAAACAAAATGGTATTTTAACTCAAATAACAATAGCAGATACTAATTTTGATGCTACTTTTAGTTTAGCAGATCCTCAAGTATTACCTAAAAAACCCTCCATTAAAGAAATAGGAGAACCTACCATTACTTTTAAAACAACCGAAGAATTTTTTAGTAGATTTATAAAATCAAAAAATGCTTTACACGAAACTGAATTTTTTAATATAAGTTCCCAAGAAGGATTTAATGGAAACGAAATTATATTTTCTATTGGAGGGGATTCAATTAATAAAATTGATTTTAGTGTAGATTCAAATATAACAAAGTATGAAGACAACATAACAGAACCTATATGGTTTAGTGCTGAAGTTTTTAAAGAAATTTTAAAAGCAAATCAAGAAGGTGTAGGTGTTATAAAAATATATAAAGAGGGAATAATTCAATGTGATTTTATGGAAACAATAGAGAATCAAAGTATAATAAGTAATTATTATTTAGTTAAACAACAAAAAAATTAATATAATGAAGGGAAGAAAAAAAGGTCAAACTAAAAGACAGAGTAAAATTAAAGATAAATTATTATATCCTTATGAAATATGGGTAGATGAAGACCAATATACTTTAATGGATGTTGAAAAATCAAAACCTATGGGGTTTTATAATAATATGTCATCTCTCATCAATAAAGTAAT